>ERZ1026880.413-NODE-413-length-21940-cov-3.849532_pt1 | contig 21940 bp, 24 predicted proteins | sample MGYA00380170_ERZ1026880 | MGnify/ENA primary metagenome ERZ1026880 (study PRJEB33269, sample SAMEA4719806) | human gut metagenome | biome: human-associated habitat; feature: organic feature; material: feces | place: Cameroon | collected 2013-10 ...
ACGTAAGGAGTCGTCGGCAGCGTCAGATGTGTATAAGAGACAGGAGGTAGATAGGCGCCTTATTCGCGACCGCATCTCCACGCTTCGCAAAGAGCTGGCAGCGCTCGAGAAACGTCGTGGTGTACAAAGCAAAGCGCGCTGGGATTCCGGTGTTTACCGCGTATCTCTTGTTGGATACACAAATGCAGGCAAGTCATCGCTGCTTAATCGGCTCACGGGTTCTGGCGTCTATGCAAAAGATGAGTTATTTGCAACACTCGATCCGACTACTCGTTCTCTTGTTTTGGAAGAAGGTCGAAAGCTGACGCTAACCGACACCGTCGGATTCATCCAGAAGCTGCCCACAACGCTAGTAGAGTCATTCAAATCAACGCTAGCCGAAGCGCGCGCCGCGGACTTACTTCTTCTTGTAGTCGACGCCTCGGATCAACGTTGGCGAGACCAGATGGCTGCCGTCACCGACATCCTTAGGGACATCGATTCCGATGGTATCAAACGCGTGCTTGTTCTCAATAAGATTGACCTGTTGACTCAAGACCAAAGACGTATCCTTAAGGCGGAGAACCCAGATGCTGTCTTAGTGTCGGCCGAAGACGGTACCGGCATCAACAATTTGCTATACCGAATTGGTAAAGAGGCGTCTGAAGGCGATGAGACCATCACTGCCTTGATTCCGTACAGCAAGGGACTCCTGCTGAAGATGTGTCATGAGCGATGCCAGGTTATCCGAGAACGCTATGTAGACGGAGGCCTATTGGCAACTTTAAAGGCGTCTGAGCGTATGAGAGCGACGCTTGAGCCATACCGCGTAGACGATGACCTAGAATGCAATGCCGCTCAGTAGAAGCAGCACAGGTTGATGCACCACATACACCACCAGCGCATGTCTGCCGATAAACTCAAGGGGCGGGCAAAATATCTTTTCTAATGGTAACGGAGTTCTCTCGCTGCGTACTATGGGGCCGACAACAGAACCAGCCAGAAACATCAGCGAGTAGGGGAGAAGGGGATAGTAGTCCCCCGATGAAAACCTAGGGCCCGGAAAGCCAAGCCAAGAGATCCATTCCGTCGAGTAGAGACATGCCGGAAGGTCAATTCTCAGTCTTCCCACCTGGAGAAATCCATAGGGAAGCTTTAACAATACTAGGAATAGGAATACCAAGGCTACAAACGAACAAACGCCTTTTGGTTCGATGCGAAGCCTATGAAGAATCGCATAAAGAAGCGTTGACGCCGACATGCAGAAGATAATCCCGAAAGAAATCGGAATATCAACGGCAGTGATATAGGTAACGACCCATATTAGAAAAGCTACGAGTCCATACTTGATGGCACGCTTAAAATTATTGAGCGAGTACGAGCACATGATGCCGGCAAGAAGCAAGAATGTCCAAGAAATGCTTGCGCGCCAAATATCCTCAAAAGGCGGCTTGAACCACGGCAAATCAACGCCGGCCAACTCAACCAAATCGTAACAGTAGTGAAAGCCGACCATCGAGACAACGCAAAGTCCGCGTATGACGTCATATACACGGACTCGGCTTTGATTGTTGCGACTCTTGCGCCGAGTATTTGCAAGCGATTCCTCAACCATAACTATGAAACGGAACGGATCAACGCCGTCACCTTGCCGATAATCGTAGGGTTATCTGCATAAATCGGTGCCATGGCATCGTTTTCAGGCTGCAACCTGATCCTGTCTTTTTCGCGGTAGAAGGTCTTTACGGTGGCTGAATCATCTATAAGGGCGACGACAATCTCGCCATTATGAGCATCACTTTGCTCTTTGACGACAATATAATCGCCGTCAAAAATCCCGGCATTGATCATTGACTCGCCGCGAACTCGAAGAATAAAGGAGCTTGCGTCGCCGACGATGCTCGTAGGAAGCGAAAGCGTCTCCTCCACGTTCTGCTCAGCAAGAATTGGAGTGCCAGCAGCAACGCGGCCCACAAGAGGCAAAGTAATTATGTTGTTGTTCGCATCCAAATTGACCGTGGCCAGCTTATCGGAGGATTCTTCAGACTCCTCAGGCACAACTTCGATGGTGCGAGGTTTCTTTGGATCGCGCTTGATGTACCCAGCCGTTTCCAGGGCCTTAAGATGCATATGGACCGTCGAGGGGCTTGCGAGACCGACCGCAGCGCCGATCTCGCGCACTGAAGGCGGATAGCTATGTTCTTGCGTGTAAGCACAAATGAACTCGTAAATAGCGAGCTGACGCTTTCCGATTTTCCCATTAGCCATGGTTGCCTCCTTTGTCCGTGTGTACATGCTACCGCAAACATTTGTTTTCTGCAAACGAGCGTTCGATTTCTATTGACGCGAACAGATGTCCGCTATAAGATACATACAGATGTACTGACGAACAAAGGTACGTTATGTATTCCTGTCCCAACTTCTTCGTATAAATGAGGCAATCCAAACAAACGGAAAGGTCTCACCATGCAAGCTGTCATCTCACGCGACCCTCAATGTTTTATCGTCGACGGTACCAGCGTTCTCAAAACGGAAGCCCAGCCCCGCTTATACGTTATTGAAGGCGGGTGCCTTGGCATGTCCGAGCAGAAGGCTCGCGCGAACACTGGAGCCAAAGCCTATCCATTCTTTGCTACCGTTGTCTTTGCTGCAGCGTCTCTGTTGATTGCCGCGATCCTTATTTCAGTAGATGCAATTCGTGCAGCATCTACCGAAGATACTCTGGGGTCAACCGGAGTTGCGTACGTAGTTGTGGCCCCTGGCGATACCATTTGGGACCTTGCGGAAACTCACAAACCCAACGGCACGCAGACTCCAGATGTTGTTGATTGGATTCGCAGGGAGAACAACCTTTCAACCTCGAACCTGAGCATTGGTCAGAGCCTCATGGTGCCGAACTGCTCCTCACTGTGATACCGTATGGGCAGCCTAAGCAAGGAGGATGATCGTGAGATGCCCGAAATGTGGCTACGACGAGAGCAAGGTCGTAGATTCTAGACCGAGCGAGAACAACGATGCGATTCGCAGAAGACGCGAATGCACCGGATGCGGTTTTAGATATACAACTTACGAGCGCTGTGAGGAAATGCCCCTCATCGTGGTCAAACGCGATGGGCGCAAAGAAACCTTCGAGCGCCAGAAGCTAATGCGCGGGTTGTTTGCGGCCACAGTAAAGCGCGATGTTCCAGCAACAACCCTCACAGAGCTTATAGACGACATCGAGAGCGAGCTCCGTGATGGAGGCGTAACCGAGATCTCGTCTATTGATCTGGGGAGCATGGTCTTAAAGCGTCTCGTGAAGATCGATAAGGTCGCCTACATCCGCTTTGCGTCCGTATACCGCGAATTTAAAGATGTTGATGAGTTCAGCGAAGAGCTTAGGAGTCTAGAGAATGAGTAGCGATCGTCTGGTCCTTCCCATTAAAAGGCTTGATCCCGACGTGATACTTCCTAGCTATGCTTACGAAGGCGACGCTGGCCTTGATTTGAGGGCAAACGTTGATGTAGACATCGCTCCCTTTGAACGAAAACTGATTCCAACCGGACTTGCCGTTGCCATTCCCGAAGGGTTTGCCGGTTTTGTTCAGCCCAGAAGCGGCCTTGCCCTTAAGTCCGGCCTCTCCATGGCAAACACTCCGGGTCTCATTGACGCGCATTACCGTGGCGAGCTTAAGGTTATTGCAGTTAATCTTGATGCCAATGAGCCCATCCACATTTCAAAGGGCGAGAGAATCGCTCAGCTGGTAATACAGCGCGTTCCCGTGGTTTCGCTCATAGAGGTTGACGAGCTCGACAAAACAGACCGTGGCACAGGGGGTTTTGGCTCCAGCGGGGTCCAATAAGACATTGAGACAGGTCGCTTCGTCGACCTGTTTTTAATAGAGCTTATTCTCCTAATTGCAAAGGAGCGACAATGGAAGTTCATGATCTTGTTGTTATCGGGTCCGGGCCAGCCGGTGATACAGCTGCTCTTTATGCCCAAAGAGCAGGCATACAAACACTTGTCCTAGAAAAGGCAGCGTTTGGTGGCCAAGTGACGCTCACCTCAAGAATTGACAACTATCCTGGCGTCACCAATATGGATGGTTATTCGCTGATGGAATCGATGCGGTCACAAGCCCAGGAATTTGGAGCTATGTATGAGAACAGCGAGGTTCTCGAAGTGCGCCATAGCGAGGATCGCAAACTGTTCAAAATGACAACAACAACCGAAGATATTGCATCTAAAGCTGTAATTGCCTGCCTCGGCTCCAAATCCGCCCTTGCTGGTTTTAAAGGAGAGCGTGAATTTACAGGACGTGGCGTATCGTACTGCGCCACATGCGATGGAATGTTCTACCGCAACAAACAGGTGTTCGTATGTGGGGGAGGGAATTCCGCTGCTCAAGAGGCGCTTCATTTATCTCGTATTGCCTCACTGGTCGTGGTTCTTGTGCGCAAGGACCACATGCGAGCAGATCAATTCTTGGTGCGCCAGCTCGAGCAAGCAGAGAATATCGACATCCGATACAACGCCAGTCTAGTTGAAGTATCCGGAAATGAACTTTTAAACTCGCTAACCATTAGGAACAACACCACGGGCATCCTTACCAAGACTGCCTTTGATGAGGGTTCTGTTGGCGTGTTCGTATTTGTTGGCAATATCCCTCAAACCGAACCTTTGAAATCAGCCATCGATCTCGATGAATCGGGTTATATCAACACCGATCAAGATATGAGGACCACCGTCAAGGGATTATTTGCTGCCGGAGATTGTAGGGCCAAAACATTACGGCAAATAGTAACAGCGGCGTCAGATGGAGCCATAGCCGCACATGCAGCTGTTCAATATTTGAATAGACTAAATCCGCGATAATATATCTTATGTAAAGTAAGACTGCACCAAAATAGGAGGGGCTGCACACCCCTCCTTTGCTATCTCTGTACCGTTGGCCGCGTCATCAGATCTAGCTTCAGCATAGCATCGGTCTCTGCCTCAGCGTCCATGATCATGAGCAACTCGTCCAGGGCTTCTAGCTTGGTGGACCCTTCGGGAATCAACTCCGCCGATGCCCTCTCAATCAGAATTACACGAGAACCGTCCGGCCAGGACACATCCTGTATGAGCATACCCTCAAGCCTGCTTCCCGCCCCCACGTGAATCTTCTTAACCACCTTTTCCCCCGTGAGGCCGGTAACTACAGGGTTATCGATTGCCACATCAAGCTGTTTGGCCAGCAAGTGCTCATAGAACGGGTCCGTCTTCGTCAAATTCGCAACCATATACGAGAGGATCGAAACAAGAGACACAGAGAGCATCGCATCAAGAGAACCCGTAAGTTCGAACACCATGACGACCCCGCAAACCGGAGCCCTCACAACCGAAGCAAAGAGGCCAGCAATTCCCAGCGCAACAAAATTTGGGTAATACGCAAGATCAAAGCCAAGCGCTTGGTTTGCAAAGAGTGCAAACCCGCTGCCTGTGAGCGCGCCCATCACCACGAGCGGAAATAAGGTTCCACCGGGAGCACCAGAGCCAAAAGAAATGGTGGTAAACAGATATTTACCTACGAGCAACGCGACAACAGAAGCCAGTGCCAACCCTTGAGGCTCAACGATCTTCTCGAAAATGGCGTCTCCACCACACATAAGGTCAGGCCATACGAACGCAACAACGCCAGCGAGCATAAAAGGAACAACAAGCCGCAGGTATGGTGTAAATTTAGATATCATATTATATATTGTCTGACAAGAGAACATTCCACGGTTGTGAAGCGCGCCCAAAATACCACAAAGGACTCCTAGGGCAACGATAAGCAAATAGTCACCATGAGGAAGGTCACGGACGAAGCTGAGCCGCATAACTGGCTCCACACCAAGCACGCCTGAAACAAGGTAGTCTGCCGCAAGAGAGGAGCACATTACCGAAATGATAAGAGACGCCGTGAACTCCTTGTGGATCTCTTCAATAGCAAACAGAACGCCGGTAAGCGGAGCATGGAAGGCTGCGGACATACCTGCCGCGGCTCCACAAGTCACAAGCAGGCGCTCCTCTCCCCTCTTTCGTCCAATTGCGCGGGACACGGCTTTTCCTGCCATGCCTCCAAGCTGAACACTTGGACCCTCTCGACCCATAGATAGACCTGCAAAGGCGCAAGCTGTTCCTTCGAGAAACTTTGCGAAAATGACGCGATGCCACGGCATATCAAGATGATCGATAACCTCGGCATCTACTTGCGGAATTCCAGAGCCTACCGTAGCGGGCTCCCAGCGCATGAGAGCACCTACAAACACAAGCAAAACAAGAAGAACGAGGAACCAAAGAGCCATAAGAGGTATGTTTCCGGTAATGGCTCCGGTAATTGCTCTCAGGAGCTTCTCGGCATTTGAGAGGGAGAGTCTATAAAGCGTCACCACTCCCCCGCCTACAAGGCCTACGAGAGCTCCCTCGAAAACAAGATCGATTTGATATCGTCGTGAAAAACGCCTCGACACCACGGCCGAGGCGCTATTTGAGTTGTTCTTGTCCACTATGGACTCCAAAGAATCAGACGAACGAAAAGGCTAGTACGAGCCGCCCCCGATAAAAGACCAAACATTCGTGGTGCAAACAGAATAACCAGGCCTTGGTGCATGGACCATGGTGCCGCCGCCGAGATAAATACCGACATGCCCATAGTCGGTGAAGATAAGATCGCCGTAGCTCAACTGGCTTATATCGGTTTTCCAATCACCTGACGCTTGAAGCGATGAAATCATGGCGCCGGTGGTGCGGCCCCTGGCATAGCCGTAGCTATAGCACACAAGACCAGAGCAATCAAAGGAATTCGGACCTGTGGCGCCGTAAACGTATGGTTTACCGATTTGAGCAAGCGCCGTCGAAACTCCCCCGCCTCCAATCGATGAGCCGGAGCCACTTGAGCTTGAGCTGCCAAGGGTTGAATCTATCTTATTCGAAGGGGTTGTAGGCTCAGGAACATTCTCGGTGTCATGATTGGCCTGATCCTTGGACTCCTGCTCGGAAGGAGCCTGCTGCCCCGCGTTCTGGGACTCAGAGGCGCGGTCATTGGCATCTTTCGCTGCTTGCACAGCGGTAGAGACAGCGCTGTTGTTCTGCTCTATCGCAGCCTCCGCAACTTGCTGCTGAAGTGCAGAGTCAAGCGAATTGTAGTAGGACATAGCCTCGCTGACACGAGAATCGTACTCGGAAGCCTGGGTCTGAAGCAGCTCAACCTTCGTAGACTGCTGCTCCTGCTTGTCCTCAAGCTCAGCCTCTTCTTGCTCGAGCTGCTCTTCCAGCGACTTAACGGAAGCAATTACGTCTGCTCGCTGTTTTGAGACCTTGTCCATGTACGTAACGCGACTCACAAGGTCGTCAATACTGGTTGAGCCAAGGATGAAATCGAGCGTGGACGCAGAGCCTTGCTTATAGTTCGAGCGCATGATTTCCGACAACTCGTTCTTTTTAACCTCAAGATCGCCATGGGTCTGTTCGACCTCGCTTTGCTTGGCGGAGAGATCTCGAGAAGTATTTACAACGTCATCTGTTGCACTTTGAAGTTGAGACTGAATATCTGACAGTTGGCCCCCGAGCTCTGAAAGCCTTGCCGCAGCTGAATCCACATCAGCCTGCGTGACGGCAAAAGCGGGCACAGCCCCCAAACCTAAAGTAAGCGATGATACTAAGCCAACAACAACGACTGACTTACAAATGCGCATAAAAGAAAACATCTCCCTGGAGATGGGTCGTTAAAACAGTAAATCCCTAGATACCAAACGATACTACAAACCCCGTCAAACAGAAGCATTTGACGGGGTGTTTCCATGATTGGGATACCGCTCATACTTGCCCGTAGGCAACTATTTAACCTGAATAAGCGAGAACACATCGATTCCGGGGGACTTTTTTGAAATAGCGACCCTTGGAGAAAGAAACTCGAGTTCAAGAATAAAGCCGAACCCGGAAACCTTGGCACCCGCCTTGCGACAAAGTTCGGCGGCGGCCTCAATGCTTCCCCCGGTAGCAACAAGATCGTCAACAAGAAGCACTTTATCATCAGGCGACAAAGCGTCTTTGTGCATCTCTAAAGAGTCAGTGCCGTACTCAAGGGAATACTCCTGCTTGTTTACAGCACGCGGGAGCTTTCCTGGCTTGCGAGCAGGAACGAAGCCAACGCCAAGCTCGTAGGCAACAGGGGCGCCAATCAAAAAACCGCGGGCCTCGGGACCGACGACCTTCGTCACGCCAAGACCTCGGAAATGGTCAGCGATCTCCTTAACGGCAGACCCAAACGCCTCAGCATCCCCAACGAGCGGCATGATGTCCTTGAAGATGACCCCGGGCTCAGGATAGTCGGGGATATTAACGATTCGGCTTTCGTAATCGAAACCAGGCATGCACATATCTTCTTTACCACGCATGGGACAACTCCCCTATTCGCCCATTCCTTTGAATTCCTCACGAACTCGACGACCAATGAGCTCGTTTCTTACCGCGTTAGTAAGCCCGAGCATCCTTGAAAAGGCCATCTCGAATTGCTGACGACTCTCCTCGGTCTGCTCGACCTCGACGCCGCCGCCCTTCTTTGCAAAGACCATGAGGGCTTGTTCAAAAGTTGAGGACTCGCGATTTGCTGCGATAACGTACTGTCTCAAGTTCTTTGCCCCGAAGCCAAAGCGCCTTAGCTCATCACAAATGCGAATAAGTGACAGGTCACGGCCATCGATGAGATCGCGTCCGTGCGGAGATTTCTTTAGCTGAATGACCCCCGCCTCAGAGAGCTCGCGAACGAACGATACCGTAGTCCCGCATAGCTCAGGAATACGATCAATCGAATGAAGTCGCTCAGTGACTTCATCATCGTCTCGATGAACTTGAACGGATTCGATGCTCATATCCGAGGAGGTTCCGGACAAACGTGAATCGCTGGGGTGATCGAGCTCTTCTTTGATAACCGAGAGCGGCATGAAACGGTTCTTCTGAAGATACAGAACGGTTTCAAGACGCTTGATATCCCTTTGGGAATACAAGCGGTATCCCCCAGGCGTCCTGGACGGGTTAATAAGCCCCTCGTCCTGCAGATACCTGACCTTGGAAACAGTGAGATCCGGATACTGGGACTGCAGGCGCTTAACTACTTTGCCAATGGTTAGGTAGCCGGCGTCAGGCATATCGTGACCTAAATGTCTGTGGCGATGCGGGACTTCCGGGCATTGGTGTGGAACACCATACGGAACGTACCGATCTGAATGGTTGAGCCATCCTTGAGGTTAGCCTCATTCACGATGGCGCCGTCGACCCAGGTGCCATTAAGACTGCCAAGATCCTTAATGCTGGCAAACCCATTCGACACGCTAGAGAGGTCCAAATTGGCATGATGGCGAGATACCGTCATATCGTTTAGGAAAACGCTGTTGCTTGGATCGCGCCCAATGGTGATAGTCGAGGCGTTGAGCTCAAACGTTTCGCCTATCTGGGGGCCTTTAACAATGGTCAGCGTGGGCTGAACAGGCTTAGAGACGGCCATAATATCGGGCACGGTAGCGTCGGCGGAAGGCATGCGGAAGATCTGAGTAGCGCCATTGCCCGCAGGAATGTTCTCGTTATCCATATGCGTTGCTCCCCTCGGTGTGGAAACGCAAATAGCGTTGGTCTAATAGAAACAGTTTATACCGCTTAGCGACAAGCAACGGCGTCCATCTGGACAAGAGCGCCGAACGGCAGCTCTTTGACGCAGACTATGGAGCGTGCCGGCATAGGAGGAACCAGTCGGTCCGAGTACACCTCGTCAAACTCATCAAGATCATCGAGATTCGTAAGAAAGACGGTGACTTTTGCAATGTCATCAAGATCAAGACCGACTTCAGCGAGAACAGACTCGGCCTGATCGAGTATCCGAGAAGTCTGAGAACTCACATCGGAACCGATGACGGTAGCACCGTCATCGGAAAGAGAGACCTGGCCGGATACGAAGACGAGACGACCCGCCGTCGTTCCCTTGGAAGCTGCGCCAATGGGATCCGGGCAGCCGGTGGCGTTGACTTGATACTTCATGGTCAATCTCCGAATCTATCCTTAGAACCCGCATCTAGCCGCCGCGGCGTCAAGGCGGGGAAGCGAATCCTCAAGCACCGCGGTCGGACAAGCAAGGTTGAAACGCTCAAAGCAGCAGCCTGCCTTTCCGAACATCTCTCCCTCATCGAGCCAGAGAAAGGCTTCGTTTCTCATAAATTCCTTAAGCTCTAAAGATGTGAGCCCCCAAGCTCCAAAATCAACCCATGCGAGGTAGGTACCCTGAAGCTCGTAAACCGTGAGCTCAGGATGACATCTTGACGCCCAGTCGACAAGCAACGAGAAGTTCGTCCAGACGACATCGATGAGCTGCGAGAGCCAAGCTTCACACCGATCGTAGGCAGTTTCGCAGGCGGCGTAAGCAAAGGCATTTAGATTGGAAAGCATCAACGACTCGAACCCGGCTTTGAAACGAGAGCGAACAGCCTCATCGGGAATGAAGATGACAGAACACTGGACTCCGGCAAGATTGAAGGTCTTTGACGGGGCGGTGCAGACAACCATGCTCCGGAGTTCCTCATCGCTCGCAATGCTGCCAAGCGTCACATGGGAATTCCCAGGCATAATAAGGTCGTTGTGAATCTCATCGGAAAGAATCAAAACGTCGTTTGCCATGCAGATGTCAATAACCTTACGAAGCTCCGCGACCGTCCATACGCGGCCGACCGGGTTATGCGGGCTGCAAAGCACCAACAACTTTGCCTCGGGCAGCGCGGCCTTGTGCGCGAGATCATCGAAGTCCATCTCATAGCGTCCGTCGACAATTTTGAGCGGATTCTCGATAAGGGTCCTCTTAGCGGAATCCACCGCCATCTTGAACGGATAATAAACGGGCGTCTGGATGATGACTCCGTCGCCGGGAGCCGTAAGCTCCCGAATGGCATTGAAGACGGCAGGCACAACACCCGGCGTGGTCACGATCCAATCGCGCTGGGGTACCCAGCCGTGCCGCCGCACCTGCCAGTCGATTACTGAGCTGTAGAAACGGTCCGTAGGCCTCGTGTAGCCGAGAGGACCCGCATCGATCAACTCGTGCAGAGCCCGTTTGACCTCAGGCGGATTAACGAACTCCATGTCCGCGACGGAAAGGGGGACAACATCCGAGGGAACCGACGGGTTCTCGCGAAGCATTTCGTCCCATTTCATGGCGCCAACATCACGCCTATTCACGCGGGAGGTGAAGTCGTACTGCATGAATCTCCTCGTTTAAAAACTTGATCGAAAGGCTAGGACAAAGAACGCGAGCCGACGAAATCTCGCGTACTCCTCAAAAGTCCCCAAGACTCGAGCTGGGCGACAGAAGGCGAGATCTTATCCTTCTCGGATAACAGGCCTCCCCAAGGAAGCATATTGCCCATCGCCCGGCAAACGGCCGCGCAGCCAATGGGGGAAACCTCATTGAACGAAAGGAAGCTCCTCCACAAAATAGCGGCCTGCGCAGGAGGGACGAGCAGCACGAAAACCGGGAATGAGATGCCAGGGATGACGGCCCTAGAAACGACAGCGGAGATTTTATCAAGGTAAACGTTCTTGACCTGACCCTGCGCGGGAAGATCGCGAGGATGCGAGACGTAGTCGGATAAGACGGCCGTGGCTGCGTTGCCAGCCATCAAAAGTGGCGTGAGCATGTCGGTGGCGTCTTCGACCTTAGTCCCAGCATAGGGGGCAAAACCATTCTGCTCAATCTGAGAGAGGAAACCGAGCCAAGCCACGACGACATCGCCGCGATCGCTGGGATCCAAGAGGACGTATTCGTTGGCGCCAGTACGAATAACGAGGGGCGCAGAGGTGAGACCACCCTCTGCCGTGAGCGCACACTGCCAAGAACACTCCCCGACCGAAATCTTAGTACCGCAAAAAGCCGCCTCTACCAAATCGGAAGCATGGGGCCCGCTCACCAATACATAAGAAGACCCCGAGAGATCATGAAGATACGCGCTCCCGGAATCGACAGGACCGCCCTTCTCGCTTGGATACGAGATGACGCGTATAGACGAGCCATCATCGGAGGAAGAGAAATTGGCGCCAAGAAGCGCATGCTCTCCGTAAAGCACGCCCATGCGGGCATAGTCGTTAGACTTACTGCTCATAAATAGAACCCCTATTCATGCTCGCCTACGTCAGCGAGGCTGCGCTTCTTGTAGCGAATACCCTGTACGGTATAAATTGTCGCAGTAATGAGGGAGCAAACAACCCCGAGATAAACAAGAAAAACGCCGAGGCACGCCGGCTGGGCGTTAAGGCCGGGAAGCCAAGACACAAAGACCAGTCCAAGGCCGGCGATATCGGGAACGCCAAGAAGGCAGAGCGAGAAGCCCGTCATAAGAAGCGCAGTGGTCACCTTTCCGATGAACACAACGTCAAGCGGGCGAGTACGGTACTTTGTGAGAATGGCACTGCCAATGGCAAGGTACACATCCCTTCCTATGACGACGACAGGAACCCAAATGGGAAGCTCGCCAACCACGAGAAGGCCAAGGACCCCAGTGAAGAGCAGGATCCTGTCCATTATCGGGTCCATGATCTTGCCGAGCCAGCTCACGGTCTGGGTGCGTCGAGCAACCTGGCCATCAAGGAAGTCGGTGACGGCCGCCGTTGCGTAGCAGGCGAGCGCGACGTAACGATTCACGCGCCCGCAGAACAAAACAAGGAATACGGCCGTGAGGATGAGTCGGCAGAACGTGATGATGTTGGCTGGCGTGAGGATCTGCGTCGAGGGATTATTCGCGCTTCCCACAGGCTCAGTCGAGATACCCAGCGCCTGATGCTCTGCGGCGTCGGCGTCGGCGATCTTCTTGATTCTATCTTTGAGCTGGTCAAACCTTGTGGACACTTTGTGCCTCTCGTTAAAGCCTATCTCTTATAACTCTTAAATGTTACCCGAGTTCTGTTTTGCTATGCGCCCGTATGGAGCAAAGATGGTGACGCACATGGCTAGAAACCGACCGAGAAAGCCGTGTTCTCCAGCAGCCTGACAAGGACTCGGATCCCCTGGGCGTAGGTGCGCCTCGAGATTCGTTCGTTGACCCCATGAACGCCACACGACTCTTCCTCGGGGGCGGGACCCATACTACGTTCGGTTGGTAATGCTCAAGAGCCTCCTTGAGCTGAGTGTATCCGGCGCCATCGACGGAGTCGATGCGACCGGCGGGCGTCTCATGGGCGATGCGAACATCAACACCCGTTCCATCGACGAGCTCTTTGACGCGGGCAAGCACTTCTTGACCCGTTACGCCGGGGAGCAAGCGGAAATTAATGATCGCACGAACATTACCAGGCATGACGTTTGCCGCGGTAGAGCCGCCCTCGAGGCAGTCGACGGCGACCGTTGTGCAGACAAAGGGGTAAAGCTCGCGAAGCTTTGAGGCTTCACGCGCGATCACCTTGGCGTTTCCGCAAACGTCGTCGACAAGCTCCGAGAACGGAGCCTCGGTAATGTGCGGCGACAAGGCCTCGAATGTTCCGGCAACTATGCTGCCGAGCTCCGGGGCGGGCTTGTTTTCGGAAATGCGCGCCACCGCGCTACAGACCTTCTCAAGAGAAGTTCCGCCGAAGGGGTTCGAAGAATGTCCCCCTTCGCCTAGGGCGCAAAGCTCTATGTCGAGATAGCCTTTCTGAGAGATGCAGATATCCGACACCACCGTTCCGGGAGCGCCATAGGCTGAGCCATCAAATAGCGTAGTTGTCCCCTCATCGACAAGAAAAGCCGACCGTGCCCCTCGTTTTGCGAGCTCGGAAGCGACGGCGGCAGCTCCGTGGCTGTGGACCTCCTCATCCTCGCCAAAAGCAAGGTACACCGTGCGACGAGGCCTTAGCCCCTTCGACAAAAGATATTCGGTTGCCTCGAGCTCGGCCATGAGCATGTCCTTGATGTCGAGCGCGCCGCGACCCCACACCCACTCATCATCAGTCTGCCCGGAGAACGCGTCGTGGACCCATTCGCCCTCGGTCCCGCAAACGACTGGGACGACATCTTGATGGGCAATGAGCTGAACGGCCTCGAGATCTGGCTCGTTGCCGGGAATCGTTATGAGGACGGAATGGCCAACAAGCTCGAAGGTTCCTGCGGACATGATGCAGGGGAAACTCGTTCGCATGAGATCCTGAAGTTTTTGGAATTCACCCCAATCGGTACCCTCGGCTGAGGTGTAGACAGTCTTGCAGCGGAGCGCCGCCGCAAGACGCTCACAGGCCCCCTCGTAATCGAAGTCTGGGTAATCGTCCTCGTGGGCGAAGTAGTCGTACGGGTCTATGTCTTTAGGCATAACTCCCCCTATGGCTCTGGACTCAATGGTTTACGCGAGGATCTCACCTATGCGTGTGACGCCTCGAAACGCGCCATGAAATCAACGAGGGCGCCCACGCCCTCGGGAGGCATGGCATTGTAGATGCTCGCGCGCATACCTCCCACGAGCCTGTGCCCCTTGAGGTTGACGAGCCCATCAGAAGCGGCGGCGGCAACGAACTCAGCATCGAGGTCCTTATTGCCCGTCACGAAGGGGACGTTCATAATCGAGCGGTCGCGCACGGCGACGGTTGAAGAGAACATCTTAGATTCGTCGAGATAATCGTAGAGAACCTTCGCTTTAGCGCGGTTGCGGTCGGCCATAGCCTCAAGACCGCCTATGCGCTTGATCCACTTGAACACAAGACCACAGACATAAATTCCCCAGCAATTAGGCGTGTCGTAGAGAGAGCCCGCGTCTGCGTGGGTCTTGAGCCGAAGCATAGTGGGAACGCCTGGAAGATCTTCGGGAATCAAGTCGTCGCGAACGATCACGATCTGAACACCGGCCGGGCCAACGTTCTTCTGGACCCCGGCGTGGATCAAACCATACCGAGAAACGTCGACAGGCTCAGAGAGAAACATCGAGGACTGATCGGCGACGAGCACATGGCCGCAGGTATCGGGGAGTGCGGGATAGCGAGTTCCTGTGATTGTCTCGTTTTGGCATATGTAGACGAAGCTAGCTTCGTCTCGAACATCGAGGTCGGAGACATCGGGCACGTAAGAGAAGTTCTTATCCTCAGAAGAGGCGAGCAGCTTCGCGTCTCCGAGAATCTGCGCCTGCTGGAACGCCTTCTTTGACCAATTTCCGGAAACAACGTAGTCCGCCTTGCCGTTAGGGGCAAGGTTCATAAATACAGTAGAGAACAGAAGCGAGTCCCCGCCCTGCAGGAAAAGAACCTTGTAATTGTCGGGAATGCCCATGAGAGAACGGAGATCTGCCTCAGCCTCGTCAAGGATGTGTTGAAAGGCGGCTGATCTGTGGCTCATCTCCATAACCGACATACCTGTGCCGTCGAAATCCATCATGGATGCAGCGCACTCGCTCAGAACTTCCTCAGGAAGCACGGCTGGGCCGGCGGAGAAGTTGAACACGCGGGACATAAGACCTCCGGTAAACAAACGCAAGCAAATAACTCGTCACATTCTACATGTCGGTTATATGGGCTATTGTTTTTTGAAACAGAGGGGAGATACATATGTCCACGTTTCTCAACAACTCGCCGATTTTCGGTCCTGTGCACAGCAGGCGCCTAGGAATCTCCCTTGGCGTGAACATGATGCCCGCGTCCGGAAAGATCTGCACTTTCGACTGTCTGTATTGCGAGAATGGACTTAATGCCGAGCGGAGGTGCTCGGATACCCACAACTCGGCTGCGTTCGTTGCCGAAGCGCTCGAAAAGAAACTGCTGGAAATGCGAGAAGAGGGCTCGCTTCCTGACGTCATCACGTTTGCCGGAAACGGCGAGCCGACTGCGGCTCCCGAATTCCCCGAGGCCATTCAAGCAGCAGTGGAGATCAGGGGGCAAATCGCCCCTCAAGCAAAGATCGCGGTTCTCTCCAACGGAACAAAAGCGAATGAGCCCAGGGTTCATGACGCGCTCATGCTTGTTGACGACAACATACTTAAGCTCGACACCGTAGATGCCGACTATATCAGGCTGCTTGATCGTCCCGTGGGTCCTTATGACGTCGAGAAGCAGATCGAGACCTTCGCCTCATTCCAAGGCCATGTGATTGTACAGACGATCTTTTTGCGCGGCAGATGGAGGGGGCACGACATGAACAACACCACCGATCGCCACGTCACGCCATGGCTTCAAGCGCTCGAGCGGATACGTCCCCAGGAAGCGACTATATACACCATTGCCCGAGAAACACCCGTGGCGGGGCTTCAGAAGGCCCCCGCGGACGTTATGGATGGTATTGGAGCACGCGTGGAACTGCTCGGCATCCCCTGCCAGGTATCGTACTAGCTAAAGAGCGGCCTCCCAAACATAGCGATTCATATCAACCCTGCCGTCAGGCAAAAACCCAACGCCTTCCGATTCAAGAAGGCTGCGCTGTGCGTCGGGTCCTCCGAAGGCAAAGCCGGGAGCGAGCCGACCGTCTTTGAATACGACCCGATGGCATGGCACTCCGCCCATGACCCCCGGGCTGGCATGCATGGCAAAACCTACATAACGGGCGCGCCTCGGCTCCCCAAGAATGCCTGCGATCTGCCCATATGAAGCAACCCTGCCAGCAGGTATTTGCCTGACAATTGAATAGCAGCGCTCAAAGAATGATTCAGCCATAGCAGCCTTCGATAATATAAAAAGAGCCGGAAGCTTATGCTCCCGGCTCTTGAACAATCTGGTCGGGTGGACTGGATTCGAACCAGCGACCCCTTGACCCCCAGTCAAGTGCGCTACCAAACTGCGCCACCACCCGAAATCATTGCGCCTTCGCGCGAAAAAATAATATACAGACATTCACTAAAGAATGCAAGCGAGAATTTCGGAAAGAAGAATCAAGACTTCGAAATGCCGCCCTTCTCGCTGAGTAATCCCCTTTACTCTATATAATTCATGCAGGGAAGAGGACAGGTCACTGAGTTCTCGGAGGTATTTTATGGCTAGTATTTTCGATCGCATCGCCGACGCATTCAAATCTGACGACGAAAGTGTCGTTAAAGAGGCCGTCCAGGCAGCGGCGACCGCCGGCAGCATCCTCCAAGCCGTCGGGGGAAAGGACAACGTCGAGTCAGTTTCCAACTGCGCGACGAGGCTTCGCCTTACCCTTAAGGACGCTTCGAAGGTTGATTACGCCGGTTGTATGGCCGCTGGCGCAATCGGTGTCGTTAAGCCCGAGGACGAGGTCAATGGTGTCCACGTGGTCCTTGGATCCGAGAGGGTTCAGAACATCGCCGACGCCTTCAATAAGCTTCTCTAAATTCCCTTACACCAAGCAACGCCGCCCGTCTTCTTTCTGAGGATGGGCGGCGTTTTGGGACAAAAGGGACGGGGGATTCTGTCCCAATATGTGGATCCGCTCCACAAGTTGGGACAAAATCCCCCGTCCCTTTTGTCCCAAATCAGATGGATTTGGTTGCGATGAGGTCGGCGCCGGTGTTCGCGATGTTTCGGGCAATCACGTCTCCTATGGATACGGGAGCGTAGGCGACAACGGACTGAACAGCCCTCATCACGTCCATGACTTTGTCCTTAGGAACGTCAATCGAGGTCTTAACGCTTACCATACGCTCGCCAGCCCCCATCATGACAGGCACCGTCGTGGTAACGGTGCGAACGGGGTTGCTGACCTCTGAGCGAGCGTACATCTCCCCCCGCCTACACGATTGTCCGTCAATTGAAACTATATCCGTGCCTTCGAGCCCAACAGAAATCTGGCAACCTCGAGGACACCGTATGCAGGTAAGGACAACCTCTTTATAAGCCATTAGCAGCCCACCTCCTCAAGGCACACGACGATGCTCTCCACGTCCCCACAGGCAAGAAGCTCATCACGAAAGAGAACAACATCCTCCATCTCGCCGGGGACAAGTATCGGACGCCGCCTATGCACAAGCCTTGTGCCATCAGCCCAAGCGCTCACCCATCGATCCTCGAATACTCCGGCTACACGAAAACGCACAGTGAGCTTCTCGGGCATATGCATGGGATTGATTACCTGAGGCACCGTGTACCGAACACCGCCTTTTGCGATCACGGGAATTTCACGCCCCTTGCTTGAGAGCCCGCCCTTTGCAAACTCAGCGGCGCGGGTGCCGGCAACTGCAGCTTCTTGGGTAACGAAGTCCACCAAGTCGTGAACGTGAAGGACATTGCCACACGCGAACACCCCGGGCACGCTCGTCTCAAGCGACTCATTGACGACGGCGCCTTTAGTAACAGGGCTGAGCTCAACGCCGGCACCCCGCGACAGCTCGTTCTCGGGAAGAAGCCCCACCGAGAGAAGCAGGGTGTCGCAAGGGTACGTTACCTCGGTTCCGGGAATCGGGCGACCCTCACCGTCCACCTCGGATAGCGTAACGGACTCAACCCGCTTCTCGCCCTCGATGCGCGTTACCGTATGGCTGAGCAGCAGCGGAATGTCGAAATCCTCGAGGCACTGCACGATATTGCGCTTAAGGCCTCCGGAATACGGCATGAGCTCGGCCACGCAGGCTACGTGCGCCCCCTCGAGCGTCATGCGCCGGGCCATGATAAGACCGATATCTCCGGACCCCAGGATCACGACCTCACGCCCAGGCATGAGCCCGTCGATATTGACAAGGCGCTGAGCTGTTCCCGCGGTGTATACGCCGGCCGGGCGAAACCCCGGTATACCGAGCGCGCCCGCCGGCCGCTCGCGGCAGCCCATAGCAAGAACCACCGCACCCGCACCAATAGCCTCCAGGCCGCATTGCTCGGAAACACACGTGACTACCCGGTCCTCAGAGATATCAATGACCATAGTTCCAAGCTTAAACTCGACCCCGGATTCACGCGCCAGCGCCTCATAACGTGCTGCGTACTCGGGGCCCGTTAGCTCCTCTTTGAAGGTGATCAGCCCGAATCCGTTGTGAATGCACTGGTTTAGAATTCCGCCAAGCAAATCGTCGCGTTCGATGACGAGAACCGAACCTGCGCCGGCCTCGCGAGCGGATACTGCTGCAGCGAGTCCGGCAGGCCCTCCGCCGATAATCACAACGTCATATCTTGAATCAACGCTCATCGCCCGTCCTCCTCGTGCGCCGGACGCGTCCTGCCGAAGCACAGCTCCGATCCGGGGCCCATCTTTGTTACATCCCCCATCTGAAGGCCGTCCACCTCGCGAGCAATGATTTCCATGACCTTTGGAGAGCAGAAACCCGACTGGCAGCGGCCCATGCCTGCCTCTGTACGGCGTTTGACAGCATCAAGGCTGCGAGCACCTAACGGGGCTCGGATTGCATCGACGATCTGTCCTTCAGTAACGTGACGGCACCTACAGACGACGCGTCCGTAATCGGGGCGCTTTTCGATGAGACGAGCCCATTCCTCAGCGCTCGAATGCTCGACGTCAGGGATGCGATCGCGATTGCCCTGCCAGTACGCCTTGTACTCGGGAAACACAAGGAGACCGCGAACAATGTCAGCGACCATGCGTCCAATGGCGGGCGCGGCAGATAAGCCCGGAGACTCAATCGCGGCGCAATCGACAAATCCAGGAGCGGTGGCGACTTCGCCGATGATGAAGTCGTGGCCAGGCTGGTGGGCACGAACACCGCTAAAGGTCCTGATGGAGTGATTGAGGGGGACGTCCTTCATGGTGATTGCGCACTTGCGGCGGACCTCGTCAATACCCTCGAAAGTCGTGTCGACGCCCTCCTTATCGTCGATATCCTCAGCGGTCGGACCGACCAAGATATTTCCTGCAGTTGTAGGGGTAACGAGAACCCCCTTTCCGAGTTTTGTGGGAAGCGAGAAGACCGTGTGGCGCACATAGCCGTCAACAGCGGTATCGAGGACATAATACTGTCCTCGACGAGGAGTGATGGCGAGCTGATCGTCAGGCGCAGCCACAAGATTATGGATCTCGTCGGCGTACACGCCCGCCGCATTCACGACAACACGGGCGCGAATATCGCGCTTATCGGTATGAACTCTCCAACCGCCGACTTCGGGTCGAGATAGCCCAAGGACCTTCTCGTTGAACCGGAAGTCGACGCCGTTGACGTTCGCGTTCTCGGCGAGCGCAACGGTAAGCTGGAAGGGGTTCACGATGCCAGCGGAGGGTGCCCAAAGCGCAGCGATTGCCTCGTCCGAAACGTTCGGCTCCATCTCGAGCAGCTCGTCGCGCTCAACTATGCGCAGGCCCTCGACGCCGTTGGCAATGCCTCTGGAAAGAAGCGCCTGCAGCCCAGGGCGGTCATCCTCAGACGTGCATACCACAAGCGAGCCTATGGGCCTGTAGTCGACGCCGAGCTCCTCGCACAAAGAAGGCATCAATCGTGAGCCTTGCACATTGAGCCGAGCCATGAGGCTCCCGGTCTGTGCATCGAATCCCGCGTGCACAATCGCCGAATTCGCCTTGGATGTCCCGCAACAAACGTCTTCCTCGCGCTCGACGACGCAAACCGTGGCCTGCAGACGCGAAAGCTCTCGTGCGATGGAGCACCCGCTTACCCCTGCGCCGATGACGACAACGTCATACCTGATGTCTGGCATTCCTCTCCCCTCTTTGGGATCAGCTGCCAAATATAGTTCCCACCAGCGGCTTGTTGAACGTCATAGGCCGACGAGCGGTAGCTATTGGTCTGCAATTGGACACAAATAAGATACCCCGGAGGCGACGGCATGTGCCGTTGCGCCCCCGGGGCAACCGGGCTGACTTAGCTATTCGCAATTTCGATGGCCTAATCTAGAGCTCTAGCCTCTCTGCCAGCTCGAGCCACTCTTCCTCCAGCGCGGTCTTCTCAGCAAGACATTCATCCACCTTGACCTGAGCAGCCATAAGATCGGCGTAGTTCGATGGGTCGATGCTCGACATCGCTGTGCGAAGGCGGTCAGGCTCGTCTTCGAGCTTCTCGAGCCGCCTGCTGACCGCATCGTAGCGCTTCTTGAGCTCGCGACGCTCAGAGTTTGAGAGCCCTGAGGGTTGGTCCTTCTTAGCAGGTTCCGCGGAAGGCTGGACCGAAGACCCCTTAGACAAGGCGTCGGTCTCCTCCACGAGCCTGAGATACTCGTCCACCCCGCCGGGAACATGCCGGATATGGCCGCCAAGAAGGGCGAATTGATCGTCGGTCACGCGCTCCATCAAGTATCGGTCATGGCTCACCACAAGCAGCGTGCCCGGCCAAGTGTCAAGAAGGTCCTCAAGCACGGCGAGCATGTCGGTGTCCAGGTCGTTGCCGGGCTCGTCGAGCACGAGCACATTAGGCTCGTCGAGAATCACGCAGAGCAGCGCAAGGCGACGCCTCTGCCCTCCCGATAAATCGCGAACGAAACTCTGGAGCTCGCGCTGCTCGAAGCCGAGCTGCTCGCAGAGCTGGGTGGGGCTGAGCATTTTCCCGCCGACCAAACAGCTGTGCTTGTAGCGCGAGAGAATCTCGAGGATTCGCCAGTCCTCTTTGTCCGAGAGCGCGTCAAGATGCTGAGACATCCAGCCGAATTTAACCGATGCGCCGATTCCAACCGTGCCTCGTGTCGGCTGCAGCCGACCGGTCATGAGCTTGAGCAGCGTCGACTTGCCCGCGCCGTTTGCCCCAAGAATGCCGTAACGGTCTCCGGGCCCAATAAGCCAGTCGACGTCGTCGATCACAGGCGCCGATTCTCCGGGGTAAGAGAAGGTCGCCCCCTTCATCGTTATGACCTTCTTGCCAAGTCGGCTAACTGCAAGGCGCTTGAGCTCGAGAGGGTTTCTGAGCGGGGGGTCGTTGGCGATGAGCTCCCGGGCGGCCTCTATGCGGAACTTCGGCTTGCTCGTGCGCGCCTTCGCGCCGTGCGCGAGCCAGTTAAGCTCTTTGCGGAGCGTGTTCTGACGCCGCTCCTCCATGACGGCTGCCTGGCGGTCGCGCTCGCAACGTTGCTGGATATATGCGGAGTAACCGCCCTCGAACGGGGTGACCTCGCGATCATGAACCTCCCACATATGCC
>ERZ1026880.421-NODE-421-length-21850-cov-86.358431_pt1 | contig 21850 bp, 27 predicted proteins | sample MGYA00380170_ERZ1026880 | MGnify/ENA primary metagenome ERZ1026880 (study PRJEB33269, sample SAMEA4719806) | human gut metagenome | biome: human-associated habitat; feature: organic feature; material: feces | place: Cameroon | collected 2013-10 ...
AGTATTGTGACATCGTTACAGAACAAAACCGTGACAGCTCATGAGATTAATAACAATAATGAGTTTCGCAAAGAAAAATTCATCTATAGCTCAGAAGAGGATAACTACATATGCCCGGCAGGTAAGCGACTTCTATTTTTTGAAAATACATCAAAAAATGGATTGAGATATAAAAAATATAAGTGTGCATCCTGCTCGGCATGTAAATATCAGAATAGTTGTACATCATCCAAAACCGGAAGGACTCTTCAACGCTGGGAACACGAAAACATACTTGCTGATGTTCATAAATCAACATTGGAAAACGATGACGTTTATAGACAGAGGCGATGTATTGTAGAACATCCGTTCGGAACAATCAAACGTTCTCTGGGATATAGTTTCTTTCTTAGACGTAAAAAAGAAAATGTTGATGCTGAAGCAGCATCCATGTTTATCGCTTATAATTTTAAGCGTCTATTAAGTATGCTCACAACGCAAGAATTGGTAAAAAGATTCGAATAGTTGTGAAGAAAAACGGAATAAAGTATCGAAGAAGGACTTTAAAGCATTTCTTCATTCAATAAAATGAAGAAAAAATAGAAATCCGTTTGTCAGGCTGCCTGATTTTACTATGTCAAAATAGCTTTGTTAGACAGTCTGACGCACGGTGGTGTGAGAGGACGGGGGTCAATCACCTCCTCCTACTCGATTTGGCCGTAAAACGACGGCCATAGAAAGTGCCAGACTCCTCTGGCGCGCAACCTGTCCGCAGGACAGTTCTCGGGGGATTGGGGGATGCCCACCAACAAGCGGAGTCCTTTTTGTACAAAAGGACACTGCTTGCCAGTACTGATCGAAAGTGCTTATTTGTTGAAATAAGTGGCTGATAGTAGTAAAATAAAATGATTAAAGACCAGCATTATGAGGTGGCAATGATATGGCTAGACAAAGAAAAAATGGCACATATTTGAATGTCCGCATTGAGACTGCTATTTATAATCGGCTTGAAGCTCTATGTGAAGATGCTGGGCAAACAAAAACAGTTGCTGTCGAGAGAGCTCTTACAGAATACTTGGATAACTATGAGAGAAAACAGCAGATGTTAAAGGAGCTGGAGGAAAAGTAATGGCTGTGCAGACCATTTTTAGATTAGGAGAATTATTTTGTGGACCCGGAGGATTGGCCTGTGGAGCACTAAGATCTCATAGTGATGATGGAAAATACTGTGTGAAACATGCATGGTCAAATGATTATGATGCAGACACATGTGAAACGTATAGAAAAAATATCAGCCCGGATAATCCCGATTCTGTTTATCTTGGGGATGTAAGAAAACTTGATATCTCAGCTTTAGGAGAGATAGATGCATTTGCGTACGGTTTTCCTTGCAATAGCTTCTCAAACGTAGGAGAGCATCAGGGAATAGCAAATGAGAAATTCGGTCAGCTTTATTGGTATGGTGTAGAAGTACTGCGGACATATCATCCAAAATGGTTTATAGCTGAGAATGTGTCTGGAATTAGAAGTGCTGGTTCTGGAGATTTTCAAATTATATTAAAGGATTTGAGAAAATCAGGGTATAAGCTGACCACGAATTTATACAAGGCAGAAAGATATGGAATACCACAGACACGTCACAGAGTGATTATTGTTGGCATTCGAGAAGATCTTGATGCTGAATTTCACGTACCGGATCCCTCGCAATATGCATCAGTCGATATTTCAGCAAGAACCGCTTTATCCAATATTCCGCCTAATGCACCAAATAATGAGATCAGACCATTACAACAGAAAGTGGTGCGAAGATTGTCTTTAATTCAGCCGGGAGAAAATGTCTGGCAGGCAGAGGAACGTTTAGGCGATCAGTTCCCGGAAGATTTGAAAATTAAGACGAAGACCAAAATCAGCCAGATATACCGTAAACTTGATCCAGATAAACCTGCATATACTGTTACTGCAGCCGGTGGCGGTGGAACGTTCATGTATCATTGGACAGACAGAGGACTGACGAATCGAGAGAGGGCAAGGATTCAGACATTTCCAGATGACTTTGAGTTTGTTGGAAAATACAGCAGCGTAAGAAAACAGATCGGGATGGCTGTACCGTGCCGTTTATCGGAAATCGTGACGACAGCAATTTTGAACAGCTTCGCCGGGATTGATTATCCTTGGGTTGAAGCTAATCTATCGGAATGAGGTAATGCGTATGCTGAATTATTGGTGGGTTACAAGACCAAAGCGAAAACTGGACAGCACTCCTGAAGTGTTGGCAGCATTTGCCGACATTTCATTGAATCAGGAATGGAGCGGACAAAGAGAAACACAGATAGCTTATGAAGATGCACTTGAAGCCGCAGGACTTAAACGAGTAGGACAGCGCCGAGATCAGGGGGGATCTGGTGGGAGAACATATGGCGCATGGCTTGAATCATTAGGGCTAATTTTTAAACAGAGTAGTACTAAAAACATCAAGCTGACTCTTGCCGGCGAAGCAATCATGGCTGGGGAATCTCCGGTAGAAATATTAAAATATCAAGTCCTCAAATACCAGTTTCCGTCTGCCTTTTCGTTAAGCCGAGGTGTACAGGTAAGTACGCGGTTTCGCATTAGACCATTCCGTTTTCTCCTACGTCTGATGATGGATAATCGCATTGGGTATCTTACGCAGGATGAGATAGCAAAAATCTGCGCAGTTGATGCGGAAAATGAATCCGATCAGTGCTTTGAGAAAGTTGTTAACCGCATTCTGCAATATAGATCATATGGAGATGCATGTTTAGACCCAGACTTTTTTGAAAAATATAAACCTTCGAGAGGAGAATGTAATCCGGATCATCCGTTCAGCCATCTTCAAGATATGGCAAATACGATGGAGAACTGGCTTGAATATACTCAGCTTGCGAATCGTGATGATGACAGACATTTAGTGATTCTTGAGGAGAAGGTTGATGAAGTGAATGGTATGCTCTCCCAGAATCCGCTATTTATTGATCGACCAGAGGATCATGAATTTTTCCAGCGAAAATATGGCTTGGATCCGAAGCATCGGAAGGACACTAGAAATTTAGAGAAAACAAAAACCGTAACGGCAAAAATTATAGCCGAGCAGAAGATAAAGCAGGCATATATCCGATCTTCTTTGGCTAAGCCGATAACAGAAATTACACCTGAACTAATTGCGGAGATCACGGAAGAAACAGGAATAACTGGGGCACTTGTAGAAGATGTCCTTAACAGAATTTATCCTCATGGCTCTATTGGTGCATTTATGGCATCATACTTTGAAATGGCATTTAAGGGAACAGAGGAAGCGGTTGATTTTGAAAGAGCAACGACAGAATTGTTCCGTGATGTCTTTAAATATAAAGCAATACATTTAGGACAGACAGGAAGTAAATCGGCTCCGGATATTTTACTGCTTTCTGACGAGGAAGGATATCAGTCAATTATTGACAATAAGGCTTACTCAAAATACAGCATAACAGGAGACCATCATAATAGGATGGTTCACAATTATATCGAGAAAATTTCGACTTACAGCGATTCTGCTTATCCAATCGGATTTTTTACCTATATTGCAGGCGGCTTTGGAAAACAGATCGACAGACAGATACAGTCGGAAGTCGAGGAATCAGGAGTACATGGTTCTGGAATAACAGTATCGAATTTTATTCGGATGATAGAAAATCAGTCAAACGGAAACATAGTGTATTCACATAAAGATTTGAGACGTATTTTTGGAATTGATCGTCAAATTAGATTGAGTGACATTTCTTCAGCAACTGTGTATTCTTTGGGATCAGGCGAAGTAGTAGGACATGTAGCAGAATATCAGCCACCGTTCGGACAAAATGGATGATTTAACACCTTCGCAGCGCAGCAAAAATATGCGCCGCATTAAGAGCAAGAACACAAAGCCTGAAATATTATTACGGAAAGCATTGTGGAAAAAAGGCTACCGGTACAGAATCAACTATAAGAAACTTCCTGGCAAACCGGACATTGTGCTTACGAAATACAAGATGTGCGTGTTTATTGACAGCGAGTTTTTTCATGGGAAAGATTTTGAATCAGGGTATCATAGTTCAAAGTTTGATAGTCTGAAAGAACAGCTTGAAGCAGGAGATCACGCAGCATATTGGCTGCCGAAAATTCAGAAAAACATGGAACGCGACCGAATGGTTGAAGCTGAATTAAAAGGAATGGGGTGGACAGTCTTACGCTTCTGGAGTAAGGAAGTTCTTAAAGATTCAGATCAATGCATACGTAACATCGAAGAAACTATTTTTGATCGGTCAACGATGCACGAAGAGTATTGATTTTAGAAAAATGAAATTGGAAATATTATGATAAATTGCGTGCAGGTGGAGAATGATATATGACTTATGCTATAGATTTGTTTTGTGGCATAGGAGGGTTGACAAAAGGATTATCATTGTCAGGTATTAATGTAGTGGCTGGTATAGACAATGATATAACGTGCCAATTTGCTTATGAAACAAACAATAGTGCGAGATTTATCTGCAAAGATATAGATAAGATTCACGGATACGAATTAAAAAAGTATTATCCGGAGAAATGTACTAGAGTGTTGGTTGGATGTGCCCCGTGTCAACCATTTTCAAAATATTCAAGTAAGTACAGAAAAAATGGGCAACGAGATAATAAATGGAAGCTATTGTATTCTTTTGAAAGATTGGTGAGAGAAGTTCAACCGGATATAGTTTCAATGGAAAATGTTCCAAATCTATTAAAGGAAAAAGTGTTTTCTGATTTAAAAAAAAGCCTTGAAGAAATGAACTATAACATTTGGAACGGTATTATTTTTTGTCCTGACTATGGAGTCCCACAAAATCGAAGAAGATTAGTGTTGTTAGCATCAAAATTCGGACCAATTAAATTTATTGATCCAATATATACTAATACTAATTATAAGACAGTAAGAGATACAATTGCAAACCTGCCACCTTTGAATGCAGGACAAGTCTCTGCTGATGATCCATTACATTGTGCCAGCGCTTTGTCGAAAATGAATCTAGAAAGAATACATGAATCAAAACCTGGTGGTACATGGCGGGATTGGAATGAAGAATTAAAAGTTGCTTGTCATAATAAAGAGAGCGGGAAAACCTATCCATCTGTTTACGGAAGAATGGAATGGGATAAGCCGTCACCGACAATTACGACCCAGTTTTATGGTTATGGTAATGGGAGATTTGGACATCCTGAACAAGACAGGGCTTTGTCGCTACGAGAAGGAGCGATGCTTCAATCATTTCCTGAAGATTATATTTTTATTGATGAAGATCATCCGGCGAGTAAAAAGCAACTGGGTACCCATATTGGAAATGCTGTACCAGTAGCACTTGGTAAAGCAATAGGAACAAGCATACAACGGCATATAGAGGAGATCAGTCATGCGTAAAAAGATTGAAAAAAAATATATAATATCTCTTGAAGATAAAAAAGCCGCCGATGCACAAATTAAAGAATGCCAGAAGCAGATTGAATATGATACTAAAGATTATACTATAGAACTTCTTGTTGAAAAATTCAAAAAAAATGAGTTCTTTATTCCGAAATATCAAAGAAATTATATATGGAGAGACAAAAATAAGAATTTGTTTTTGGAATCTGTATTTTTGGGGTTACCGATACCATTTATGTTTTTTGCAGACTCTGATGATGGAAGACAAGAAATCATAGATGGAGCACAAAGAATGCAGACATTAGTTTCGTTTTGCAATAACGAAATTACATTGCAAGGTTTAAAAAAATTAACCAAATTGAACGGATTTTCTTTTAAAGACTTATCTGAGTCTCAGCAAAGAAAATTCGTTAATAGATCGTTAAGAATAATAGTGCTTCAAGAAGATACACCAGCTGAGTCACGACAGGATTTATTTTATCGCATAAATACAACGGGATTAAAAGCCAATGACTCTGAAATACGCAGAGGTTCTTATCCTGGACCGTTTACGGATTTTATTGAGGAATGTGCAAATGATGAAACATTTGTAAAGCTATGCCCAATGTCAGAGAATAGCGTTATGCGGCATGAGCGATTTGAATTTATATTGAGATTTTTTGCTTACACTAATGCCTATCAACAATTTAAACATAATGTAAATGAGTTTTTAAATAATTATCTAATGAATAATCTTGATACATTCGAACGAGAGGATTATAAAAGAGAGTTTAACAATGTTATGCACTTTGTCCAAGCATATTACCCATATGGCTTCGCAAAGTCTGCAAAAGCAAAATCGACTCCAAGAGTACGATTTGAAGCACTATCTGTAGGTACTGCATTGGCATTACGTCAAAAGCCTGATATCTCAAATCCTAATTTAGATTGGATGGATTCAGATGAATTTCATGAGCTTACAACGTCGGACGCCAGCAATAATGAAGGTAGATTGAAATTGCGTGTGGAATATGTCCGTGACCATCTATTGAAGGGATAAGCATGCAAAACACGTTTGACATTTTTGAAGAAAGAAAAGAAGAAATAGAATTATACTTTTCTACACTAGAATTAATGAACAATGATGAAGAGATGCAACGTAATAAAAAAATAACGCGTGATGTTAGACTATACAAGATAATGAAATCTAATTTTATACTAATGCTTTATAATCTTATTGAGGCATGCGTCGTTAGTGGCCTTATGGAAATATATGAAAATCTAAAAAACGAGAAGTGCTCGTATAATCAAGTTATTGTAGAGATACAAGATATATGGAGAGAAAAACAAATAGAGAAAGTATATTCACCAACAACTGAAAAGAAAACTTACGATAAAAGAGTTAAAGACATGATTGATAGTATCACTAGAGAATCACCTATACTCTTAACTAGAGAAGACCTAAATATCGGAGGAAACCTTGATGCTAAAAAGATAAAACAAATTTGTGATAAACATCGCATCAGATATCATCTAACAAGTAAAGGAGAATCATTATACAAAGTAAAGCAGGACCGAAACAGTCTCGCACATGGAGATTCATCATTTAGTGACTGTGAACGTGAACTGACGATTGATGATCTAAAAAAAATAAAGAATGACGTTGAGACGTTCATTTCTGATATTATAAAGGGTATGGATGACTATTACAAAGATAAAAAATTTATGACACAGAAATCTTAATGAAGGATATCAAGCCCTGCTTTTCTAGCCTATTCTTCCTGATCCTTCCGGTCAATATGATAGATCCGGCTTCCTTTCTTGAAGAGGCTGCCGGTCTGATGAAAGTGGAACGGCACGCCGTATTCGTCAAACTGCATTCTGGAGATGATGATCCAGCCATAGTCGCATAGCCGGGCATCCTCCCCGGATTCTCCGCTGCAGGAGACACATTCGATCTGATTGTGGTACTGCTCCAGATACTTTTCAATATGGATTTCCTGCAGCATCGGCTCGTGGATGATTTCCTTGTGGCGGATCGGAAGATTCAGGAAGACCGGAAGGCACCGGTCTGTCTGATACTGGTTTTCGCAGGTGCAGCAGATGTGTACATTCTCATATCCGTCGCCCCAGTCCTCTGGGAGTCCTTCATAGAATCGCTCCGGGCACTTGGTGACAAAATAAAATTGCAGATCCAGGCGGATCTTCATCATCATCCAGGCTTCGGGACGCCATGCATCGGCGTCCGGGTGAAAGAAATCAGAGGTAAAACAGGTCATAACCGTGCCATCCTCCGGCTTCAGCTTATAGTTCCCATGCCGGTCTTTTTTCACCGGAAGGTTGAAAGAGGCTGTCTTCTTCACGATGGAGGCATCCCGGCCAAATTCGGCATCACGCCGGTATACATAGCAGTTTTGACATCCGGGACTGCATTTGGTGCAGCCGTGCCATGGATTCCAGAGTGGCATATGCGCCTTCTTTCTCTGCTCAGATCCCGCTTCTTGGCGGGAACAATTCTTTTACGGTCCGGTGATAGTAATCGGAGAGCCGGATCGCCACATAGACATCTGGACATTGCGTTCCGTGTTCATATCGATAAAGCGTTTTCGGATCCACGTTCAGGTCCTCCGCGGCTTTGTTCCGGGAAAGCCCGGCGGATTTCCGGGCCTCCAGTAGGTTGTTTGGCTTTTCGTCCAAGCTGCATCACCTCCCCATATAATTCTGACTAATCTGTTTCGCTCCTTAACGGGTAGCCCTGCACACCTCCCCGAAGATGCGGAAGTCATCGCGGTCGAGATGCACCGGGATCGGCGCATATTTCTGATTCAGGGAAATGAGAAATGTCCCGTCGCTGTCATTTTTCAGTTTCTTGATATACGCGCTGTCGTTTAGCGAGAAAATCCCGATTTCCCCGTCAGCCAGCGTTTCCTGCTGGTGCACATAAACCATGTCGTGATCATGAAATGCCGGTTCCATACTGTCTCCGCTTACCGTAACGGCAAAATCCATGCCCTTTGCGTCTCTGGTAGGCACTTCGATGGTTGTGTAATAATCGGAATCGAGAAAATCTCCATGTCCTGCGGATACTCTTGCGTCGTAAAGCCGGATCCGGGTCATGGAAGGATTGGCTGTCGGAGCTGCCGGATATGGGATCACGTTCGTCTCCTTGACGTAGCTCACCGGGTGGACCAGCATGTCGATATAGGAGAGCACTTTCTGCTTCCCTTCGTCATTCAGCATAGACAGGGGGTCCTTCGGGTTGCTTCCGAAGTATTCCTCCAGGCAGTCCGGGATCTCCAGAATCCGGCAGATATGCAGGAAAATCCGCGCGGAAACCTCATTCCTCCCGGTCTCCCAGGCGGAAACGCTCTTCTGTGAGATTTCAATTCCTTCGGCCTGCAGTCTATCCACAAGTTCGGTCTGGGATATGTGCGCCTTCTTCCGGTAAGCTGCGATGATCGCGCCGATATTTTCCATACAACACCTCTTTCTGATTTCGTTCCGCAGCGGATATCCCGCCGCCTGCAGGTCTTATCTTCTCCCCTACAGAATAGTATCTTATGTAGTAAAGTCAAGAAAATACTATTGTTAAAAGTAAAAACTGGCTAAAACGTCTATTTTCAACTATTTTGGATAGCACCATACTTGCAGTACAGAGAGAAGACACGATGCCATGTTTCTCTTTGCAGACCCTGTGATCAGCAGGGGGCAGAACAGCCGCCGGGAAGCATCCGGCGCAAGTCGAGGGTTCTCATCATCGGTTCGTTTCCCTTTCTGGAATGAGACAGTGAGAATGAAAGAGAGTGTGTTAATGATGATGAAAATGAAACCAGCTATGAAGAAGGGGAATAAAGGGTACCTTGTACATTGCCCGCAGTGCGGAACAGACAAGAAAGCTGTCATCCGGGGAGGCAGAATCACGATTTATGAACTTGCCGGGAGATCAGAAGCTGTGGCATTACAGTCCTGCGATCATGGCAGAGCGAAGAGGTAAGCTGAATGGGCGTTTACGACTATCATCATGATTCCGGGCGGTCGGACCGCCCGGAGGAGCAGAGCGATGCGCCGTTTATCAAACATGCGCAGAAAATGCTGACGGTCAGTCCTTACAAGGTCTATGTCGAGGTGGTCGCGGACTTTTCCTCCGATGGGAGGATGAAGCCACTCCGCCTCGTCTGGGAGGACGGGTGCAAATACGATGTGGACCAGATCATGCGCGTGGAACGGTGTGCCAGCCTCAAGGCAGGAGGCGCCGGGATCCGGTATGTCTGCCGGATACTCGGACAGAGAGTCGAACTGTACTATGAGGAGAACGGCTTCTGGTTTGGGAAACGGAAGACGTCTAGGGCATAGGAAGACAGAGAGCTTCCCCTGGCAGAACCGGCCAATCTACTGGCTGCAGGAATCAAAATCACAATAAAACCGAATATAGATGAGATATTCCGCCGATTGGTAGCCGGATCGGTCGCGGGACTGCCACAGTATTTTTTGTCTGCAGAATGCAGAGAGACTGCAGCAAAACAGTCCGCCAGCGTTCAAGGAAAGACGAAGAGGTGAAACACGGGATATCAGGAGTTTGCCTATAGAGCTGAACTTATCGGCGCGCGGCAAGCCTGGAGGGACGATCCCTCATACAGGAGAAGTGGCCACGAGACAGCGCGCTTGAAAATGGATTAGAGGAGCCTGCAAAACGGAAGCTGGATCAGCAGTTTAAGACGCAGAATGTGCGTCCAACCGCTGTTATGATCACAGTCTTGTTTTGCAGGCTTCTTTTTTGCGTTTATGGAAAGAAATCCATTGACCTGCGAGGAAACTTCTCATTCAGAAAAACAGGCCTCATGTCTCCGGCTTCCGTCTTGTACGGTGCCGGAAAGGAAAGAGCATGGAGCAGAATGGGAGAGGAAAAGAGAGCGGGACAATCGGGAGCCGTATTAGAAACTTAAGAAACAGAGATGGGATGAACCAGGAACAGCTTCCTTATACTTCTATTGATGCCGTATTCAGTTTGGATCAGGTAAATGAAGCCCTGGACAAGGTCAAACGCGGTGGATCCAAATGGAAAACAATCATTAAAGTTCATGAATCTCGGAGCACTAATTGATAAAAATGTGGAATCCGCAAAAATGTCATATGGAGTGTTGATGATCGGGATCAATGCCAGGATATGTGGTGCCTGAAACCTTTTATTTAAAGAAAGTTCAATACATAATTGATTTGTTACAATGCCAATGGTACAATCAAAAATGAATGAAACAAATGCCAAAATAGCGAGGCATGGCCATGATAGATTATTTGAGAACCATCTTTGGCGAAGATATTAAGCAGGAATCATTTCAATACCCGGTTGGAACACCGAATTATATCAGAAATGGATATAAAGCATGGTGCTTTTCCTGGGATGGGCAGAGATGTGTCGTTCTTAAACCTGTTTCTGCATCCTGGAGACTTCCCGGAGTCAAGAAGCAATTCCGAAATTTTAAGAGTTTGTCGGACCTTCTGTGTGTCCTGTGTTTTGACAGACTTACATCGGCACAGCGAAAGGACCTTATGCAAGAAAAAATACCATTTGTTGTTGCCGGATCACAGTTGTATATGCCGTTTTGGGGCGTACATTTTACTGAAAAAGATAAAACAGTCATAAATACTAATGAAAGGATGGCACCGGGCACCCAGCTTGCAGTGCTGTTCCTTTATTATAAGGACATTGAGAGAATAAACCTCACAGAATTGTCCGGGCAGCTCAATATTTCCAAGGCTACAAGCACAAGAATAGCCGCTGATCTTAAGCAGAGAGGATTGATTCTCATGGAATATGAGGGGACGAATAAATGGATACGTCCGTCCTGCTCAAAAAAAGAGTTTTTGTTGAAGTCGTATGAATTCATGCGTTCTCCTGTAATCCGGGATATCTATGTCAAGAAGAATCCTGAAGGTTTAACACTTCCTTTATGCGGGATCCGGGCACTTTCCATGATCTCAATGGTTGCCGCTTCTAAAGGTGATCCGGGAGTCGCTATTAGTAGAAACCGTATTAAACGCTTGCCAAAAGAAGATATCATTTCAGAAGAAGAATTCCTGGATTTTGGCGGAAGTGTCATTGAAGAGTGGCGTTATGACTGTACACCTGTTATGGAAGGCAGACGAGTGGATGACATTTCCCTTCTTCTAAGCCTTGAGTGTGAAAAAGACGAGCGAATTCAGCAGGGACTGGATGAAATCCGGCGAAAACACGGACTCCCTGTTGCGGAGGAGGAATAGTAATGGTGAATGGCATAGAGGCATTCAGGGATTATTTTGCAGAATACACGGATCAGTATGTGATTATCGGTGGCTTTGCCTGTGACCTGCTCATGGAGGATGCCGGTCTGGATTTCAGGCAGACCAAGGATATTGACATGGTGATTATCATTGAGGCGCTCACGGAGAAGTTTGCGGCAAGGTTCTGGAACTATATAAAAGCCGGGGGGTATAAGCCGTATGTTGGAAGTCATGGGGAATCAGAATTTTACCGTTTTGTTGAACCGACAGGTTCAGACTATCCATTTATGATCGAACTCTTCTCAAGACCACAGAATAACGTCAGACTCCGTCCGGATACACATCTTATGCCGTTGCATATAGACGATACAATATCAAGCCTGTCAGCGATCCTGCTGAACGAGGACTATTACAAATTCCTCTTGAGCGGACGGACAGAAGTGGAGCATATCCCGGTCCTTAATGCAGAACATATTGTGCCGTTTAAGATGAGGGCTTGGCTTGATTTGAGAAGGCAGAAGGAGAATGGCGTACATGTTAATTCAAGAGATTTGAGAAAGCATCGCCTTGATGTATTCAGATTGTATCCGATTATAAGAAGAGATCAGAGAATTCTGGTCCCGGATCAGATTTATAATGATATCAATGAATTTATTTCAGAGATGCGAGAAACAGAGATACGTCTGAAAGATATCGGAATAACTGATAATAAAGATGATATTCTTAATGTGTACAGCCTGATCTATATACGTGAATAAGATAATTCATCCCGACGTTGATGTCAGGAATTCTGACACGAAAGTATTCGGTATTTCCTGTTCAGCCTCGTATAATCAGAAATGAAGGAAAGCAAATCATTACAAGGCATAATGCGGAACAGGAATGTGTCAATAGCAGAACGACGTGCGTTGAACGATTCCGTCAGATGATTTGCCCAGATGTCGTGATTGACTCTGGCAGGAGGCAGAACTGGAAAGTACAACACTCTGTAACAATGGATTCGATGTACAACAAATTGACAACAGGCGCATGGCAGGAGATAAGCAATAAACCATGGTGACAGACAGTCGATTTCAGGCAGCACCGGGACGAAAACTATGATAACAGGCGGGAACAGATCATCAAAACAATATCGGAAATGGATTCCCGACAATGAAGCCCCTGGATTCCGACAAGAAGGCTTCGAAGCCGGCAGCTCCTGCAGCCGCTTCTGCAGCTGAGAAGATTGACTTCTCCAACGTGAAGATCGAGCCGATTTTCCGGGAGATGGTTGATTTCGACACCTTTGCAAAGGTCGATTACCGTGCAGTGAAGATTCTTGCCTGCGAGGCGGTACCGAAGTCCAAGAAGCTCCTGAAGTTTACTCTGGATGACGGCGAGCGCAAGGACCGCGTGATCTTAAGCGGTATTCACGAGTACTATGAGCCGGAAGAGCTGGTTGGAAAGACCGCGATTGCGATCGTAAATCTTCCGCCCAGAAAGATGATGGGCATTGATTCCGAAGGCATGCTGATTTCGGCAGTGCATGAGGAAGATGGCCACGAAGGCCTGAACCTGCTGATGGTAGATGACAGGATCCCGGCAGGCGCGAAACTGTATTGATCCTGTGAAAATCACGGACGGGGAATCGTGGGTTTTTAATAGTCAAATGACGGTAGATCGTAACCGTTGACAGCATAAAGTCTGACGCACATCCCGATTCCAAAAAAATTCAAGGCACTCCTTTTCAGAATCAATCTGAAAAGGGGTGCCTTTATAATATATGAAAAATAGCTTCGATCATGGCTGGCGAAATAGCGGCACCGATATGTAAAATGGGACACGTTTGAGAAAAAAGGTACCAGGAAACTTCAGAAGTTTACATGGAATGTTAATTGCAGTAAGTTTGTATTGAACGGATTTCATGATTCTCTGAAATTGACGGATGAAATGGATTGCAGAACCTATGGCAGAGAAGAATACGAGAACAATGTATTGGAGGGCATGAAAAGCATGAAAACAAAGCGACTGAGAATACTGTTTATCGGCAACAGCCATACCTATTACAACGACATGCCGAGTATGGTAAAAAGAAGATTTGATGAGGAGGGCTGCGACTGCGAAGTGACGATGCTGGCGCAGCCCGGATGGTTTCTGGCGCAGCACGTGGAAGAGCCGGATGTTCGATTCAATATTCGATTTGGGGATTATGACTATGTCGTCCTGCAGGAGCATGCGCATCCCTTTGGCCCGGAAGAAAAGTTTTTTGAGGCAGTCCGGACACTGACAAGCTGGATCAGGGAGGCTGGCAGCACGCCGGTAATCTATATGACCTGGGCGAAGAAGACGGAACCGGAAATGCAGCAGCGAATGACGGAGGCTCACACAAAGATCGCAGAGGAGACGGGAGCTCTCCTTGCACCCGTCGGAAGAGAGTGGTGGGGCTACAAGGACAGCTGGCCGGATCTTGAAATGTATGCGGAGGATGGACAGCACGCTTCTCCTGCCGGATCGGATTTTGCGGCGAAGCTTATCTGGGATACGATCCAGACAGATATCGAACGGAAGAACTGCGGGCGGTGAGATAATGTATCTTTGCTGAGGCATCCCTGCCGAGGCATTCCTGTAAATCAGGATGCTTCCCAGGTTGAAAAAGCATCCCTGACTGGCTATCCCTTAAAATAAAGGTATCTATTTAGCGCCCATCTCGAATTTGCCTGCAAGCAGTCAATTCACGTTGAAATGTGGCAGGCGCTAAACAGATACAAATAAAGATGAAACCAAGGCAGATATCTGAGTGTACAGATTCATGTGATATTGAAACGAAAGGAGGAGCATCATGGGCAAGGAAGAGAGAAAACGATTGGAGCAGTATTGCTACGATGGATCCAGACATTTCTCCATCAGGGAGGCTTCAACGAAAGAGACTTCGCTTTGCAGTGACAAGGCAGAAGCTTTGGCGCAGATGGAGAAGAACAACGCGAAGATGGACGAGCTGCAGGCGAAGCTCTACGCCGCCAAAAAAGAGGGCGTGATCTTCCTGTTTCAGGCGATGGATGCAGCCGGCAAGGACGGAACAATCCGTTCCGTGCTGACCTGTCTCTCGCCTCACGGCGTTCATGAGGCTGCCTTCAAGGCACCGTCATCGGATGAGCTGGCGCACGATTTTCTCTGGAGAATTGTGAAGCAGGTGCCGGCAAGGGGAGAGATTGCTATTTTCAACCGGTCCCAGTATGAGGATGTACTGATTGGAAAGGTCCGGGAGCTATACCGCAAACAGGCCCATGCGGACCGCATCGATGAAGATACGGTCATGGAAGATCGGTATACCGACATCCGCAATTTCGAGAAATATCTGTACCGGAACAGCATTCGCACGGTAAAGATTTTCCTGCACGTCTCAAAGGATGAGCAGGCGCTACGTTTCCTGTCCAGAATCGAGGAGCCGGAGAAGAACTGGAAGTTTTCGGCGGGTGACTGGGAAGAGCGGGCTTACTGGGATGCCTACCAGAAAGCCTTCGAGGATGCAATCAATGCAACTGCAACCAGGGAATCACCGTGGTATGTCGTGCCGGCGGATCACAAGTGGTACATGCGGTATCTGGTCAGCGAAATTCTCTGCGACACGCTGATCGACATGGATCCTCAATATCCGGAGGTTACCAGCGAGCGGCTTGCGGAGTTTGAGAAGCTTCGTGATTCCATTGCGAAGGAGCTGCCGGAGGAGAAGCTGGAGAAATTCAGAAAAAAGGACGGGAAGAGCAAATCATAAGCGGAAGACAAGACAGCTGCGGAGATATCAAATTAAAATTGCGGCCGGCGGAGATTCACTCCGTCGGCCGCAATTTTTTCAGAATATTCGAGTCTGATTAAATCTGACGTTTCCCATCATTGGCGTATACATCCGTCCGGATCGGCTGAAGCCAGTCGAGGAACCTTTCAACCTCAATATTCCAGAAGCGCCATTCATGCCCATACTCCGGGAGCTCCTCGTAGGTCACGGAAATTCCGGCCTGTACAAGCTTATCCCGGAACGCATGGTTTTCCTCAAGGAGGAAATCCTTCGAGCCAATGGCAATATAGGCCTTCGGGAAAGGAGTCTTCTCGGCAATCAGCTTCTCGGCAAGGGCATTCGGGCTGATGGAAGGATCGACAGCCTTCCCGGCACTGTCATTGCCGGCCAGGGAATCCGGATTGAGAGAAATTGCTGCGGAAAAAACACCGAAGGCGGCGTACTTTCCAGGATTCGACAGAGCGTGGACCAGAGTGCCGAAGCCGCCCATTGAGAGCCCTGCAATGTAGGTATCCTCCGACCTTCTGGAGATCGGGAACATACCGCAGACAAAATCGGGAAGCTCTTCTTCGATAAATGTATAGAAGTCATCCCCGCCGGACTTGACATAGCTCTTGTTCTCGGCGGAAATATTGACAACCGCAATGTTGCGCTCTTCAGCAAAGAGCTCTACGTTGGTGTAGCCGGTCCACTGTGTGCGCGGTATGCTGATTTTACTGAGCGAGCTTCGGATCCAGACCATAGACTTCCCGCATGGAGATGTCTTTGTCCGGATTGACACTCTCGATCGCGATCTTATATGAGTCATACGAGATCCGATCAATGATGGCATCAGACAGAGGGCTGTCCTTTCCGCCAAGCTTGTTGTACCAGCCTTCTTCTCTGAACTGTGAGCAGAAGATGGTGGATGAGTGTTTCCGCCTCTTATGGATGAGTTCCAGGAGATTCGGGGCGTCATCGTCAGAGAGCTTGAGAAGGAGCCATTCGTCCAGGATCAGTAAGGCGGGGGTGCTGTACTTCTTCAGTACATCTGGGAATCTGCCTTCATCCTTTGCTGATTTGAAGTCAATGAGCGTCCTGTTCAGCTTGCGATTGTGCCCGTAGTCAATTGCGGCGATGGAAGCATCTGGCTGTTCGAACTCCGCGTTCCGGATCAGCCTCTTCAACCGGTTGTTCTTGCGGGCAGTGTACTCAGTATCAACGAGCATTCCGAACCGGTCCTCGAAAGGAACCTCCTTCATAGCAGGATCATCCTTCTGGATGCGGAATGCGTCTGCCATGGGTGTCATATGCATCTCAATGAGCTTGTCAAGCGTACTCTGGTTTGTCATGACCTGTTACCCCCATAGTGTCTGGCACCGCGTGTGATGCCATACTGGTCAGAAGAGTCATCCTTCAGTTCCTCAGCTGCCGGTTCAGAAAGGCTTTTGTCAGCAGCCAGGATATTCTTGATGCTCTTGTAGCTGGGTGAATTGGAGTATTGCAGCGCCTTTGCGCAGGCTGCTTCCAGTTTCTGCGGACTCTTTCTCCCCGCGAGCTTCAGAAGCCCCATGCAGGCCCTGTAAGACTGTTGTTCCACCCTGCCGGAGGTAAGCAGGCCGTCTACCGACCTTGCAGGTATTGATTCCGATTGTTTCCGCCCATTTGCGGAAGCGGTCACCATTCAATTCCAGATATTTCTGATGATCCGGTGGCATATGCTCAAGAACAGTAGAATACTGCCCGGGACGGCCATAGAGCCGCCGATGGGAAGCGATTCTCCTGTGATCCTTGAAAATTTCAATTGTGGTGTCTGTTATCCGTACATCGACCTTATCTTTGATATACTGATAAGGCACGGAGTAGTACATCTTATCTACTGCAACGTGATAGTTGAACTGCACCGTAGCAGTGCGATGTTCAGCTAACTCAAAACGGGTAGCGGGCAGCGGCGCCAGCAATGGCTTTTCTTCCTCAAGAAACAGGCTCAACCGGCTACCCTCTTTCTTTTCGAAGTTCGCCTCGTTGTATTTCCTGAGTTTCTTCCTGATTTCCTGGTTCAATTCCACCAGGGAAAAGAACTGCTCGTTGCGCAGTGCTGCCGTGATCCAGGTGAACACATGGCCGACATTGCCTTCCGCATTCGGTTTGTCTTTCGGGGTGCGGACCCGTGCCGGGATAATGGCCGTATTGTAATGCTGTGCCAGTTCCTGATAGGACTGAATGAGCACCGGCTCATATTTGTCGCTTTGCTTCCGGTTCGTCGCCGTAGGGGCGTTGTCGGGCACGAGGATCGGCGTAACACCGCCGAAGAACTCATACATATGGACATGTGTTTTGATCCAGGCACGTTCCTTCTCATTGATGAATGCTTCGACGAAGGCATACTGGCTGTAGGTCATAACGCCGACAAAGATCCAGGCATATGTGATCTCTCCGGTATAAAGATCAGTGATCTCAGCCGGATCGCCCGCCCAGTCAACCTCGATCTGTTCGCCGGGCTTCCTGGGAAGGTGCATTGTGGCATTCCGCTTCTGCTCATTCTGCTAGATGTGATAGCAGAACTGGGAATACATGAGAGGGTCATCACCGGCGGCCCTGCAGTCCTCAAGGTATTCCGTCCACAGTAGCTTCTTGTTGACGCCGTTACGAAGCAGTTCCTTCCGGATGTAGCCATAATCCGGCATCCGTTTTGTACTCGTCGGGGATGGATTCTTCGGAAACATCACGCGTTCGAGTTCGGCGTCTGTGTAACTGTCGCGCAGCGGCCACTGAAGAGATAATTCTCCAGCACGCCTCTGGACTTTGATGATGGTTTCCGGGATTCCGGATGAGTTGTTTCCAAAACCCGGACAGGTGGTGGAGAAAAGCCCGAAATCTTCAAAGAAGTATCTGATAATTGGCTATCATGATAAGAGATATGATCCAAGGCTGTTTGAAGACATTAGGGATTTTATGAAGGTTTCCGTAGACGGATGCAGCTTTGCGCTAATGCATTATCCTATGTTGTCCTGGCCCAGGAAAAGTAGTGGGGGATATCAGCTGCATGGTCACATACATGCCCGTATAAAACAGATAAAAGATTTCTTTGGGGCGCAGATGAGTGTAGATGATAACAACTTTATATGAGCCGTTCGGGTATTGGGAAGACGAAGGAAGCAGTTTCGTGTTGTCTGATCTGCACTTTTCAGGACAGGAAAGCAAATTGACAAAATGAGATATATCTCATCTAATAATATAGACAGATGAGGATCACTTATGGCGTTTGAAATTGAGTTTTATAAAACGAAGGACGGCAAGCAGGGAAGTAATATAACAAGAGTGCTGTATTTTTTCTACATAGGAAAAAAGATTATTGCTACAAATGGATTTGTGAAGAAAACACAGAAGACACCACCAAAGGAACTAAAACTAGCAAAGGAAAGACGGGCTGATTGGCTGGAACGCCACAAGGAGGTTCGAGATGACACTTAAGGAATATAAGAATAACAGGATGAAGGATCCCGGGTTCGCTCAAGCATATGAGGAGATGCAGCCGGAAATGAATGTCATCCGCGCCATCATAGATGCGCGTATATCACAGAATATGACACAGAAGGAACTGGCAGAAAAAACAGGGATTGCGCAAACAGAGATCAGCAGACTTGAGAATGGAACCAGAAATCCATCCATCAAGCTCCTTCAAAGGCTTGCGGATGGAATGGATATGGTTTTGAACATTTCGTTCACGCCCAAAGCGAGGACTCATAGATGATCTATGAAAATCTGAATGCCAGAAATTCTGACACGATCAGGGGTATTCGGCATCTCCCGTCCGCAATAGTGATGAAGAAAAGCATTCAAATAGGCAAAGAACTGCATCGGACGCTGGAGGAACCGATGCAGGAGCAATATACTTCTATTGAAGAAAAATGTAATAAATGTCAAAAATCTTCATTTATAGGTGGACATATGAAAGAAATCAAGCGCGATATCTATCTGAACAGGCTGATCAGACGCCGTGAAAATTGCTTAATATTAATACTGTCCAATTTCAAGAAGCCTTTTGCTGACGCGGTTGGTGACATCGAGATAGTACTTGTAATCAGCCGTGGACATGTTGCTGGTGTCGAGTTTGCTTAAGGAGTCCATAGCGTCAGTGTACTCTTTGAGCATCTTGTAGTAATCGTCAAGCATTGATACCATGTCGGAGGAATCGGCATTCTCGTATTTCTCCATGAAGTCACAGTATTCATTCATGATCTTTTCATAGGAATCGAGAGTATTCTTAAGATCGGGATCGACTCCGGCGGTATCACTATTGTCAGTGTTGGATGGTGTTGAATCCTTGGCGTCTTCGGATTCGGTAGAGTTCGCTGTCTTGCTGCCGGACCATGCTGCATTTTTCATCATGTTCCCGTAATCGGAAGCGACGTCATGTTCAGGCTCGCCAACCTTAACGAACCGGAACATATAGAGTTCATCGGCCGAACTGTCGAGGAAGGTATCAAAATCCAAGGTGGCTGGTGTGCCGTCTATATCTCCCGTGAAGTCGTAAGAGTACCCGGGCATGCCCATATATTCCGTTTCCTGTGATTTGGTCAATGTTACCTGATTAGTTTGGAGGCTGTCTTCGACGGCCTGCTGGAAACGATCCTTCGAATCACGGAATTCCGCATCACTGACACCGGAAGCGCTGGTAAGCACTACTTCTAACACAGCCCCTGTGTCACCAACCTCATAAGTGTAGATTTTGTCAATGTCGTCTCCGCTTCCGTTATCGGTATCCAGGGAGTAGTAGCCTGGGATTTCTAATGTGAGACTGCCAACCTTCAGCTCTGTCGGGGCAGATTCGTTTTCTACGGAGTTCTCACTGATTACATTTGCAAAATCAGTGCCGGTACCAGTGTCGGATGAGGCGGAGTCTTCAGAAGTATCTGCCTGCATCGGGGCATTGGATGACGTGGCAGCAGTACTGCCGGATGCACCTTCGGATGTCTTTCCGCAGCCGATAGTGCTGCAGGCGATAATAGCGGCCAATGCAACGGATGTTCCGGCCTTGTGAATCATAGCAGCGATTTCTTTCGATTTCATGTAATATGTCCTCCCTTTTATTGTTGGCTTTTGCCAGGTTCCCCATTACCTTTTGCCAAGCGGATCTCATGGATAAGCTGACGAACACGCCGGTCAGAGAGCTTCAGCTCCCTTGCCAGTTCGGATGGTTTCATCTGGTCCATGTTTTTATCGATGTACTGTCGCACGTAATCTTTGGAATACAGCCTTGTAGGAAATGTTACGTTAATTCCTCCGTATGCCTTCCAGAGTTTGCGTACGGCAGAATCTCCGATCAAGGCCGCCATATCACGGTACAGATCGCAGTACTTATCCGCGGTACCTTCCATAGCATCTTCCTCTTGATTTGATTCTATTAGTTCATAATTGAAATTGCCCTCTGCTGATTTCATATGAAAATTGCAAGACAGATTTCTACTATGATCGGTGCCGACTGCCTTGCTTTCCTCCTTTACCAGAGGGCATGAAATTTTCGCGGATTAGAATTCGACTTTTTATCGGCGGGGGTGATGCTTTTCTGCTCAGAAAGGCGCCATAATGGGTTGATCAAAAGGCGTTATAGTAGGCAATCCGATCTGTAAATTTAATGTCAATCGGGGGAAATCCGGCTTTCATCAGTTCCGGACCTTCTTGAACGACATGTTAAGAAAATGCGGATATCCGCAAAAATATCATGAGAGATACTGATGGCGCGGTAGGATAAGCAGTATAATATACGTGAAAAAAGTGCGGGTATCCGCAAAAATATAATGAGGTAATGGCGCATGTATCCGAGAGAGCAGTATCTGAACAAGATCATATCGAAGAAGGACAATGGGCGGATCAAGATCATAACAGGGCTTCGCCGAAGCGGCAAATCTGTCCTGCTTTTTCAGTTATACCGTGATTGGCTTATAAGGGAAGGAATTCATGAGGATCATATCATAGCTTTGGCACTGGATGTTTTAGAAAATGCAAAGTATCGTAATCCAATCGAACTTGATAAATACGTCAGGGACCGGATGGATGCTGATGGAGAAAAATATTATATCTTGATTGATGAGATTCAATTTGTTGCTGAAATACAAAACCCTTATGTAGATAACCCCGATGCCAGGATATCCTTTATCGATGTTGTCCTCGGTTTTATGCAAATGAAAAATGCAGATGTGTATGTGACCGGAAGCAATTCCAGAATGCTGTCTTCCGATATCCTGACGCAGTTTAGAGACAGAGGCGATGAGATACGGGTGTATCCTCTTTCTTTTGCAGAATTTTATCATGAGTATAAAGGCGATAAACGCGGTGCCTGGCAGGATTATTATACTTATGGCGGTATGCCTTTTGTCACATCGCTTGAAACACATGGCTGAAGTGAAAAAGTAACTTCCACTCCATAAGCTTGTTTTTGGAAAGTTGCG
>ERZ1026880.429-NODE-429-length-21673-cov-27.713850_pt1 | contig 21673 bp, 28 predicted proteins | sample MGYA00380170_ERZ1026880 | MGnify/ENA primary metagenome ERZ1026880 (study PRJEB33269, sample SAMEA4719806) | human gut metagenome | biome: human-associated habitat; feature: organic feature; material: feces | place: Cameroon | collected 2013-10 ...
TCACCGTTACGGAATAGTTTGTATTTGCTTTTTTTACCGGGCAGGAACCTTTTCCCGCCTGAATGTTCGGCGCGATTAGATTCCCGGCAGCATCAACCGTGACACCGTTCAGCGCATCCGCCACCGCGTTCTGCACCTCCGTCGTCAAGTTTTCCGCATCCAGCGGCGTGCCTTCCTGGTACACTTCACCTTCTTCCGGTGTCATGTCGTACGTGTTCGCCTGCCCGTCCACCGGTGTCAGTGTCACCCGGTTCGGGTACTGGCTAGATCTATCAACAAAACCCATTGTTTTCCTCCTATCTCAGATGGTGGCCGGTTCCGGTGTAGCCGCTTCCGGCGTGCCTCTGGTATTTTTTATTATTCATCATGATTATTTGTTTCCGGTTCACCTCTCCACAAACCTGTTCAATGTATCTAACTTGCTCGGCAATTATAGAACCGTCCACCGTAGATACGCCAATGATGGCCACGCCCCACATGGCTGCCAATCGGTCTGCCGTTCCGGTGATGGTGTCCCAATCTTCTGCCGTCAGGTAGCTATCCGCCGTCCAGGTTTTACCAAGGGCGCCGGAAGTGCTGCCGGATAGTGTGGCCAGATTGCCGGCGATCCGGTTCATGTCCTCCACCGTCAGCAGGTCGGATTCCTGCCAATCTGTTCGGATGTCCATTTATACCCCTTTCCGGTACGCAATTTTTGCCTGCGTGCCTCCGGCTTCGTGTGTCAATTCGATGTCGGAAATTTGCACAATCTCATAATCCGCCCCGGCATCGTTCAGGTGCTTGTTCTTTTCGGTGTGGTGAAGCCGCACCACGTCCCGGGGCTGCATGCGTGGGTCGCCCTTCCACGTGAATTGCCCGGTGATGTTGGAAATTTCAAACCTCCGGCCGTGCCGCGGATAGATAACAGCAGCGCCCGCCTTGATGTTGCCCTTAACTTCCAGCGGCTGCAGTTCCAGTGTGTAGCCCGGGCGGCCTGTTGGTGCCGTAATGGTCACGGACCCGCCCGACACGCTCAGCTTCTTTCCCTTTGCTATACATGGATTAACGTACACTATTTTTTTCTTCCGCATGTTGGATTTTTTCTTTTTGTAAGTCTTATAGCTGCATTTATACAGCTTCCCTTTTTTCTTTTTCCGGTAGTAGTATGCGTATTTTTTCCCGGCTTTCTTCTTAGCCTGATAACTTAGGCGCTCCGGTGCCCAAATTAGGTTTTTCGCATTGCTCACCGTATAAGCCCAGTACGGCCCGCCGGACGGGTTAATATTGTACCGCTTCCCGGCCTCTGCTGTTTTTCTTTCGTCCAGTTTGGTCCATGTATTGGATCTAACGGCAGCACACCCCAACAGGTATTCGCTATTCCCGGATTTGATGGCCGCAAGGTTCCGGTCCACGCTCCGTGTTACCTCCCCGCAGTCATCTTCGTAAATGTCCCATTTTGCCGCCGGCTGCCGCCATGTTAGGCGCGGGATTCCGGCATCCACGAACGCCGGCCAGTATTCACCCGGCACCGTTCCCACGTGTATCAAATCCGCCGCCAGTGTCCGGGCGTCCGTATCCGGAATCAGGATGCTGGATTCTGTTCCTGTATTCCGTCCAGTCGGGGCGCCGTCGCTGGATAATGCAGCGCCGCCAATTCCGCCCCGGATAGTATTCTCCAGCAGGCTCCACGCCTTCTGGTATCCGTTCCCGGTTCTAGTATTGATTACTTGGGCGGAAATCTTTTTTTCGTCCAAGTGCCGGGCGGCGTCTTCCCCTTTAATCGTGATTAGCCCGTTGGCCATCGTCGCCGGTTCCGACAAATAGAAATGGCGGGTCTCTGACATGTCCCCCGGATATCCTGACTGATAATAAATACTTGCGTTGTCGCTGATATTGGAAATAGATGTGCTTATGTCTTGCGTCCAGTAAACCTGTAATTCAATTTCTGACGTTGGGATTGCTTGCGTGTCCACCGATAGGTCCGCCCGTAGCGCCAGGGAAGCTTTTACAATATCCGCCTCCGTAAAATCCAAGCTGATGCCGGGCGCCATATCGTACAGAATTACCCGGGTAGAATCTGAATCGTTGGTTATTGTCACCGTGCCGGACTTTGCCCCGGCAGGAATAACCACGCGGGGTGCAATCGGCATAGTGTAGCCCATCGTGCTGGCCGTTATCGTTCCGGAAGATTCCGGATCGAAAACCAGCGTAATGGATGCAATTTCAACCTGCTTATTCAGCGCCCAATTAATTGTTACGCTCTGATCCGCGCCCACATGTGTCTGTAGTCCCGTTTTTCCGGTGGCATCGCTCACCGGTTCCCCGGATTTGGGCACGGTCTTTCGGCTGCCGTTCAGCGGGACCCCGCCGCCGGAAAAGTCTGCCACCATCCGGCGGGGGTATTCCGTTGTTATGGTGTCGAACACGGCCAGCCCGTCGCCGGACGGCGTGGCCGTCATTTCCACCCTGGTGTCCCTTCCGTTGATGCCTGCCAGAATTTTCATGGGCTTCCGGAACTGTTTTTTGTTTTCGTCGTCAATTCTGCTCATTGTGCTGCTCCAATCATGCGCACGCTACAGGCCAGGTCCGTGAATACGGCCGTGCCGTCCGGGCGTGTCGCCCTCGTGGGCGTTCCTTTGAATCCAGAAATCAGAATTTCAGCGGTCTGCCTGGTGCCGGTTGCGTCGGTAAATTCCATGGTGGTTTCTTTCCCGACCATTCCGGATAGTTTTCGCACCATTTCGTCCGTTAAACAATCCCACGTTAATTCCATATCGTCGGAGTATTTCGTCCCGACGATATCGCCGCAAACCTTTCCGGTGCAGGTGGTGTATTCCGCTTGGATGATGGCCGTTTTTTCGACCACCATATCTTTCGGCCGGAAAATGTCCAGTCCCGCGATCTTAATCATGCTGTATACTTCCATTTTCGCCCTCCTATCCTAACCGATGCTTGTACGTGTCGTATAAGTCCACAATGGTCTCGCCCAGCTTTGGCCCAGACGGGTAAAGGTAATTTTGAATTATAATAGGCTGGCCGGAATTACCGCCCTGGATGGCCAGCGCTGTAATAATTCCATTGGTGATATTGTCGCCCATCTGATTCATCTTCTGGCCCAGCTGGTCCCATAGTGTGGCCAGTGGAACAACTGCTTCCGCTCCGGCTTCCCCGACTCCATGGGCGCCGCCTGCCAGCAGTGTCGGGCGGTCAAAAATTCCGCCCTTCCGGTGCCAGCTTACGCCCATACTCTTCGGGTAGCTGATACTGCCCAGTTTCTTGTATGTTTTACTTCCTTCCGAAAGTGAAAAACTCGGCAGCTTGATATTTTTGAAAATTTTCCCGATCGATATCGGAAACCAGCTTTTAATTTTATCCACAATACCTTTAATTTTGTCCCGGGCCTTTGTAAATGGTCCCGTGATTTTTTCTTTGATGGAGTTCCACGCTGTGGCCGTTCTACTTTTCACACTGTTCCATGCACTAATCATTTTGGACTTGATTGCATTCAAAATTGAAACTACAAGTGACCGGATTAATTTCAGCGGCGCCGTAATGGCCGCCTTTATGCCGGACCATGCGCCCTTCGTGATCCGCTTTATTCCACTCCAAACCGTGCTCCAGTCTCCCCGGATTAATCCTGAAAATACCTTGATGATTCCCAAAATGATATTTAACGCCGATTTCACGGCGGTTTTCACAATTCCGAAAGCGGTTATAAATACCGGCGCCAAAATCCCGGCAACTGCCCGCCATACGGCTTTGATTGTGCTGCAAACCGCTTTGAATTCTCCAGCAAACGGTGCCAGCTCTGCCTTCACCGCATTGACAAACTGCTGCACGGATAGTTTTATCTGGCTCCAAATCTGATTAATTTTTGCCTTGAATTGTTTGTTATTGTTGTACAAATAGACAAACGCCGCAACAACCGCGCCGATTGCCGCAACAACCAAGCCCACCGGGCCGATCATCACGGATAACGCGCCGGAAACCTTCGTGCCGATTCCGGAAGCAATTGTTCCCAGTCCTCCCAGGTCGGTAATTGCCCCGGAAAGTTTCTGAAATCCACTAATGGACTTTCCGATGGTTCCGGCAATCTTCCCGCCGATTAATAGCGCCGGACCAAGTGCAGCCACGAACACGCCCACGCCCGTGACAGCCTTCTGCGCTGCCGGGCTCATGCCGGAAAACTTGTCCGCCAGACGGCCAAGCCATTCGGCAGCCGCCTGAACGTATGGGGTTAAGTTGTCCCCGATCCGGATGGCCAACGTTTCCGCCTTAGATTTCAGCGACGTAACCGCGCCGCTCAAATTGTCCTGCATCGTGGACGCCATCTTTCCGGCGGCTCCGTCTGCGCTGTCTAATGCACTTTCTAGTTTGCCGATGTCCTTTTCGCTGGAATTCATCAGTGCCAGAAAGCCGGACATGGCGTTTTTTCCGACCAACGTTTTAGCAGCGGAGACCTTTTCAGACTCCGAAAGCCCGGAAAAAGCGTCCCGGGTGTCCCCCAGGATGTCCTTCAAGCTCCGCATGGACCCGTCTGCATTGGTTGTCTGAATGCGTACGCTTCCGATACTCTTCCCGGAAACGGTGAAATCCTTTGACAGCCCCTGCATGATTGTCCGGAGAGACGTTCCGGCCTGTGTGCTCTTAATGCCCTGATTGGCCATTAGTCCAAGAGCCTCCGTGGTGTCTTCCACGGAATAGCCCAGGGAACCCGCAACCGGTGCGGCATACTTGAAAGATTCGCCCAGCATTTGAACGTTGGTATTGCTGTTTGCCGATGCGGTGGCCAAAACGTCAGCAAAATGCCCGCTATCCTTAGCGGACAAACCGAACGCGGTCAAGGCATCCGTCACGATGTCGGAAGTGGTGGCCAAATCCTCACCGGATGCCGCCGCCAAATCCATCACGCCTTTAATGCCGGAAAGCATGTCGTCGGTTTTCCATCCTGCCATGGCCATGTAGTTCATGGCGTCAGCTGATTCAGAGGCGGAAAACTTCGTTTTGTTTCCCATTTCGATGGCCTTATTTCTTAGGGCCTCGAAATCCTTCCCGGTGGCACCGGCCACGGCGGAAACCCTGGACATGCTGCTGTCAAATTGTGCCGTAGTATGTACGGACACGGCACCCACTCCGGCAACCGCCGCGGATACCGGTGCAATTTTCCGGCCCGCCGCCGTCATTTTTTCGCCGGCCTGGCTAAACTTCTGCCCAATCTGTTCCAGCTTTGGGGATTTCAGCGCATTGAGTTCCTTTTGGAACTGCTGCACCTCCTGCTTTGCCTGCTCAATCTTTCGGGAAACTTCCAAATATTCTTTGGACGTCTTGTCCACGCCTTTCGCGTCCAGTTGGTTCTGAACGTCTTTCAGCTGTTCCAGCTTCTGCTTTGCTCCGTCCACCCTCTGCCGTAAAAGCGTTTGCTTTTGGGTTATCAGATTAATATTAGTCGGGTCCAGCTTTAGCGCTCTGTTTACGTCTCTTAACGAAGATTGTGTTCCCCTTGTAGCCTTGTTAATTTGCCCCAGGGCCCTGTTTAGGCCCGTGGTGTCTCCATCAAACTTTATTGTGATTCCTTTAACCGTGCCGGCCATTCTGTTCGCCCCTCTCTCACGTTCAAATTTTCAAAGGTATAAATACTTGAAAGCCTTATTTCACGCCCCTTATAGGGCATTTAAATGGCTCGTTTTTTTCTTGTTATCTGCCAAAAAATGCATCCCAATCAGCCTGCGTGGCTTCTCTTGCTTTTGGCTCCGTTTTTTCCGTTTCGGCGCTTTGGTGCTGTTTGTTGTAGTCTATGCAGAAATCCACAACCTGCCCCAGCGTCATTTTTTCCACCGCTTCAAGGGTTAGGCCTCTGCTGATAGCACCGATAATGATGCTGTTCGTGTCGATGCTTCCGGCTGGATCTTCTTTTTCAGCGCCCCCAGCCTCTTCCGGTTTTTTTCCGAAACCACTGTATTAATTACGGCGTCAAGCACTTCCGGGATAATTTTATCCAGCGGAAAATTTTCGAATTGATTAGCCCATTCAAACGGCGCCGGGATAGATTCATCCGCATTTTTCGCCATTGCCCAGATGATGTTTAGCGCCGTTGTGAATTCGGCGCCGGCGAATGAAATCATGGCACTTGAAATGGTGTCGGAATCCAGCAACTTGCGCCATTCCAGTTCCCCGGATTCGTCCATAGCTCCGCCAACTAGTACCATCCCGGATTCCAGCATCGGCAGCAGGTCCGGCAGAATGTCGTGCCCAAACTGCGCCCGGTATCTTAATACCCACCCAAGGCTTGCATTTAGTTTGATTTTCTGGTTTTCCGAAATGTTAATTTCTTTTATCATTTTTTTATTCTCCCAATAAAACAAGCGGCGGGGATTTTCCCCGCCTAAAAATTAAACTGTTGCTTTTCCCGTGTTTGCGCTCTGGCTTCCCGGCTTAAGAGTTGGCATTTTCGGCGCCGTGAAAAGTGTGGAATATCCGGATGCCTCCGGCGGGTATTCCACCAGCGTCATGCCGGTGCTGTTGTCACCGGTTACCGTAATATCAACGGAATCGGTCTCCACGTCCACCTTGTCCTCATTGGTCTTGTGCTCGTGCTTAATTGGTCCCATGGACACATTCAGCAGCAGGCCACGGCTGTTCTGTGCGTCTCCTTTCGCTTCAAAGGCAATATAAACCGCTGGTTTATTCATGCCCTTGATGTTCACGATTCCGCCATCAGCAGTTTCCGCGTAGCCCATCAATGCCAGCTTGATCTCCTTGGTAAACATTGCCACCTCAAGGGACCCGCTGAATCCGTTGTCTCCGTTCTGGGCGTAGTATTTAACGTTATCCGCGTAAAACTCAATTTCTAATGTTTCCGGATCGAGAGAAAGCGACACCGCGCCCGGCAGCGCCATCGGCGTGCCCAGTGTTGCCGCTCCATCCGTCCCGACTTTATACTCTCCAATGTGCACATTTGAAAGTCCAAATGTTACTTTATTGCCTGCCATTATTAACCTCCTAGTTTACTTCGTAATAGATAACCCACATGTTATTTTCTTGAATATAATTATCTTCTGACTTCTGGAACCTGTAGCCCGCGTCCAGAAGGATGCGCTCAATGCGCTGCTCCTCTTCTTCGTCTTTGGTTACAAAGTAGTACTGTAGTTCGTACCCGGGCCGCGTGTAGTAGTCCGAATCATCAGCAGAGAAGGCTTCCGCCCCGGATCCGCGATAAACCAAAAAAGGCGGCTCCCAGCCGTCTTCCGCGTTCCCGAATGCAAGCGGGATTTTTAAATCCTTCAAAACCATCTTTTCGTAAAATGTCAAAGCAGTTTTTTCACCTCCTCCACGAATTTGGCGTTTCCTGCCGCTTCCGCTTTTGTGATGTGGCCATCACCTGTCCAATAGCGATAGGTTCCCACGCCGTTCCGGACAACGTGGCCATTGTTCAGAAGATACGTAAGCTGCGGCTTTTTGTCGTTGTATACCAGCCGTAGCCCTCCACGGTAGCTTTTCTGCTTCCAGCCTCCGGCGTAATCTCCGGATTTTCTCGGCGACGTTGCTTTTAACATTCTTATGGTATAAGCGGCCGCCTTCTTCGATGCCTCTGCCGTCTTCTCTTTTACTTCCTCCGAATACTCGTCCAGGATTTCGCCTATTACGGCGCTCAATCCTTCCACTTCTACCACGTCACTCATTTTTTTCGCGCTCCGTTAATGTGATTTCAATCGTTTCGCCTTTTACGTACGTCCGAACAACGACATATTCCACGCCGTTAATAACCGCATGGGATTGTCCTTCGTAGTCTCGCCGATCGGATAGAACTATAACCATAGTTGGCTGCATTCCGGTGGTGGCCGCTTGGTAATACTCCGCCCGGCTCACGCTCTTCACCTCTGCCCATCGTTCTTTTCCTTCTTCGGCGTGGATGATGTTCCCATACTTGTCCCGGCCGGATTCCGTCCGGCGTATTAGCTTGATTCGAGTATCATACACCGGCGCCGCCTCCTTCCTGGTACTTCTGCATTGTGGCCATGTTATCCCGTAGCATTCTGTAGCGCTTTTGGTACCAGTCTTTATCGCCGCCGAAATCTAAAGCCGATTTACAAAACAGCTCCACGCAAAACATAACTAGCGGATCCATTTCCGGCTGCTGCCGGATGCCTACCGCTTCCATGTCTGCTTTGGCCGCTGCTATGGTTTGCGTGATTTCGTCATCGGCATCCGTGTGGCTGATTCTTAGCGCCGCCCGGATTCTTTCTGTTTCTGTCATTTTTTCCGCCTCCTAGTTAATCGGCGGGGATTGCTCCCCGCCCAAAAGATTAAACCGCGGCAAAAGTAACATAAGCACCTGCGCCGGCATCACGCATGCAGCCTTCTGCCCGTGCGTATCCGGAAATAATAATTTTGTGGTTCTTGATGTCCCTGTCGTTCTCGATCATGATATCCTGCACCATGTTCAAAACAAATTTTGACGTATCCACAATAAAGATATCGTCCCCGGCGGCAGCATCTTCCTTGACGTCGTAGCCCAGTGTGCAGCCGTCACGGAATACCGGCTGGCCGGCAGTGTCCACCATTCCCACAATCTGCTCGAATTTCTTCGCTCTGCTTGCGTATACTTTCAGGTTCGTTCCGCGCTGCACGGATCCCACCGCCTTGCAGAAATCCGCAAAGGTCAGGCTCTTTCCCTTTGCCACGGTAACGGCAGCGGCGCCCAGGTCTGTTTTCATCTTTGCGAAAATCTCAGTTGCCAGCGCTTCCCCCATGGAGTTGGCCACCTCGGTCGCCAGGTAATCCTCCAGGGCGCCCTGGCTCATCTTAGCCGCTGCATAGCTCAGCTCTACAGTTTTCGCGTAGTCCTGGCCTACAAGTGTTACTTTTACGAATTCATTGTCCTCCAAGGTAGCTGCTGCACCCTCTTCCACTTTTCCAGCTTTTCCGGCTTTTACTTTGGTGTGCTTGGTTACTTCCAGGATCACGCCGGTGCGCTTGATGTCGATGTCGCCCAGAATAGGGTGGTCGGTGTAGATGTTGTCCCAGATTTTGTCGTCCAGTGCCTTCGGGATTGCGATGGCATCGGTTCCGGCAGTCAAAAGGGTGCTTCTCTGCTCTTCTGTCGCTTCACCTCTAAGATTTGCATAGAATGCTGTTCTGTACTTTTCGGATGCAATCATTTCTGCTCTTGTCATGTTCTTGTTGTTTCCTTCCTGCGGGTCGTTATTGTTCTGCGGGCTGAAAATCGGGGTTCCAAATGCTGCCGCGTTTCTTAAATTAATTTTTCTTTCTTCAATTCGGATTTTCGCCAGGATGTTTCTGGCTTCCTCTGCCAGTTCGTTGCCTCTGGCTTCGATTTCCTCGGCGGTCATTCTTTCGCCGTCGTCGCCGCCTTCGCCGTCGTCGCCGTCCAGCTGCTCCAGCAGGGCGTCAAGCTCCGCATTAATTTCCTTTAATCTTTTTTTCAGCTCTTCAAGATTCATTAAACTATCTCCTCTCTGATTTCTTCCAGTTTGATTTTTAAAATTTTCCGATGAAGCTCAGCTCTCCTCTGCGCTCTCTCTTCTTTTTTGCGGAACTCCTCCGCCTTCTGGATTACTCCATCCATGTATTTTCGCGCCGCGATTTCGGTGCCATCATTGGCCGGAATCGATACGGCGGAAACGTCAAAAACCTTCCGGATGCTTCCCGGACCCCATTCTATTGTCCGGGTCTCCGTGTTGTACGTTGGGCCATCCTTTGGGATGAATCCCCAGCTCATCTTTGTGATTAGTCCGGCCCGGATGTCTTCCAGCAGTCCACGGCTGCCTTCCGTACTTCCAAGGTCTGCGGTCACTTTTAGGCCATGGTCGTCAATTTCTAAATTCAGCGTGCCATTCGATTGTCTGGCAAACACGCGGCCGTTGTGGTCGTATTGCATAATAACGTCTGACATGTCGCAACCCTCAAAGGCAGCAGCGGAAAAAGATTCATAGACGGGGCCGTCTTCGTCCTCAAAAAAAAGATACGGTCCGAAAGTCGTCGCATATCCTTCCACGGTTGTCCCGTCCTGTTCCTCTGCTCTTGTTTGTAGTGGCTGCGCCGTTCTATACTGTCGTTCCTTCTTCACCGGCATTTCCTTCTCCTCCTTCTTCCGTGTCATCGTCTATTTTTCCGATTTCTTCCGCTTCCGCGTATTCTTTCCGGATATATCTTTTGTCGCCGCCTTCAACCGGCGCCATGTTGTAGATTTCCAAACCTTGATTTGTGGTTATGAATCCACGGTCAAATAATTGCGTTACCGTGTTCAGTTTCTCCGTTGGAGATAGGTACTCCAGGCGGTTCGATGTGAAAACGATTTGATTGCCGTACGCCTGCGCGGTGTCGCTGAATGCCATCTGCGTGTGCACCAACGATGCCTGCAGCGCAAACGGCTCAATCTTCCCCTCGTAGAACGCCGCCCATTGGTCGGACGTAAATCGGTTTTGCAGAATGGCCTCGTTGACGCCAAAATAAGAAAACACGTTTTCTTTAATTTGTGCCATCTGTTCGGCGTTCACCGTGAACTGCTGGGATTGCACCTGCTGCATACTCTCATATTTCTGATCTATCATCATCACGCCGCCATTGTTGGCGCTGGATAGGTTCGATTCTGTCAGGCGCTGTCGTTCCTTTTCGATGTCGTCGCCGTTCAGCGTCATGGCCAGTTTTGCGATGAATCTAATAAATGCGCTGTTCTGCACACCTTCCACAATTCCTTGGTTGTTGGTGTTAATCAGCTCCATGGTAGGCTGCAGCACTCTGTTATCTTCTCCGAAAAAATCAGAATTATATAAATACTGATTCAGCACGCCAACTTTTTCACGCTCAACCGCGGCCACGCCTGCCGGAAACCGGAAACGGAAATATTCCCGCCCTTTGTACTCTATCAATTCCACATTTCGGGGATTGACCGGGTAGAATCCGGTCACCGTCTTCATATCGTCCGCATATAGTGGAATGATAAAGGCGCTGTTCTCCACCATCAGTGTGGTGGCCAGTTTATACAGATATTGCGACGTTACCATGTGCGGGTTCGGTGCCTGCTGGATTCGGCGGGCAAATGTCTCGTTCCCCTTCCCGGTCACCTCCGGTTTTAACTTGCTGCAGTGGGTCGCAATGCAGTGGATCGCCGCCCTCGTTAGCTCCATTTCATACACGCCGCCCTCGAAAGATGTGAAGGCGGGGCGGTATGCGTTCATCAGCTCAAAATAGTTTTTAACTTGCTTTTCAATTTTCGTTTTCTTCCGGATGCTTTCAAATAATCCCATTTATTTTACTCCTGAATTTAGTCCGATGTATTTGTCGGCCACATTTTGCAGCACCACAAATCCATCTAATAGTGCGGCCGTTCCGTCAATTCTGTTCCGTTGGTCTCTTCCTTTAACCGGCTGAATGTTGCCGTTGATGTCCGTCTTTACCGATGTATTCAGCAGGCACCATTTGTCGATTGGGTTGTTGTTATAGATTACCCGGTGAGCCTTAAACTCTGCCGCCAGCTGCTTCATCGGTTCCGATAACGTATAGACACCCTGGCGCACCGGCAGCATGGCCCGGGGCCCGAACGCGCCTTTGTACTCCCGAAGGTCGGCGTCGCCAATGTGCCACGGGTCGTAGCCAATAAACGGGATATAAATCCCTTCTTGGTCCCTTAACTCTTCAAACCACTCCAGAAATATGCGCTTGTCGCACTTGTTCCCCGGGCAGGTCCTCATGTATCCCTTTTCAACCCATAGTTTATATGGCGCGTTATCCCGCTCCCGGCGGCTGCCGTTGTTCTGCTCCAGCACCTCTTCCGGAATCCAGTACATGGACCGCACGTAAAGCTTCGGATCGTCCGGGCGCTTAAACAGCACTTTGGCCGCATTTAGGTCCGTTGTATCCGCCGCATCGAATGCCCCAATTCCATATTTAAATTTGATTGCGAAAGATTCTTCATTGTTCAGTTCCTCATACGTTAGCCATCCCGATTCGCTGTTTTGTTTAAGGTCAAAATCTTTTACCAAAACGGTCGGTTTGAAGCTTGCGTCTGCTTTTGCCTTCTCCACATTTCCTTTTAATTTTTCGAAACTCTTAATTGTGCCAAGCCCCGGGTTCGCCTTCATCCACTTGTCCGGATCCGCCCACTCTTTCGGGTCGTCCAGTTCATAGATAAACGGCAGGAACCGGTCGTCGTCAATTTCTCCGGCCAGCACCCCGGCAGCGTATTCATATTGAGAATCGAAAATGCCGTTTCGAACGAATCCGTTTGTCGTGATGCAAAATATTAACGGCTGCTCCCGCGCCGTTACACCCTGCTTGATTAGGTCGTACAAATCACGGTTCTTGATGGCCGCCAGCTCGTCAATAATGGCGCAGTGTATGTCCAGGCCGTCCAGTGTGTTGGTATTGGATGCCAGCGCCCGAATTGTGCCCATGTTCGACGGCAGGTAAATGTCGCTGGTTCTCTTCCTTGTGTGCTTCCTTAGTAGCGGGCTCATTTCCCGCATCTTAAGTGCTGCCGTAAATCCCAGGTTTGCCTGATCCTTTGCGGTGGCCACGTTATAGATTTGCGGGGCGCCTTCCCGGTCGTTGCACAGCATCGCCAGTTCGACGGCAGCGCATTCCGTTGTCTTCCCGTTTTTTCGCCCCTCAATAATTAGACATTCGTTATATTTTCTCTTTTCGTTGTCGTCAACAAATCCGAATAGTGCCTGCAGGCGTGCCTTCTGGAATAGTTCCAACTCTAGCGGCATACCCAGCCGGCCGGACGGTCGTTTGCAGACTGATTCAATAAAATTTATATGCCGGTTTGCCAGTTCCGGGTCGAAATGGAACCGCCCGGGTTGTGCGTAGTCCTGAAGAATCTTGTCCGCCGCCTGCTTCAGTTTTTCGCACGCCGGAATTTTATTATCCAGGACCGCCGAAAAATATTTTTCGATTTCAATCACTTTAGCCCCGTCAGCTTTTGGAATTCGTCAAGCTCCGGAACTTCGGCGGATTCCGGAAGAAATCCCGTCAGCTGCTTAATTGCAGCAGTATAGTTTTTTATCATCGTGTTATAACTCTTCTGCGCCGGGTTCTCCGTCATGACTTCAAACCCGTTCCCGTTGGTCGTCGTGATCACGGCGCCCTGTTCGTCTACAATGTTTTTCAGTTCCGTCAGTGTGCCGGCCATCCACTCAATTTCCGCCGCCAACTTCTCCCCGAAAACCCGCTGTTCCTCGGGGATCTCATTAACAATTTTTTCTAATTGTTTGGCAAAACTGGGCTTCTTTTTACCTCTTGCCATAATAACCCCCTTTCGCGCGAGAATTCGTCGCGCGTCAAAATTAATGTACCCTCCCCAACGGTCCTCCCGGGGTGTTCTTCACCCCGCCCCCTGGGGGGGGGTTAGCGTTGATAACTTTCATAGAATTTTTCGGATAGTGCAATTTCGAAGGCCTCGTTCCGCCTCCGTTCTCTCCGGATTCGTTCCCGGCATTCTTCCGGCGTGCTGTTCATCTCGATTATGTCAGCGCCCAGCCGCTCCGCCAGTTCCTGCCTTTTCTTTTTTATCGGTTCGCGATTATGATCCAGACGTTCCGGCAGTCAATGTCCTGTCCCTCTGCCTGGTTGTCTTGCTGGTGTGCCTGCTCTTCTATCTGGCCATAAATCCATTCCCGCAACCGAATCGAGAACGCCAGCAGGTTGTTGTCCTTCCGGTTCCCACTCCATCCCGTCGCATACCGTAGCGCGTCCAGGTCCACAACCAAATCAAGTGGGTGCCGATGCCGTGCCACATATTCATGCCGCCCGGATCCTGGCGCACCGTTAACGATGTGCCGCGCCTGGTTGTGAAGCTGGCCATCATCGTCCACATAGCACCCACGCTGCAGCACGTGCACCGGCGCGTCCTGCTGGTGTGCTGCCAGTATCATGGCACGATGTACAGCAAAATGACAATCACGGCACAATAGCTGCAGGTTGTCATGGTTCAGGGTAACTCGTGGATCCGTAATAGTTGCCAGCGTGATCGGCTCAATGTGGTGTACCTCGTGGCCAATCACGGTCCCGCACCTCTCACACCTGCCGCCGTCTTCCTTGATACGTTTCTGCACGTAGGATTCCCGGCAGGCTTGCCATTCCTTGGAATGGTAAAAGCTCTTTGCATATTCTTTCGCCATTTAATCAATCCCGCACAATTTCCGCTCTCGGTCAGATAATTCGATTGTTACGCCGTCCACGGAATTCCATCCACGGCGCCGGCGCTTCTCTGCCTCTGCCTCTGCCTCTGCCTCTGCCAGCCTATCCGCCGCCGATGGGTTAAGCAAGTACCCACCGCCATAAACGCTTTTGTTCGCCGGCTGGTTGTCTAGTTTGTTAATCCGGTGCAGGTCGTCAAGGTTGAAGCTGATATCGATCCCATAGCTTGCCAAATAATTCATTTTAGCCGCCGTCAGCAGTTGCGGCGGATAATTCCATGTTGTCATGTTCTTAATCTTTTTCGCCGCCTGCCTGTTCACTTCGTTCGCTGCATTAATTGCTTCCAGCAGCTTGGAATCCGTCCGGATGCCGGCAGGTTCCAAATTCGTGGCGAAAGACGTCCGGACCGTTGCGCCGTTCTCGTAGGTGATGGCAGCACCTAGGCAGATGTGCATCTTCTCCCGGTAGTTCGTTCCGATCACCGTGGACATGCCCGGCGTAAAAAGGAACCACTTGATTCCGTTTTCATTATAGAAATTCATGATCTTCCGCAAAATCGAAAATGGTGGATTATCCACCACAACCTTCCCGGTGTAGTCCTCTGCCTGATAATCTCCACCCGGGTAGAATGGCCGGACGAATGTTCCCGGGTACAGCCCGTACCGTTCCGCAACGTAATCGCGCACAACGCTATAAATATTTTCGGGCGTATAACAATCATCCGTCGTCAATTTTGGTTTTGCCGATTCCACTAATTCATCATATGTTTTATTAATTGCCATTTCGTTCTCCAAAATTTATATAAAACAAAATACGGCTCAGCCTTTCGGCCTTGCCGTATTTCTTAAAAACACTATTGCCCTCTGGGGGATGTTCCAATGTTCACGTTATTATTATAGCACAAATTCACGAATATTTTGTTATATCTTTTCAGAAAATAAATCTAATTGCAATAAAAGAGCTGCCATGGCGGTGATGAGACCACGGCAGCTCTTTCGATGATATGAAAAAAAATAAAAAGTACCATATATCGGTATCATTATACCATGTTAGCCAAGCATGTTCAAGATTTCGGTTTCTGTTCCGCCTGCATCCGGAACCCACTCGCCCTGTTCGCCGTCCCATTCACAGAACGCTCCGAACACTCGGAACTCTCCCGCCGGGTCTTCTATGTATGTCTCCCGGTCACCGTCATTCATGGATTCCCACGCCTTCCAGCAGTACGCCCGCGCCTCGTCTTCGTCCCGGAACGTCTTCCCGGAACCATTCCCCCAACGGTCCCGGTACTCCTGGAAGAAATAGGCAAAGCACTGCACCTGTTCCAGCGCCTCAGCCTTCTCCAGCAATTCCAAAACGTACTCTTGCGGGTTTCCGTAGCCGTACTCCCACGCCTCTATGGTTTTCGGGTTGATTCCGTATTTTTCCCCGAATGCCCGGCGGCTCAGTCCGGACCGGTCCCGTATTCTTCTCGCCCAGTCTGCCCGGGATGGCTCTTCTTCCACCTCTCCGAAAATTTCCTCGTATTCGTCGCCGTCCAGGTTTTCCTCTGCCCATTTCATCGCCTCGGATTCTGCCAGCGGGATAATGTGCTCACCACCGCCCCATGAATTCGGGCCGCTATGGATTGCATATTTCGTATTTGCGCCGCCTTCCGCGTGCAAGAAAAATTCACCGCCTTTTTTCTGATAGAGTGTTTCGGCAATCATATCAAAATCGCCGTAGTTTCCGAATTGTCTATAACCCAGCTCTTTCGCTGTTTCCGTGTTGTAGGTTTTCCCGTTGATAATCTTTTTCATTTTGTGTTTCTCCTTCTCGGTTTTGCCGGGGCGTTTGCCCCGGCTGTTTTTACTTTTCTGGTTAGTCAATTATTTCGTCTGCTTCAAGATTAATAAGATACACGTCCCCCTGCTCCAGCATCTCGTTCCATTCGTCGTCGGCATTTTCCTTGCACAATTCTATATACTTTTCTGGTGTAAGTCCTGCATCTTCCTCGATTACATCAATTGGGCTTGTTGCTCCGGTCCGATAGTCTGTAAATTCTACTTGATATTTCATTTTGTTCCTCCTGTCTTCCTGCCGTTTGGCTCTCTATCTTTAACTTGTCTATAGTATACCCTAATTTTTAGGATATGTCAACACTTTTTCCTATATTTTAGGAAATCTTTTTTTTGCAAATAAAAACCCCCGGGAACTGTTCCGGGGTTTGGCTGATGCGTTAATGATGCGTTAATGATGCGTTAAGTTGTTGCGTTTTGCATATTCTTCCAATGCTCTCCGGCGGATTTGCCGGACGTAGTCTTTCGCGTACCCTAGGCGGTCGCCGGTCACGTCGTCCCGGTCTCGGCGCATGTAGTAGGCCACAAGCACATCCCGGTGCGGCGGTTCCAGCTTTTCCAGCTCGGCCAGGATTTCCCGGTTCAGCTGCATCCAGTCCCGGACACGCTCTTCCAGTTTGTCTTCTTCCTCCATCAATTTGATGATAGTGCGGTCCATTCGGTCAGGTTCTGCGCTAGTCTGCACACGCTCACCCGTTCCGCTGGTGCCCGCTGCTGTTGCAATCGTTTTCAGTTCTTCGATGCGGTTGCACAGAATAGAAATCTGCGTTCTCGCCTCTGCCAGCTGCATCAACCGCTTGTGTGCTGCGTATGCTTCGTCCGTCATTCCTCTGCCTTATCCTTCCTGCTTCTCCATCGTCTCAATTATAACTCTGGTATTATCTTTTCTCCCGTACTGCTTGCGAATTACGGCCCCGGCAATCTGGCCGTCGTCTTTATAGGCCACACCGTTCAGCGCATCCGCCACGCCCTTCATCAGATTGTCTAGATCCGGGCGGCAGGTGGGGCACATTCCTCGGCGGATTACCTCTTCCCGCCGTGCCTTGCTCCAGCTTTTCGGCGGCTCGAATGTGAACGTTAGTTCCATCAGCAGCGGCACCCCTTCCGGGAACTGTTTCCCGCCGGCCTTGCTCTTCCGGTACGCCAGCACAACGGATTGCTCGAAGGCCATCGTCTTCCGTGGCGTGTAGGCGTATCCCTTTTTTGTTACCCGTGGCCGTGCCTTTGGCACCGGACGGCCAGGAACGTAAAAAACTACTCGCATTCTTTCGCCCCCTCTGCCTTTGCTCCGTACGGTTCAATTTTTACGTCGAACATGGTCTGCTTTTCCCGGATTTTGCCTGCTGCTTCCATCGCTGTTTTTTCCGCTGATTTTTGCCATTCTTGGAATGATTTCAGCTTTTCGCACTCTTTCCGCTCTTCACGTTCTTTCCGGCGCCGCTCTTCCAGTTCTTCCAGCATGATCATACCGTTAAGCACATTCAGCGCCGTGAATTCTAGCCCTTGGATGGCAGATTCTTCCAGCGCTCGGCGTATCGTGTCCCACATGAGCGCATAGTTCCAATCTTTGTTCACTCTTCTCCCTCCATTTCTTCCAACTCTTCCAGCATTTCCAGCACTTCCTGGAAGGCATCCACCTGCCCCTGGTGGAAGCACTTCATGCCGTTCCTGTTCCGCTTCCGGTCGTCCTCGTAGTCCTCTGTTGCGAACTGTAACCGCTGATTAATCAGTTCCCGTATATCGTCGATATCTATCCGCATAGGTCTGCCCGTCCTTTCCGCTTCTTTTCCAAAATCCGGCGCTGCATTTCTTCCAGTTCCCGCCGGGTCTCTTCTTCTTCCGCCTGCCGGATTGCTTCCAGGTCCCGTTCCCTCCCGACGGCGCCGTCCTCAGAAATCCAGCCCAGCAACCACTGATAGTCGTCCATCATGTCCGCGTTGGCCCGGCCAACCTTGTAGCGGCTCAGCCGGTGAATGTAGCGCGTTATCTGATTCGGGATTCTGTTCTCCAGCTCTTCCAGCTGCGCCGGTGTCAGCTTCACGTTTTTATTCGGCCCGCACAAAATAGTGGCAGCCTCTGCCCTGCCGTTTTGATCCTCAGGCAGAGGGCCGGCCTCCGACGTGGTGAAGTTTTCCACAGCTTCGGGACCTTCCTCGCGCGCGCCCGCGGTGTGTGTGTTTATATTTATATTATTAATATTATTATTATATATATTATTGGGTGTCATTTTTGCACCATCTGGTGTCATTTTTGCACCATCTGGTGTCATTTTTGCACCATCGATGGTGTCATTTTTGCACCATTCACGGCGGGCATTTCGGACCATTTCCCGGTCCGTCCGATACCGGAAACGATTATATCCAACTTCATTTTTTTCAATGTATCCGGATTCCGTCAGGTCTTTCAGGATGCTGATTACCTGCCGGCGCTTTACGCCTGCCCATTCTGCCAGGTAGTCGATGGATCCGGAATAGTAGCAGTTCCCGGTCTGCGAAAATCCGTAAATGGTGGCGTACACCATCAGGGCCGCACCGGATAATCCCATTTCGGTCCGCATCCATCCCTGAATTAATATATAATTTTCATCACTAATATGTTTCTTGTTCATATCATGCACCTATATATAATAAAATTAGTGTTAATAATAAAACCTACCGGCAGCGTTATGGCGCTAATTTTGCGCCTTAAAACGGCACGTCGTCCATGCAGCTGGTGAAGGCATCCGGGAAATCCGGCTCGCCCTGTGGCTGTCTTGGTTGTCTCTGCTGCTGTCCCTGCTGGTAGCTGTTTCCGGATCCGGCAGAGGCTCCGCCCGTCTTGGATTCGCAGAATTCGTGGCGGGACACGATGCAATCCGTGGCGTATGCCTTCCGCCCTTCCTTGTCTTTGTAGGTGCTTGTGTGCATCTGCCCCTCAACAATGATTTTCATGCCCTTGTGCAGGTACTTCTGGGCAAACTCTGCCTGCCGGCCGAATGCCTTACACCGGAAAAAATCCGTTGTATAATCGCCATTCTGCCCCTTATAGTCCCGCTGAACCGCCAGTGTGTAAGTTGCCACGGCGGTTTGATCCTGGTTATTCAAATAGCGCAATTCCGGCGCGGCTGTTAGCCGCCCGGAAAATATAACCTTATTCATTCTGCTCTTCCTCCATTTTTCTCACTTCTTCCGCGATTCTCTCCGCGGTTTTTTCGGCAGCTTGCCGAAGCTGATCTCGGATCCAATACGGCGGATAATAGATTGTCAAATCCACAAAAATGCCGCGAGTGATGTCCGGAAAAAAATCACAGATAGTTCTTTCTAGTCTATTTCTTTCGCCACACAATAGATTATAGGCTTCCACCTCGTTGTCCGGATTCGGCCAAGGCACCACTGCGGTGGCTGCAATCAGGTCTCCGCCGAATTCCGACCCTTCCGCGATGATGGATGCATCAACTTTTAATCTTTCCGAATTGTATTTAATTCCGGCGTATGGGCGAATTTGCGCGATGCAGGAGACGTTTAATAAGTTCCCATTTTCCATTTTTACAAATTGCGCCATGCTTCTCCCTCCTTGTCTTTAGCTTTTTCAGTTTCAATGGTTTCTTTAACGGCTTCCATATAAGTTTTATCAATTTCATACTTTAACGCGGCCGCAAATTCTTCGTGTTGTCCATCTTTGCAATTGTGCATACAGATTTTTGCGATGTGATGTAAGAGCGAAAAAATTCCGGGATTACCTCATCTGAGGCTCCGCAAATAGCGGCGTTAATTTTGCCGTCTTTTTCTGTTTCTATTTTTATCATGTTTTTTATTCCTCCAATTTTTTCACTGTGACATTGAAACCGCGGATAATATTCCGCTGCATAAAATCCTGGTAGGTGTCCTGTAGGTCGCCAGCCCACTGCATTGCGTTTTCGCGGCTCTCGAACGGCCTTGAAACTTTCGACGTTCTGCCATTTTTCAGCGTCACGACTGTTTTTAGTTGGTATTTTGTGTTTTGGCTCTCCATTTTATTCTCCTTCAACTTTATAAAAACGAGGAAAGCAGGAATACACTGATTCTATTTTTTCGAGCTTTATGATGCATATGAATATTGTTGTAAAAAGAGTTTATGTTAATGGCCAAAATGTCGCCTTCCCCGTTTTTAGCGTGTTATAGTGTCGTCACAATTCCCCATAGGATTGTAGCGACCATCAGCAGGGTTCCCAGCCCGCCGCCGATATACATGCCGGCGCCGTCTATTCGATCGGCCCATCATATAATATTTTACCGTATCCGTTTTCAATGTCAACTGCTAAACCCCTGTGAAAACCACTTCCTGTGGCATTTCTTTTATTTCTTTTCCGATTCCGGGGTCGGAATTCCCAGATAGTCCCGCAATTCCCGAATGTACAGCTGTGCGGTCTTGCTCAGAATGCTGTTTTTCTTCTGAATGTAGCCGATTTTCATCGCCTTGTCCCCGCCGATGACCGGATCGTTGAAGGGAACCGCCACGTAATCCCCGCCGTTAAAGTCCTCACAGATGATACCGGAGCAGAGGGTGTATCCGTGCACCCCTTTCATCAGGTTCAGCATGGTGGCCCGGTCATTCACCCGGATGCACCGGGAATAGTTATTCTCCGAGAAAATCTCCTCCGCATAATACAGTGTAGAATCATCTCCCTGCTCAAATGTCAGATTCGGATAATCCGACAGATCCTGAAAATTCACGCTGTCCCGATCTGCCAACGGATGGCCGCTCCACAGATACACGAAGGCGTCGCAGTCCACCAGTTCATGAAACTGCAGGCTGTTCTGCCGCAGGATCTTGGTGATGGCGTTTCGATTGAAATCGCTCTGGTAGATGATGCCGATTTCACTTTTCAGGGAAGCCACATCGCTGATGACCTCTTTCGTCTTCGTCTCCCGAATGGCGAAATCGTATTCCGCCAGGTCGTACTTGTTCACCAGGTTCACAAATGCTTTTACCGCAAAGGAATAGTGCTGCATGGAAATCCCGAATTTCTGCTTCAGCCCCTCGTCATCGCTGTACTTCTGCATTACCGCCTCGTACTGGCTGTAGATCTCCCGAGCGTACAAAAGGAACTCCGCCCCGTCGTTGGTCAGCGTCACGCCCCGGCCGTTCCGGTGGAAGACGGTAATTCCCAGTTCCCGCTCCAGCTCCTTGATGGCACTGGTGAGAGACGGCTGGGTGATGTACAGGCGTTCCGCCGCCCGATTCATGGAACCGGCCTCCGCCACCGTAATGATGTAATGCAATTGATTCAGCGTCATGAAATTCCCCTTTCACCGTAAAAGAATATGTACATAATTTATTTTTTTGCTAAAGTACTTTAAAATAACGGTTTTTTGAAGTACTTTGTATCTTACTAGTATCTTATTATCTCTATTTTTTGGGTTCTTGTGGTGCTTCTAGTGTATAGTCGTTTTTACCTTCCATCGTGCTTTTTATTGCTTGCTTTATTGCTTCGTTAATCATAGCCAAATCGGGATTGAACCCGGTTTCCGGTATTCTTCCGATTGCTTTATTCAATTCATAGTCGGCCATAATATGCTGAGCGCTTCCCACGCGGTCCCAGAGTGGCGTGTGTAGGTGTGTTAATATTAATTGTATAACACAATGCGGATCACTTCCATGGTCTCCGCCGAAAATATAATAAAGTGACTTTTTATCCCGGGCGGATAGGTTCCGGGATATGGTCTCGTACCCCTTCGCGA
>ERZ1026880.431-NODE-431-length-21507-cov-4.503962_pt1 | contig 21507 bp, 20 predicted proteins | sample MGYA00380170_ERZ1026880 | MGnify/ENA primary metagenome ERZ1026880 (study PRJEB33269, sample SAMEA4719806) | human gut metagenome | biome: human-associated habitat; feature: organic feature; material: feces | place: Cameroon | collected 2013-10 ...
CGAGATGTTGCCTGAAGAAGCTTATTTTTCCGTCCAAGAAACCTTGACCAGTCCACAACCTCAAATGCGAGCACTGTTACCAAGACGCAGCAGAGCGCGACAGCCGGGAGCTGACGACGGCCGAGGGCAAGGCGATGATCGAGCAGATCGCGCAGGCCGGCTTCAAGATCATGATCTTCAGCGGCGGCGAGCCTCTCATGCGCGATGACATCTTCGAGCTTGTGGCGCACGCAGCGACCCAAGGTCTGCGCCCCGTGCTCGGCAGTAACGGCACACTGATCACCGACGAGATCGCGCACAAGCTCAAAGAGGCTGGCGCATGCTCCATCGGCATCAGCATCGACAGCCTCGATGCAGCAAAGCACGACGCTTTCCGCGGCGTTGCAGGCGCCCACACCGACACCCTCGCTGGCATCGAAGCCTGCAAGCGCGCGGGACTCGACTTCCAAATCCACACAACCGTAGTCGATTGGAACCGCGACGAGGTCTGCCCCATCACTGACTTCGCGCAAAGCATCGGTGCGGTCAACCACTCGATCTTCTTCCTCATCCCTGTAGGACGCGGCAAATACATCGAGAATACAAGCCTCAAAGTGCTCGAGAACGAGGCACTGCTCGAGGACATCATGCGCAAATCCGCGGAGGTCGACATCGATGTCAAACCCACTTGCGCACCGCAGTTCACCCGCGTGGCAAACCAGCTCGGCATCCCCACGCGCTACACGCGCGGCTGCCTGGCGGGCCTCACCTACTGCGTGATCGGCAGCGAGGGCATCGTGCGCCCCTGCGCGTACATGGCTGAGGAGGCCGGCGACGTGCGCAAGCAGACCTTCGATGAGATCTGGGCGAAAAGCACCGTATTCCAGCGCCTGCGCACGCAGGCATACAGCGGCAACTGCGGCGAATGCGACCACAAGGAGCACTGCGGCGGCTGCAGAGCGCGCGCAGCCTACTATCACGACGGCGACATCATGGCACAAGACGACTACTGCGCCTACGGCCAGAAGCTCGGCCGTACGAGCGCATAGCTGCCAAGCAACAGCCGGCTGATCGGCGGTAACACGAAGCTGGCGAACGACAAATCAGCAAGAACCAGCGGTCGAGTAATCGGCGGCTGCATCAACAAGACAAGGGGAGCCACATGAAAAAGATCGTGGCAAAGGCCTGCGCGTGCATATGCGCGCTGACCCTGGCGGCAAGCGGCGGCGCGATGGTCGGCTGCTCTGGCAACAGCTCAGGAAGCAACGGCGCACAGCAAAGCGCAGCAAGCCAGGAGGTCGGCTACACCTTCACGGACGATCTGGGCAACCAGGTGACCGTGAGCTCGCACGAACGCGTCGTCGCAGGCATAGGCAGCTTCGCGAACACCTGGGAGCTGGCCGGCGGCACGCTTGTCGGCGCATCCAGCGATGCGTTTTCCGATTACCACATCAAGTCAGACGCAGAGAAGGTCGGCGATTTCTCCTCCCTCAACGCCGAGACCATCATCGCCCTCGACCCGGACTTCGTTATCCTAACCGGTGCAAGCTCCGGCCGCGGCGGCGGCGTCGCCCAGACCGACCTCAAGGACACCCTGCAGGCAGCGGGCATCGCCGTTGCATACTTCAACGTCACCACCTTCGATGACTACCTGCGCATGCTCAAGACCTGCTGCGACATCACCGGCGACGCCGAAGCATACGAGGAAAACGGCACTGACGTCGCCGAGAACATCGACGCCATCAAGAACAAGACCGAGGGCAAGAGCGCTGGCAGCATCGCAGTGCTAACCACGTACTCCGGCGGCACGCGCGTCCAAGCGTCCTCGACGCAGACCGGCACCATGCTCGCCGAGCTGGGCGCGAGCAACATCACCGATGTCGACAAGAGCCTGCTGTCCGACTATAGCCTGGAGTCCCTGGTCAAAGCCGACCCCGACTTCATCTTCCTGCTGCCAATGGGCGACTCCGACGAGGCAGCGCAAAAAGCGCTCAGGGATCAGACCACAGCTAACCCTGCATGGATGGAGCTGAGCGCCGTCAAGGAGAATCGCGTCATCACGCTTGACCCCAAGCTGTTCCTCTACAAGCCCAACAACAACTGGGATGACGCGTATGAGGAACTGTTCGAGGCCCTCTATGAGGACCAGCGCGAGCAGAAATAGCATCTGTTTTGAAGAAAACGCAAACGACAAGCTCCCATTCCAAGTATCGGAGCAATTCGCAGGCGGGCTGCGGGCGCTTCGCGGCAGCCACGGTTGCCGCAGCGGCGCTGCTTGCCTGCACCGCGGTGCTGGGCATAGTTATCGGCTCGACCTCCGTCGGACTGGCCGACGTGCTCGCGCTCACCTTTGGCACAGGCACCGGCGCTAATCAAACGGCAACCAACGTCATCTTGAACATCCGCCTGCCGCGCGTGCTCGCCGCCCTCTTGGCGGGTGCCGCGCTTGCCCAGGCGGGTGCGCTTATCCAAGCAGCCCTCGACAACCCCCTGGCCAGCCCAAACGTCATCGGCGTGAACGCGGGTTCGGGCTTCTTCGTGCTGCTGGCGGCGTGCGTGTTCCCCAACGCCTTTGGACTTGCACCTGCGGCGGCCTTCCTCGGCGCGCTGTGCGTAGCTGGACTCATCTTTGCCGTGGCGGGCCTTGGGGGCTCGTCGCGCCTCACCGTCGTGCTCGCCGGCATGGCATTCACGGCCATCTTCACCGCCGGCATGAACGCGATTCTCATCGTAAACCCCGACGCCTATGTGGGCGCCTCCGGATTCTTGGTCGGCGGCCTGTCCGGCGTCAAACTGAGCGAGGTCTTCGCGCCCGGATGCGCGATCTGCGCGGTGCTGGTTCTTGGACTGTTGCAGGGCACGCGGCTCAACCTGCTTTCACTGGGCGAGCGCCAAGCGCACTCCCTGGGCCTCAACGTCCGCCGCACGCGACTAGTTGCACTGGTGACGGCGGCGGCGCTCGCGGGCTGTGCGGTGAGCTTTGCAGGACTCATCGGCTTCGTGGGACTCATCGTCCCGCACGCAACGCGTGCCCTGGTGGGCCACGACAATCGCCGCGTCCTTGTGATCTCGCCGCTATTAGGCGGGCTGTTGGTGTGCCTATGCGACTTGCTCGCCCGCACAATGTTCGCCCCGTACGAGATCCCCGTCGGCATCGTCTTGTCGCTGCTGGGCGGGCCGTTCTTCGTCTACCTCATTTTGTGTCGCGGGAAGGGAGGGCTCGATGGCTAGCGTACAGCTGAGCGACGTGTCGTTTGGATACGGCGAGCGTGTCTTGTTCAACGGGCTGTCGATCGAGTTCGCTCAGGGCAAAATGACAAGCATCATCGGCCCCAACGGCTGCGGCAAATCATCGCTGCTCAAACTTGTAAGCGGCATCTGCAAGCCGCGGGAGGGAACTGTCCGCGTGCTCGGGCACGACGTCGCCGCACTCTCTTCCAAGGGGCGTGCACGTTTGCTAAGCCTGCTTGCGCAGGAACATGCAACACCTCCCATGAGCGTAAGGCAACTTGTAACATGCGGAAGATACCCACATCACGGGATGCTCGCGACGATGGATGCGGCCGACTACGAAGCAGTAGGGCGAGCGCTTGCGGCGTGCGGGCTGTCAAACCTTGCCGAGCGGCCAGCAGCCGAGCTTTCCGGCGGCCAGCGACAGCGCGCATTCATCGCCATGGTCTTGGCGCAGGACACGCCCGTGGTACTCTTCGACGAGCCGACTTCGTTCCTCGACGTATCCGCATGCTACGACGTGATGGAATTGATGCGCTCGCTCAAGGAGGGGCACGGCAAAACCGTCGTCGCAGTGATCCACGACATCGATTTGGCACTCAGGTATTCCGACGAGGTTTGCGTCATCCGCGACGGCAAGCTACTGGCGCAAGGGACGCCGCAAGAAGCCGCGGTGCTCGCAGCAGTCGAGGACGCCTTCGACGTACACGTCGAGTTGCTTCACGGCGAGCTGGGAAACTCATACGTACTGTGGCGACGTTAGACGCAAGAGCAGACCGGCATGAGATGCCCCCTCGATGATCTCCATCCCCTTTGTAGCTGCAAAGCTGGCGGAACGTCTTCCCCAAGGAGTCGCGATATTAGTTGTAAATGACCTTTCGAATTCCGTTCGTCAACTTTTAAGACTTCGCCACTCGGCGATACCTCTGCAAGCGACTAGTGGGTTTGTCGGGGATCGTCATCTCAATCAATCCGAGTTCCAACGCGGGATCTAAATACAGTCGCCGGACGTTCTTCCTATCCGACAGACCCAACGCCTCTGCGATCTGCCGTGCACTCATCTCACAATCACCCATAACCTCCAACAGCTTTTCGACTTGGGGGGCGACTTGGGGGGCGACTTGGGGGGCAAGACTCATTTTTGGCTCATCCGCGATCTCATCACCGGCCCAGTCTATATGCAAGAAGCGATTCTTTAACTCATTGTTTGCACCAAACAGAGCGTTTTCGAAAAAATGCTCGAGATATTCCGTAGTCGAGAAAACGCCGTTAGATGCATTGTCGTAATTTGCTCGGACAAGTGCATTCCTGAAGTACCAAGAGTTCCGAACGAACGGATCATTGCCAACGGCAAATCCTAACGAATTCAAATATTTGATAAGAAAGACGGCTGTCGATCTCGTATTCCCCTCGCAAAACGGATGGATCTGCCAAATATCAGACGCGAATTTCGAAACATGTTTCACAACCTTATCGGGAGATAAACCACGATAAGAAAACTCTCGTTCATTCGAAAAATCGTACTCAACGATCTCATCTATGCTTGGCCACGCCGCATACAGCACCGTGTCGCCATTGAGAACCCATTCCTTTTTCGTGATGTTGTATTGACGAAACATCCCAGCTTCGTCGTACAGACCCTCGAACAAGGCCCCATGAATGCGCTTCCACTCAGATGCCGCAAAACGAAACGCACGTTCTTCCAACAAACGAACAATACGAGCAGAGACCAGGTCGGCCTCTTTGGCCCCCTTCTCAATCTCATGCCTAGACTCGCGCCTCTCATAGTAAGAGCGAATTTGCTCCTGAGCTGCCGTGATGGAAAACTCGCCTTCGATATTCCTCTTAGCCGTGTCGATGAGGTAATCGGAAACCCGAAGGCCATCAACATCTTGCAGACCAATAGCAGTCTGCCAGGCGATTGCCTTTTTAGCGCGCGATGGCTCACCCTCGCGAATATATTCGCCAAGGCCGAATCCCCAATCTATTTCTTCCGAGTCCAACGCACGCTCCTTTCCTCACCACAACGGAAAAGGTTAACTGAACAAGCATTAACACTGTGTTCGATTTTAAATCACTCAAGCATCAACCCTAAGAACAGGTTCGCCCCAGGCAGCAAAAAAGGTCGCAGCCGAAGCTGCGACCTTTCGCGTGTCACTTCTCAACCTTGCAGTCGAGCGATTTTCGTCGAACGCGGAACTAGTCCAGGCTCTCGACGCAGTGAGCCATGTTGCCCTTGGGCAGAACGACGCCCTCAACCTCGACGGCGTTGTCGGCGTAGTTGGTGTCAGCAGCGCCAGGAACGCGGAACGTGTCGTTGTCGAGCTGAGCGATCGGGGTCTCGACCGGCTTCTCGAGCTGGGGAATCCACTCGTAAGGAATGCGGTAAGCGCGGTACAGCAGAGCGCTGCCGATGTGCGGGTACACGAACTCCCAAACCAGTTCCTTCTCAGCCGTGTACTCACGAACGATGGCGGAGCAGCCCTCGCAGATCACGGTGTTGCCGTTAGGCATACGCTGTGCGCTGGAAGTCAGCGGGCTGTAGAAGTAGTTGCTGTTGAAGTTGAAACCGCCGGCGCTGAAGTGGTTGTCGCCGTCGCACTCCCAGACGATCTCGAGCGTGGTGGGGTCGAACTCGACAACGCGGGAACCGTCGCGACGGGTGACCTTAAGACCAGTCTTGGAGAACTGGTTGGGTGCGCCGTAGCCGGCCCAGCCGCCGTTGTCGTAGACCATGATGTGACCCTCGCCCGGCAGGCCCTTCGGGATCATGTGGGTATGGTGCGGGCCAACGATGGTGCCGAAGATGCGCTTCTCGGGCGTGTCGGTGAAGTCGGGGCCGACCTGCCACACGACGTCGCCGGACTCATGGTCGATGATCCACATCATGTTCATCTCGCGGGAGTCCATGATGATGTTCTCGGGCTTGAAGCGCTCGTCGCCGCCGTCGAACCACTTGTTCGGGCCCAGGTAGGAAGCGCAGTTGATGTGGAAGATGTCGCCCTGGCCCTCGGGACCCGCGTTCTGGGTGTTGGGGTTGCGGAACATCGCGTTCTTCTGAACCTCGGTGAAGCCGAACTGGTTGAAGTGCTCGACGGCGCTCCACTCCCACATGATGTTGCCGTCGCGGTCGATCTCGATCAGACGGTCGTCAAGCAAGTTCTGCGGGGAGATCTTGGGCTTCTTCACGTCGCGATGCGTAAGGATGAGCATCTTGTCGAAGTTGGGGTCGGGGTCCTGACCCGGGGCGTAGTAACCAACCGGGTTACCGGTGACCTGGAAGTCGTGATGCTGACGGGCGCACCAGTAAGGCTCGCCGTCGTCGACGACCTGCTCGTTCTTGTTGAAGACCCACTCAACGTTGCCATCCCAGTCGACCATCTTCAGATCGAGGGTGTCCTGATATGCGAACTGAGCCTCACGAGAACCGCTGTTGCCGATGAGATGGCCGCCAGGAAGCATCTTGGGCGGGAAACCGCCGAGGTTCTTCCACACGCGAACGACGTTGCCGTTCATGTCGATGAGGATGGAGCCAACGCCCGGACCCGCAAAGAGGGTGTAGCCGCTAGCGGCTTTCTCGGGGTTATAGAGCGTTACGCCAGTAGGATGAACTGTTGGACGTCCCATTTAACTTCTCCCTTTCATTATTCTGCTGGACGCTTTCGCGTCATTCCTATCTAGTTTTCCGAATATTCGTAATTACCGAATATCTTCTATATTTTCGGTTTTCCTAGACAACGCGATCATATTAACATGCCTTCGGTCGAATTTCAGCGTGATTTTTGTCACTTTGATCGCGGTTACGAATTTGTTGCTTTCCGTTTACTTTTGATGGCTTTTCACTCGTTTTTTGCTTGATTTCTGCAAGACGTTGATTGGCTTTACGACAAGCGCCGATAGGCTTATTGTTGCGTTTACTGAGTACCACCATTGACCCACCAATCAGCTTAGGATTTCAAAGTGAAAATCTCGATTCAGCAATTGCGCTACCTCATTGCAACTGTCTCGGCTGGTTCCATTACGGGTGCTGCCCATGCTTTGAGCGTCTCCCAGGGCACCATCTCCGAAGCTATCTCACAAATTGAAGCGGAAGCGGGTGTCGAACTGTTCACACGCAAGCGCAAGCCCTTGGTGCTTACTGAAACGGGTGAGGAATTCTTAGGTTACGCTCGCGGTGTTGTCAAGAAGATGGACGCCCTTGAGTCTCGCTTCGGCGGCGAGAACAAGAAGATCAACTTTGCCGTTTCTTCGCTGCCCTTCCGATTTTCGGTCAATGCCCTGGGCATGGTATCCGCTGCGCAGCCCAACGATCGCTACGAGTTCTCTATCGACGTCGTCCCGTTCTCGAAGCTGGTTCAGGACGTATCCTCGGGCTCACGCGACTTCGGCGTTCTTTACCTGACCGAAGACAACGAGATGCCTATGCTGCGCGTCTTCTCGGATAGCGGCCTTGTGTTCAAAAAGATGTTTGAAGCTAAGCCGCATATCCTGATAAACCCGCATCATCCCCTTGCCGGCAAAAGCAGCGTGACGTTCGACGATTTGAGAATCTATCCGAAATTCCTGTTCTCGCAGTACATTTACGTTGGCACCCCTTCGGAATGCGAAGCGCGACTGCCATACACCGCCGAACGTGCAGGCGGCCTCATTCAAATGGACAGCATTCTTTCGCTGAGCGAGTTCGTCAACTCCTTTGCAAGCATGGACGGCTACATGATCTGGTGCGATCTGGTTCCCGAGGAAACCAACCCCGAAGAACTGGCTTCGGTGCCCATCGAGGGCGGCGCGCCTATGACCATCGGCTACCTTAAGCCCGCCGACACCGCTCTGACCGAAATCGAACGCCAGTACATCGACGCCATGATGACCTACGCTCCCGAAAACCGCCGTTAGATCTTTCGCGGATCTAACACTGACCATAACAAAAACCAACAGGGAGTCCACTCCGTCATGGTGCGGACTCCCTGTTTTCTTTCGCGAAGCCAACCTTGAACACGACCAAACCAACAGCAAGCCTGCGTCATCTCGACGCGGGCTTGCTCTTTTCCAACGCAAGCCCGTCACCCTCCCAACAAAAATTCGCCCCCAGCTCTAACGAGCCAGGGGCGACGGAAGGGAGGGTTCTTTCTCGATTCCAACCGAAACCTATCGGCTAGAACCTTAATCAAAACTCAACCGTTACAGCGGGAACACCAAACACCAAACAACGATGAGCACCGTATTCACCAAGACGGTCGGCACGCCGTACTGGTAAATCTCCTTGGCGCTGATCCACTCCTTGTTGGGGAACAGCAACGAACTTGCTGCACAACCTGCAGGGGTGAGGATAGCGTTGACCGAAGCCAACATGATGCCGAAGGAAACCAACTCGGGCGAAAGACCCATGCCGGCGCAAATCGGGATGATAACCGGCAGGAACATTGCGACAACGACCATGTTGATCAGGAAGTTGGTCAGCAGAACAACCACAGCAATGACGATCAACAGGAACATGCTGCTAGGAACGCTGGTAAGTGCGGGAACAACGTTCTGAGACAGGAACGCAGCGATGCCAGTCTTCTCGTTGATCAGGCAGCCACCGATAGCAAGGATGACGGCAACCATCATAAGCATATTCCAAGGAACGTTCTTCGTGGCAAGGTCAGCGAAGTTCAAAACCGGCTTGTTCTTGTAGTACATCAGCGTGATGACGATGAAGAACAGAAGAGCGATGCCCGCAGAGCCGAAGCTGTTGTAGAACGTAGCAAGCTCGGAACCCTTGGGGATGAACGAGGGAGCAAGCAGCAGAACAACGAATACAGCCAGCATGATCAGAGCGGTCTTCAGCTCGTGAGCAAGCTCTCCCTGACCGCTCACATCAAGCTTGTACTCCTTGAGAGGCGTGACATCCAAACGGAAGATGAACTTGGTCAGCGCAATGTAGACCACGATTTCAAGAATGCCGAACGGAACCATAAACAGCACATACTGGATCATGTCGGCAGGCGCGCCCATGATGTTGGCGTACACACCCAAATTTGCGATAGCGTTACCGCCCCACGGCATAGCGGAAAGGCTGAATGCGCCCTGCATTGCGATGCCGAAAACCATGATAGACGGGAACTTGTCATGCGGCTTCTGACCGATTCCGTGCGTGATGCCGTAGACAACCTCCCACATCAGCAGCATGCCGACGAAGGTGTTAACCAGCGAGCAAATCAGATACGTCGCAAACAGGATCATCGCGATGAGGCGCCACGGATGACCCTCGAGGATCTTACGGCCAAGCAGCCAGTTGGCCAGGAACTGGCTAACGCCGGTTTCCTTCAGGTAGCCGACCAAAACGAATGCGACAACCAGAAACAGGAACGTGTCAGTACCCCAACCAGCAGCAACAAACTGCTTCAGGGTCATAACGCCCGTTGCCGGGAAAAGCAGCATGCCCATCAAGCTGGGCCATGCGCGACCCGTCAGAGACCAACCAACGATCATCGACAGGAACACGGTAACGCACCTCATACCGATCTCGGTCATGGGCGCAGGGGCGGGAATGAACCAACCAGAAAACGCGATCACCAAAACGATGACGGCTTTCAGGAACTCCTTCTTTCCAGCCCCGGCTTGTACTTCAGCCATCTATACACTCCTTTTTTATATAGCAAGCGCATGCCCCTTCAACACGCGCCAAACCCCTCAAAATCAAATGCGCCTGTCTTACTTGGTATCTACGCAATTTGCGAAGCCCTTGTCGAAGCCGCGCGTACCCTCGACGGAAACCTGCACGCCCTCGGCCTCTAGGTCGAACTTCTCCGCGCCAGGCAGCACGTACTCGGTATTGTCGATACGCTCGATAGCTACCTCTTCCTGTTCGGGCAGCTGAGGTACCCAGTCGTACGGAATGCGGTAGGCACGGTAAATCAGGCCAGAGCCCAGACGCGGGTAGTTGTACTCCCACACCAGCTCGTTGTCGGGAGTGAATTCCATGAATCGACCGCTGGTGCCCTCGCAAATGAACGTGTTGCCGTTAGGCAAGCGCTGCGCGTCGGAAGTCAGCGGGCTGTAGAAATAATGCGTGGTGAACGGAGCGTCGGTTGCGCCGATTTCTTCGCCCTTGCATTCCCAAACAATCTCGAGCGTGGTGGGGTCGAACTCGATGACGCGGGAACCGTCACGACGAGAAACCTTAAGACCGGTCTTGCTGAACTGGTTCGGTGCGCCGTAGCCGGCCCAGCCGCCGTTGTCGTAGACCATGATGTGGCCCTCGCCCGGAAGACCCTTCGGAATCATATGAGTGTGGTGCGGGCCGACGATGGTGCCGAAAATGCGCAGCTCGGGCGTCTTGGTGAAGTCGGGGCCAACCTGCCAGACAATCTCACCTGTTTCATGTGAAACAATGAACATGATGTTGCACTCGCGCGAGTCCATGATGATGTTCTCGGGATTGAATCGCTCGTCGCCCTCGTCGTACCAATGGTTCGGGCCTACATAGCTTGCGCAATTGATATGGAACAGATCGCCCTGACCAGTAGGACGCATAGTTGGATCGCGGTACATCGCGTTCTTCTGCTCTTCGGTGAAGCCGAACTCGTTGAAGTGGTCGATGACGCTCCACTCCCACAGGATGTTGCCCTCGCGGTCGATCTCAATCAGGCAATCGTCAAGCAGCTGATGCGGGCTGATCTTCGGCTTGTTCACGTCCTTATGGGTGAGGATCAGCATCTTGCCGAAATCGGGCGTGACTTCCTGACCCGGAACCGGGTAGCCGACAGGGTTGCCTTCCATCTGGTAGTCATGATGCTGGCGAGCGGCCCACTCGATGCCGTCAGGGTCGTTCACGTGATCGTACTTGTTGAACGTCCACTCAACCTTGCCATCCCAGTCGATCATGGTAACGTCCGCGAAGTCTTGTGAAGCAATGGCTGCATCGCGTGCTGCAAGACTACCAAGGATATGACCGCCCTTGATCATCTTGCAGGGCATGCCCATGAAGTCTTTCCACTGGCGAACGACTTTACCGTTCATGTTGATCAAAATCGCACCGATCTGGCGGCCCATGAACAAGGTGTAACCGCTATCACACTTGCTAGGGTCGTAAAGCGTGGTTCCCGTAGGGAATACAGTTGGACGTCCCATTGCTCCTCCTTCATTTCGGCAATTCCGATTTATATCTTCACTAGTTCGCTTTACTCGAACGCCCGCATAGTATCATGCGATGCGACCGAAGTTGTGAACGTCGCCATCGAGTTTGCCTATATAAATTTTTCCTATTCGGGATTCCCGATTCGTTAGTAAAATTAAGGTCAACTCACCGATACAATCAGTGGACCCAAAGAAACAGCGCTTTGCGCGCCTATACGTTCGCCAGCACGCTAGGCACATGCACCAGGAGGAACCATGCGCTCCGCGAACAACAGAATCACCGTTCAGCAACTTCGCTATCTCATGAAAACAGCCGAAACCGGATCGGTCACCGACGCCGCGCGCGAACTCGGCATCTCGCAGAGCACCCTTTCTGAAGCCCTTTCCCAAATGGAAAACGCCACAGGCTTCACTATCCTTGCACGCAGCCGCAAGGGTGCCACACCCACGCCTCTGGGAACCGAGTTCCTTCATTACGCTCAAAGCGTTGTAAACCGTATGGACGACTTGGAGCGCCGCTTCATCATCGGCTTCCCCAGCAAGAACAACTTCCGCATTGCCTCGCAATCGTTCGGGTTTGCCTGGGAAGCCCTGGTCGAGCTTGCAACGAAACCGGAAAGCGCACACTTCAACTTCACCTGGGATCTTTGCGGAGCACCGAACGTCATTTCGAAAGTCGCAGCCGAAAAGGCCGATGTCGGACTGATCGGCATAAGCTCAAGTAACCGCAAGGTCATCGCGAAATTGCTTGCCGGCAACGACGTCCAGTTTTATCCGATCATGAATGCAACGCTGTTCGCCATGTTCAACCCTTCGCACCCCCTTGCAAGACATGGGCGCCGTTCCGTTTCGCACGAGGAACTTGCAGATTATCCCTTCTTCGCATTTGATCAGTTCGTGCATCTGGAGCTCCGTCAAAGCGACGATTCCGGCAACGGACGAAGCGACAAACCCGCTGCATCCTGCACGGCGTACGGCATTGCGGTGCCGAACGGTCTTATGATTTCGCCCACGCAACTGGTGAATGACATCGCCGACAGTTACGCCTACACCGTATGGAGTCGCGTCATCACCGACGGAATCGTGCACAACCACATCGACACATGGCCCATCGACCCCGAAGAACGCAAGCGCATTGAGAAGCTTGCGATGCAAAACGACTTCTCGGCCAAAGACGTCGTTTCCGTCCCCATCGAGAACGAGGATCCCATGGAAATCGGCTACGTGCTGAAAAGGGGCATGTCGCTCGATGAAATCGGACATCTTTTCATCAACTCTGTTGCTTCTTACGATAATTAAAAGAACCAACAACCCCGAAAGCACTCGATGTGTCGACTCGGGCGCTTTTTACTGTCAAAACGTAGAAACTTTCACTGATATTCAAGCATTTGCCGATATCACGTACGAAAACACCCTTGTCTGATAGGCTATAGAAGTTTGTGGCCGACGTTTTCTCACGCCAACCAAACGAAACTCGAAGCAGACATGGCAAGGAGTGTTCCGTATGTCTTTGAAGCTTTCCAAAAACGACATCGCGTTGGTCGCCGTGCTTCTATCTGGCGCCTTCCTCACTTATCTGAATCTAACCCTCATGACACCGGCCCTGCCGACCATCATGGCCACCATGAGCGTCGACCAAGCAACCGTTCAGTGGCTCACCTCGGCATACTGCATGACCGAGGCCATCGTCGTTCCGCTTGCCGCCTACTTGATGGGCCGCTTCACCACGCGCCAGCTGTTCCTGTTCGGCATGGCGCTGTTCGCTGCCGGCAGCATAACCGCGGCAGTGGCGCCCGTTTTCGCCGTCATTCTTCTTGGCCGCATCATGCAAGCTGCAGCAACCGGCTACATGATGACCATGGTGTTCAGCGTCATTCTTCTGGTATTCCCCAAGGAAAGCCGCGGCATGGCAATGGGTCTGGTCGGGCTGATCATCGGCGTGGCGCCTGCAATCGGACCAGTGCTTTCGGGCATATTGGTTGACTACGTTGGTTGGCGCATCATCTTCGTCCTTGTCGCCGCGCTAGCCGTCGCAACCATCGTCCTTGCGTTCTTCGTGCTGCCCAACTACGACAAAATCCGCCGTTCGAAATTCGATGCGCCATCGGTCGTCCTGTCAACCATCGGTCTGTTCAGCCTTCTGTACGGCATCTCGACGTTCAGCTCCACCCAGAATCACCTGTTCACTGCTGCAATGGTCGTCGTTGGCATTACCGTTATGGGCGTGTACTGCAAGCGTCAGCTATCACTTGACGACCCCATGCTCAACCTCCGCATTCTTGGCGTGTTCCGCTATCGCCTTGCAGTGATTTACGTGCTGATTGCCGAGGCCATTTTGGTCGGCCTCGAAACCATCCTGCCGCTTTACATTCAGGGAGTGCTGGGGCACCCGGCCACGGTGTCGGGTCTTACGCTTTTGCCCGGTGCGATTGTGGCTGCAATCGCCAGCCTGATCGGCGGTCGACTGTACGACCTGATGGGCGCCCGTAAACCCATGCTGCTCGCCTCCGCCATCCTGTTAATCACCGCAGGAATCCTGGCGGTGCTCAAGGCAGATAGCGAAATCTCGTTGGTCTGCATTATGTATGCCGTGTACAACCTTGGCTTCTGCTTTGCCTCCAACCCCATCAACACATGGGGCGTTAACGCACTGGACAACGACGATGTTCCCGATTCGCAAAGCGTTTCCGGCACCGTGAACCAAGTTGCTGCCGCATTCGGTGTTGCATTGCTGATCTCCATTTCGACCGCCGTTTCCAGCGTGTTCGCCGGCAATGCCGCCGCCGCAGAGACCGCCGTCAGCACCGCGCAGGTTACTTTCGCAGGCTACCATGTAGCATTCCTGATCATCGGCGTCCTGTTTGCCGTTCAGACGCTCATGGTCGTGTTCCTCGTGAAGGACAAGAAGGCAAAATAAGGGAACTAGCTACGGGAAGATAGCGCGCTACGAGGTGCTGACACAGGTCAGCACCTCTTTTTTGCGGAAAACCCCGCATCGCCAGCACCCCGCAAACACGAGGAGCCAGCAGCACTGAAGCTGCTGGCTCCTCTTTCTGTTCACGCTTAAAGCGGCGGTTGACCGTTTAGTCTTCCACGACGTCTTCGATAGCGCCCATAGGGCACTCCTCAAGGCAGTCGCCGCATGCGATGCAGGACTCCTCGTTGACGACTTCCGCGGTACCGCCGGAAATCTCAATGACCTCCTGCGGGCAGGCATCAGCGCAGATGCCACAACCGACGCAATCGTCGGCGTTAATGATCGGGTGGGACATGATCGCTCCTCTCGCCATCACGGATCTTCGTAAGCGTCTATGCGATCCGACGTCTTGTAATCGTCGAAAATCACCGTATGCGGCACCCCCGCCGCACGACGCATTCCCTGTTTTCCCTAGGCGCAAGATACCATGTAACGGATATGCGTCAAGCGTTCAGAGCGATTAACCCGCGACCGTAGTCTACGGTTAGGTAACGGTGCAGGTAGAAGACACTGTGCAAAACGACAATATCCAACCGCGGCCCGATTAGCAGATGCGCGGAAGCTGTTCTCCGACCAACATGTCCAGAATTCGCTTGCTGCCAAGCGGCGTTTCCAGGTACACTTTCGGACCGCGCTCGGGAATCATCTCGACAACCTCACCGACAATGGCGGCGTCGGCACCGTACTTGTTGGCGTGCATAGCTGCAAGGGCCGCCTCGGCCTGATCGGCAGGCACAACGCAAACCATCTTGCCTTCGTTGGCAACCTGCATGACGTCGTAGCCAAGCATGTCGCATGCGCCCAGAACAGCGTCTTTCACGGGAACGTCCGCTTCCTTGACAAGCATGTCAACCTGCGACTGCTCGGCCAGCTCGTTCAAAGTCGATGCCAAGCCACCACGCGTGGGATCGCGGAAGCATCGCGTATCAGGGGCCGCCGCAAGAACCTCAGCGATGAGGTGGTTAAGCGGGGCGGCGTCGCTTTCAACCGGAGCTGCGAACGAAAGCGACTCACGGCAGCTCATGATGGTGATGCCATGGTCGCCAAGCGTGCCCGTGACCAAGATCTTGTCACCGGGCTTGCAGTGCGCTCCCGACAAATCGACGCCTTCGGGAATGAAACCGACGCCCGAGGTGTTGATGAAGACGCCGTCGCCGTGACCTCGGTTAACAACCTTGGTGTCGCCCGTGACCAAGTGCACGCCAGCTTCCTTTGCGGTTTCCGCCATGGTCTGGCAGATCTTTTTCAAGTCCTCGATCGGGTAGCCCTCTTCAAGAACGAAGCCACAGCTCAGATACTTCGGAACAGCGCCCGAAGTTGCGACGTCGTTCACTGTGCCGCAAATGGCCAGCTTGCCGATGTTGCCGCCAGGGAAGAAATGAGGAGTGACGACAAAGCTGTCCGTGCTGAACGCAAGGCGCTCGCCTTCTTTCGGACCGGGCAATGCCGCTGCGTCGTCACCGCGCATCAGCTCTTCACCTGCATATGCGGCGAAGAAAACCTCGTCGATGATGCGCTTCATCATGGTGCCGCCCGAACCGTGGCCAAGCAATACCTGCGTATCCATTTCCACTTCCTTTCGTGCCGGGAATCCAACAACGATTCACCGGTTCTCACTCAATTACGCAAGGGGTGTGCGAGTTGGCTTCACATAGGATCGGTCATGCGTGTGAGCATGATCGTGAGAATGGGCGAGGGCATCTCCATGATCGTGGATACACCCGTGAGCATGACCGTGCTCGATACCATCCTCATGGTCGGAGTGCTCGATCGCCGTGGTAACCAAACCGCCGTTCTTCACGCCTTTGACGCCGAAGACCAAATTGGCGAAATCTTGAACATCGGATGCCTCGCCTTTAAGGATCATCACCTCAAGGCAGTTATCCCCGTCCATGTGAACGTGAGTCGTCGACACCACCATCTGCAAATACGAATGCTGAATGACCGTGAGCTTGTCTTGAACGTCAGACTCGTGATGGTTGTACACGATGGTCAGCGTGGCCATGACGTCGGTTCCCGGAATGCCGCACTCGTCGGCGTCCAAGGCATCGCGAACCAAATCGCGCACAACCTCGCTGCGGTTCTTGGCCAAACCGCGACGTGCAACAAGTTTGTCGAACCTCATCAAGAGGTCCTCGGGCATGGCAACCGAGAAACGCATCAAATCGTTCTTCATGGCAGGCTCTTAGACGAGGTTGACCTGAACGTTCGCTGCGGATTCCGCATCCTCTTCAAGCGCGTCCTTTGCGTCGCTCAGCAAAGCACGGACGGCGTCAAGCTGAGCCATAACCTGATGCAGCTTCTCGCCGACGGTCGGGAAGCCAGCGTCCTCGGCGTTGTGGCCCATGTTGTGAGCCCAACGGCGCTCCACCTTGATGTGGTCATCGATCATGTCGATCATCTGCTCGAACTGGCCAGTGTTTACTCCATTAGTGCACATTTTCAAACCCCTATCAATCACCGAGCTTGCTATGATTGCGTAAGCTCTTCTGCTTGCATTGAGCATAGTCCAATTCAACTCGAAAGAATGTGAAAATTATGCCAAGCGGTAACATTTTCAACGCGCCGCTTCGTGAAACCATCGATTTGTTCTCAGATTTCATTCAGGGAACTAGCAGCGGATACGCTCTCTATCTTTCGCAAAGTCATCCAACCGATGCCGCATTCACCGCCGTGGACAACTCTCTTGCCGCATTGGGCTACGGAAAAGGCTCTTGCTGCTTCGCCGCCATTTCATTTGACGGCATCAGTCTCGACCCCGATGCCGCGCGCACCTTGATCGAAGGACTCGACCCTGTGATCCTCATTGCCGCCGATGCGCAATCAAGCGCTGTTCTTTCGCAAGCCTACCGCGTATCTATCACCGCAAACGCGCCCCTGCGTTTGATGGGACGCAGCGGCGTTGTCTTCGAAAACTTCGAGCAGATGATCAGCACTCCCGACGGCAAGCAACGCGCCTGGGCTCTGCTGAAAACCCTTCCGAAAAAGAACTGACGCCATGCTCGAAAGCACAGCGTCAATTAATTGAATAACGCATATAAGCCTCAAGGGTAAGTCATGAGGACGATCAACCCTCAGCGAGATCAAACCTGCGGTTTACTTGATATGGCCAATGAAGTCCTTGGTACGGGTTGACTTCGGGTTGTCGAACACCTCGGCAGGGCTGCCCTCTTCGACGATCACGCCGTTCTCCATGAAGATGACGCGGTCGGCGACTTCACGGGCGAAGCCCATCTCGTGCGTGACGACGACCATGGTCATGCCGCCCTCCGCGAGCTCGCGCATAACATCCAGAACGCCGCGAACCAACTCGGGGTCAAGAGCAGACGTAGCCTCGTCGAACAGCATGACGTGGGGATCCATCGCCAAAGCGCGGGCGATGGCAACGCGCTGTTGCTGACCGCCCGAAAGCTGGCCGGGAAGGAAGTCGGCGCGATTGGCAAGGCCAACGCGCTCAAGCTGCTTGATGGCAATGGCCTCGGCTTCCTCTGCAGAACGCTTGAGAACCTTGCGCTGCGCAAGCATGACGTTCTTTTTCGCGCTGAGGTGAGGGAAAAGATTGAACTGCTGAAACACCATGCCAACATGCTCGCGAAGCTTGTCGACGTTGGTAGACGGACCGGTGATCTCCTCGCCTTCGATGAAGATGTGACCACCCGTCGGCTTTTCAAGAAGGTTGATGCAGCGCAGCATCGTAGACTTGCCCGAGCCCGAGGGGCCCAAAACAACAACTACCTCGCCCTTCTTGACATCGATGTTCACATCTCGCAAAACCTGGGTGTCGCCGAAGGATTTGGAAAGATGCTGGATGCTTACCATGATGTCGTTATTGGATTCGCTCACCGAGTCCCCTTTGTTCAAAAAAACATGGCGCGAATGACTGCGCCATGTTGGATCCGCAATTGATAATCGATAGATATCCTTCTGTATTGTAATGGCTTTTGCCTGAACAACGTTGAATTATTGCCAAAACCCCGAATGCGTCCATTCGCCCATTGCGAAAACGATGGCCGTAGTGAGCAAAAATAGCTACCAGAAGCATGCGACAAGACTCCAATCGCTCACTCACTCGAAAAGGCGCATGACATCGCCAAACCAAAACAAAGGCAATGCTTAAATGCTCCTGAAAGTCATCTACTGGGTATGTTTTTGTTTTTCTCAACAGGCGTTCTGCAGTACAATATTACAAAGCGGCTACGTTTTAATCGAAATGATTTCGACGCCGACTCTCTGGCGCAGTCAGCCACCTAAATCCACCACAAGCGTTCCCTTGTTACCTAATTGGAGCGAGGTGCAGCCAACTATGACACGACGATCGGGAACATCAAGTGAAGTCACAAAGGCGAATCTTGTCGCCTCCGCTGCTGCAGAGTTTTCTCGCGTCCTTTACGATAAAGCCTCTCTGCGAGTCATCTGCGGGAATGCAGACGTAACAACAGGCGCACTGTACTTCTTTTTCGATAGCAAAGAAGACCTTTTTTCCGCAGTGGTCACTCCCGTAATCGATGAAATCACTTCCATCATCGAGAAAGTCCTCCCAGCTGAATTCCTACTTCTACAAGGCGAAATCACCGAGGAGGAAGTAAACGCCACCATCGTTGACGAAATCGTGAAGCTCGTCAATGGGAGAAGGGATAACGTCGCAGCCCTCGCCATGAACCGTGAGCACCCTCTCGTGGTCGAAAAGCGCACGGAAATCTCTGCTCTTATCGATAACTTTTTCCGCGACTGCATCGGCTCTGGCACCAGCTTGACCTCCAAAAAACCCGAAACCGACGAGTTCGCAATCGCATGGCTCACCAGCATATCGCTCGCCCTGTTTACGCGTCTTCTGTACGACCACGCCTCCGATGAAGAAATCCGCGAGCGCGTTTTATTCGCAACGACTTTCATCCGCGGCGGTTTCAAAGCCCTCGATTCCAACCCTCAATAGCAATATGACGCGTCGAGAAGGCGAACAGCCCAATTTCAATGCCGGCTCCGCACCCACCTTGAAAACGTGCATGCCGGCACTTCATGACATGCACTGTCACCTTGACTTTGCGCGCGACCCCCAATCATTCGCGCGCGCCGCCGCACAATATGACACCCATGTCTTCGCGAATACCGTCACACCCGCAGGCTTTCGGCAAGCACGCGAGCTGCTTGCGGGATCCAGCAACATCCACCTGGGCATCGGCCTGCATCCGTGGTACATCGCCGATGCAGATGCGCAAGTCGAACAGCTTCTCTCGAGCCTTGATTCAACGAACTTCGTCGGCGAAATCGGACTCGACTTCGGTAAGAAAAAAATCGAAACCGCCGAAACCCAACGAGTGGTTCTTCGCACTATTCTTGAAGCATGCGGCAAACAAGGTGGGAAGCTGATTTCCCTTCACGCGATAAAATCCGCCGATGCAGTGTTGGATATGCTCGAAGCAAGCGGCTCGCTAACCTCATGCTCCTGTATTTTCCACTGGTTCTCGGGGTCGAATGACGAGCTCCATAGGGCAATCAAAAGCGGTTGCTATTTCTCGGTAGGTCCTTTCATGGCCAACTCGCGCCGTGGGCGCGAATACATCAAGGTCATACCTGCAAAGCAACTGCTCCTGGAAACCGATTATCCGCCAACCAACGAAGGCGCGACGCCCGATCCAACAACCGGCGAGCCTCGAGTCGACCTTTCCTATCAAGATGTACGCAAAGCGCTTGAAATAGCAGCTCAAGCAGTATCAGAACGAAAAGGTGCCGAAATTTTGCAAGATATCGGCAAAAATTCGTTGGAGCTTTTCAAGAAGCATTCATAACAATCATTTAAATGCACCCCCCATCGCCTGATAGCTGATACCATTACGGTGATCTCATCGAATTGCCGACAAAAGCCGATTCGAATCAACCGAAAGAGGAATTATGTCCAACAAATCTTTGGCGAAAGCCCCTCAGGAAACCTGCGTGCTGGTTACCGGCGGTGCAGGCTTCATTGGCAGCCATACCGTCGTCGAGCTTCTGAACAAGGGCTACAGCGTTGTTGTTTACGACGATCTCAGCAACTCAAGCGAAGTCGCGCTTGATCGCGTCCGCACCATCACTGGTGTTCAGAACGATCGCCTGCGCTTCATCGAGGCCAATATCCTCGATCGCGACGCTATGACCAAAGCGTTCGACGAGAACGACATCGACGTCATCATTCACTTCGCAGGCTTCAAGGCCGTTGGCGAAAGCGTGCAGAAACCGCTCGAGTATTACTGGAACAACATCGCAGGCACCTTGGTGCTGTGCGATGTCGCTCGCGGGCGTGGCTGCAAGAACATCGTGTTCTCCAGCTCCGCTACGGTATACGGCGAGCCCGAGTTCGTCCCCATTACCGAGGATTGCCCGAAGCACAACGCAACCAACCCGTACGGTCAGACCAAGAGCATGCTTGAGCAGATCCTGACCGACCTTTACATTGGCGACGACGAATGGAACGTCGTTCTTCTTCGCTACTTCAACCCCATCGGCGCCCACGAAAGCGGTCTGATCGGCGAAGACCCGAAGGGCATCCCCAATAACCTGCTTCCGTATGTCGCACAGGTTGCAGTCGGCAAGCTTGCTTGCGTCGGCGTGTTCGGCGACGATTACGACACCCCCGACGGAACCGGTGTTCGCGACTACATCCACGTTGTCGATCTTGCCCGCGGCCACGTTGCCGCGCTTGATTGGATGGGCGGCAAAGTCGGCACCGGCGAGGCCATCGGTCTTGGCTCCATCCAGGGTGCCGCCGATGCAGATGGCAGCCGTCACGGCGTTGGCATCTTCAATCTGGGCACTGGCACGGGTTCCAGCGTTCTCGACGTTGTCCACGCGTTCTCCAAGGCCTGCGGTAAGGAGATCCCCTACGAGATCAAGCCTCGCCGCGCTGGCGACATCGCTGTGAACTACGCAGCATGTGACAAAGCCCGCACCGAGCTTGGCTGGGTTGCCGAATACGACCTCGATCGCATGTGCCAGGACAGCTGGCGTTGGCAGTCCACCAATCCCGACGGTTACGCCACGAAATAAACTTCCGCAGTCAGCGCTTAACCGCATTCAATCGCCGGTAAAGCGCTGACGCACCTTTTTCATTGCCTGCGAATACGCCTGGATAGCACTTGCGGCATCCAGACCCCTCGCAAACATAACCCCACTCAAATCATGAACCACCCTTCAAAAGGGTGGTTTGCACAGGGCCTATAAGGCCAAGG
>ERZ1026880.438-NODE-438-length-21376-cov-5.017964_pt1 | contig 21376 bp, 20 predicted proteins | sample MGYA00380170_ERZ1026880 | MGnify/ENA primary metagenome ERZ1026880 (study PRJEB33269, sample SAMEA4719806) | human gut metagenome | biome: human-associated habitat; feature: organic feature; material: feces | place: Cameroon | collected 2013-10 ...
CCCCGCCTGTCAACAGGCGGGGAGACGGTTCGGGTAGGAGTAGCAGGAAGAGCAACTACGCTAACCTACCCCTGGGGGTTCGCCCTTTTGTGGTGCTGCCACCCCACAAATTTTCCCCCCACATCCCCCCGTCTTCCACGCATTTCAGTTGCCGTCCCCTCACCGCTATGATATAATGAAATGATGTAACGAAAGATAAGCCCGAAGGCTGGAGGTTAGAGATATATGAACGAAAAAATCAAAGTAACCGTGGCAGAACGTACCTTCCTGCTCACCAGTTCCGATGAAGAATCCTACGTCCAGAAGGTCGCAGAATCCGTGGATGAACAGATCAGACAGGCCGCTGAAGCGTCCCACGCTTCCACCCTGGACGCCGCCATCATGTGCGCCATGAACCTGGCGGATAACTTCTTCAAGGAGCAGGAGAAATCCGAGCACCTGCGCCAGCAGGTCAAACAGTACCTGGACGAGGCCAACCAGATGAAGCAGGAGCTGTCCGAAGCCAAGCGGGAGATCTTCCGCCTCCAGCAGGGTGGGAAGTAATCCTCCCCTCAGCCACACGAACCAATCCACACAGCGCCCCCAGAGAGCACTGCGCTCTCTGGGGCTAGTACATACAGGAGCAGAGAGAGATGTTAGAACTTTTATCCCCCGCCGGTTCCCCAGAGGCCGTCCGTGCCGCTGTCCAGAGCGGCGCTGACGCCGTCTACCTGGGATACGGCAACTTTAACGCCCGACGCAATGCAGTGAATTTCGACGAAGCCGCCCTCCAGGAGGCCGTCCAGTACTGCCACCTCCGCGGGGTCAAGGTCTATCTCACCCTCAATACCCTCCTCAACGACCGAGAATTGACCCAGGCCGCCAAGCTGGTGGATCAGGTCAGCCAGATGGGCGTAGATGCCCTGCTGGTACAGGATCTGGGCGTGGCGCGGATGTGCCGCCAGGTGGCGCCTGACCTGCCCCTCCACGCCAGCACCCAAATGACCATCCACTCCCTGGACGGCGCCAAAGCCGCCGCCGACCTGGGGATGACCCGCGTGGTGGTCAGTCGAGAGCTGAGCCGAGATCAGATCGCCTATCTGTGCGACCGTTCCCCAGTGGAGATCGAGTGCTTCGTCCACGGCGCCCTGTGTATGTGCTACTCCGGCCAGTGCTTCTTCTCCTCCGTCATCGGCGGCCGCAGCGGCAACCGTGGGATGTGCGCCCAGCCCTGCCGCTTGAACTACGGGTGGGGACAGACGGCGGACAAGCCGTTGCTCTCCCTGAAAGATATGTCTCTGGCCAAGCATTTGCAGGAGCTGGAGGAGATGGGGGTAGCCTGCGCCAAGATCGAAGGCCGTATGAAGCGTCCGGAGTATGTGGCGGTGGTCACAAAGGTCTACGCCACTGCCATCCGAGAGCATCGCGACCCCACCCCAGGGGAGCAGCAAGCGCTGGCTCATGCCTTCTCCCGACAGGGGTTCACGGACGGGTACTTTATGGACAAGACCGGCCGCCATATGTTCGGCATCCGAGAAAAGACCCCCGTCCCCACCCAATTGTTCGCCGCTGCCAAGGGGGACTATTCCAAGGAGCACCCCACAGTGCCGGTGAAGCTGTACGCCCTGGTGGCCGCCGGAGAACCGGTGCAGGTGGCGGCAGAGGACGCAGATGGCCACATCGCCAAAGCCGAAGGCCCCGTTCCAGAGGCCGCCCGAAAGATCTCCCTGACGCGGGAGCAGGTGGAGGAGCAGATCGGCAAGACCGGCGGCACCCCCTACCGCTGTGAACGGGCGCTGGCTCAGGTGGACGAAGGACTGTCCCTGCCCCTGTCCGTCCTCAACGGCCTGCGCCGCACCGTCCTGGACAGCTTGACCAGCCAGCGCATCACCCCGCCGGAGCGCCGTCAAGGCGCCTATCACCCCGGCGTCCGCTATGAAAACCAAAAATCGACCCCCGTCCTCACCCTGTCCCTCCACACGGCAGAGCAGTTCTCTCAGGAACTGCTGGACTGCCATCCCCACTCCCTCGCCCTGCCTTTGGACGAGTGGATTGCTCACCCAGAGCTGGTGGAGCCGGTTCTCCAAGCTGACGTAGAACCAGCCCTGGTCATGCCTCGGGTGTTCTGGGATCGGGAGCGGTCAGAATTGGAGCTGCGCCTGCGTCAGCTCCACGCTTTGGGGCTGGAGACCGCCTATGTGAGCACCTTAGCCGGCATCCGAGTGGCGCAGCGGAACGACTATCGCTGCCGAGGTGACTTCGGTCTGGGCGTCTACAACGCCCAGAGCATCCGAGAGTATAAGCGCCTTGGGCTGACCTCCGTGGTGCTGTCCTTTGAACAGCGGATGGCACAGATCCGCGACCTGTCCAAAGCCATGGACTGCGAAGCCATCGTGTACGGCCGTCTGCCCCTGATGATCACCGAAAATTGCATCATCCACAATCGGTTCAACGGCTGCGGCTGCCAGAGCGGCTTCCAGCGTATGGTAGACCGGAAGGGCGCTTACTTCCCTGTGGCACGAGCCTTCGGCTGCCGGAACGAGATCTTCAACAGCCGCAAGCTGTTCCTGGCCGATAAAGCCAAGGATTACGAGCACGCCGGTCTGTGGGGCGTCCGCCTGCTGTTCACTACGGAGAACAGCAAGGAATGTCTCCGAGTGGTGCGCCGTTATCAAGGCGAGGGCACTTACGCCCCCAATGAGTTTACACGGGGGCTTTATTATCGAGGCGTGGACTAACGCAAACGTAACGAAAATCAAGCCCCGCAGGGCGGTTTAAGCTTTTTTTGCTTCGTTTTCTTCTCGATAAGTGAGATTCCAAATCTTCGATTTGGCTCAATCGAACTTACACAGAGTGAGAAAAGCGACTAGGTTCCAGGGGCAAAGCCCCTGGTCGCTGACCGCAGGCGGCGCCGCAGCATTAAGAAAACTTGCCAGTGGCAAGTTTTTAGCGTAGGCCATGCCTGTTTTACAAGCATGGTACGTTGGTTCTCCCTAAACGACGAACGTACATATCCCATTTCAAAATGACAAGGATTTCATCATGAAACTAAAATGCAAGCCCCTCTCCCCCAAGCTAGGCCGAGAGGTTCCCTACCCCTACTATGCAAGCTCTGGCGCCGCCGCCATGGATCTTCATGCCTGCCTGGATGACGCTGTGACCATCCAGCCAGGCCAGCGGGTCATGATCCCCACCGGCCTGGCCATTGCCCTGCCCGATGCCGGTTATGTGGCGCTTATCTTCGCCCGCTCCGGCTTAGGCGTCAAGCACGGCATCGTCCCCGCCAACTGCGTGGGGGTCATCGACAGTGATTACCGAGGCGAGGTCAAGGTCGCCCTGCAAAACCACGGCGACCAGCCCTACACCGTCCACTGCGGCGACCGCATCGCTCAGATGGCGGTCATGCCGGTGCTCCAGCCGGAGCTGGAATGGACGGAGGAGCTGCCGGACACCCAGCGAGGCGTCGGCGGGTTTGGCTCCACGGGAATGTAAATTGTTTACCATTTCCCCCTTGATTTCCACACACAGAAGGGATACGATGGCATATGGCACTGATCTTAGCTTCCAAATCCCCGCGCCGCCGGGAGCTGCTGGCGCAGATGGGGTTGACTGATTTTGAAATTCATCCCGCTCTGGGCGAAGAACTGGCACAGCCCGATCTGACTCCGCCGGAGCTGGTGCAGGCGCTGGCGCTGCACAAGGCGCAGGAGGTGGCGCAGGCATTCGCCCAATCCGGTGATGTGGTCATCGGCGCAGACACCATCGTGGTGCTGGACGGCCAAGTATTGGGCAAGCCCCACGATGAAGCCCACGCCCTGGCCATGCTCACTGCTCTATCCGGTCAAGAACACCACGTTTATACCGGCGTGGCCGTCCTCCAGGACGGCCGAGCGCTGGTGCAGGTGGAGGACACGGCAGTTTGGTTCCGGAACGCCTCCGAAGGAGAGCTGCGGCGGTACATCGCCACCGGCGAACCCATGGACAAGGCAGGCGCTTACGGCATCCAAGGCCGAGGCGGCCTGCTGGTGTCCCGCATCCAAGGGGACTACACCAACGTGGTGGGTCTGCCCATCGTGCGCCTAGCCAGTATGCTGGCTCAGTTCGGTGTCACCGTCCTGTAAACATCCACCCCTCCTGGGGTATGACTCACGCTTAGAAAGGGTGGTTTTTTGAAAGACTTCTTCCACCGCAACGGAATCTGGGTGATCGTGGCAGCCCTGCTGCTGACGGCGGCTTTGTCGCTAGGCTCCGCCCTCTTTCCCAACCTCACATCCCCCCTGAGCAATGCCATTGGCGTCATCGCCACCCCCTTCCAAAAGGCCACGACCGCCTTCACTGGCTGGGTGGAAAGCCTGTACGACTACGCCTTCCGGTATGACGAGCTGCAAAATCGGGTGCAGGAGCTGGAACTGCAAATTGCAGAGATGAACAAGGAAGACCGGCAGAACGAGGACGCCGCAGCCGAGAACGAGCGGCTGCGGAAGCTGCTGAAGCTGGCCGAAAAGCACGAGGACTTCACCTACGAGTCCGCTCGGGTCACCGGCGCCAGCTCCACTACCTGGGAGTCCACCATCACTTTGAGCAAGGGCTCCTCCAGCGGCATCGAGAAAAATGACACGGTCATCACTGAGACGGGCTACCTGGTGGGCGTGGTGGCCGACTTGGGCGCCAACTGGTGTACTGTCATCACCGTCCTAGACCCAGATCTCTCCATGGGTGCGCTGGTCTACCGCACCGGCGACAACGCCATCCTGAATGGCGACTTGACGCTGATGGTGGACGGCAAATGCCGGCTGAGCTACCTGGACAGTGAGAGCAAGCTCATCGCCGGCGATGAGGTACTCACCTCCGGCAAGGGCGGCGTGTACCCCTCCGGCCTGGTGGCTGGATACGTCAGTGAGATCAAAACCACCGCCTCCGGTGCGGAGAAATACGCCGTGGTCAAGCCCGCTGTGGACTTGACCAACCTGGTGGAAGTGTTTGTGATCAAGGACTTCCAGATCACCGATTGACGCACGCCCCCCTCAGTCGCCTACGGCGACAGCTCCCCCCATAAATGGGGGAGCCGTACCTGATTGTAGTTTAGGAGGCCAACATGATCCGCAACAACGCCAACCTCATCAAATGGACCAGCTACGCCTTGGCCTTTCTCCTGGTGTTCTTCTTCGAGTGCTGTGTCCTCAACCGGTTCCCCCTCCACGGGGCCATCCCCAACCTGTCCATCCTGGTGGTGGTGGCCGTGGCCCTCTTTGAAGGCTCCATCAACGGCGCCATCTTCGGTCTGGTCATCGGCTTCTTCTGCTCCGCTGTCTACTACCGCTCCGGTCTGATGATGATCCCCATCTACACCATCATCGGCGCCTGCACCGGCGCCACCCGAAAGGAGAAGATCGGACGCTCCCTGCTGGGCTGCGCAGTCTGTTCTCTGGGTGGACTGATTTTTTTGGAGCTGTGCCAGATTTTGCGCTTTCTCCTGAAGGGAACGTCCCTGTCCGTGCTGGTCAGCCTGGCTTTGCCGGAGGCGCTGTACTCCCTCCCCTTCTTCCTTCCCATCTACTTCCTCATCCACGCCGTCTACAAAAAGGTACGGACGGACTACGAACTGTAACGCCCCCATCCCTGAGAGGAGGTTTTCCCTGTGGAACGTTTTCAGAAACTACACAACCGGCGTCTGCGCGCTATCATCGCACTGATGACCGCCATCGCCCTGTTCTTCACCGCTCTGCTCTATTTGGCCACCATCGCCAACGGGCTCAGCGATGGGGAATCCACCGAGCTGAACACGGTAGTGACCACCGCCACCGAGAACGCCGCCCGAGGCAACATCACCGACCGATACGGCCAGGTGCTGGTGACCAACCGGACGGAATACAACGTGACGCTGGACGTGGGCAACATGGGGGAGAGCAAGGAACAGTTGGAGACGCTGTCCACCCTGCTGGACATCTGCAAGGCGCAAAAGGTGAAGTGGACGGATGAGGATCTCCCCATCTCCACCGACACCCCCTACACCTTCACCACCGACACCCCCTTCCTCTACCAGACCGATGACGGCAAGTGGACGCAGACCCGTCTGGGCAAGCTGTGCAAGGCTATGGACTGGTCTAACTCCAGCTCCACCACCGCCAGCCAGCTGGTGGCGCAGATGAAGCAGAGCTTCGGCCTGGACACAGGCAAATACACTGAGAGCCAGGCGCGGGAGCTGCTGGGGGTGCTGTACTCTTGCTATCTGCGGGAGAAAGAGGTGCTGTACACCACCTACCTGTTCGCCGAAGATGTGGACATCGACCTGATCTCGGTCATCAAGGAAAAAGACCTGCCTGGCGTGGAAATTTTGCCTATGTCCACCCGCCAGTACAACACCAGCGCCGCCGCTCTGCTGCTGGGGCAGACCGGCCCCATCTCCGCCGAGAGCTGGGAGGAGAAAAAGGACTACTATCAGAAGAACAACTACAACATGGACGCCATCGTGGGCCTGTCCGGCGCGGAATACGCCTTTGAACAGTACCTGCGGGGCACGCCGGGCACCAAGAAGGTCATCCTGGGCAACGATGGCAAGACTCTGACTGAGCGGTACAGCGTGGAACCAAAGGTGGGCAGCAACGTGGCGCTGACCCTGGACAGCAAGCTCCAGGAGGCCACCGAAAAGGCCCTGGCTGAGGTGACGCCTAAGATCAACAACGGCAAGGGCGGCTCCGCCGCCGTGGTGCTGAACATCAAGGACGGCAGCATTTTAGCCGCCGCCACCTACCCCACCTTTGACGCCGCCCGCTACAACAAGGACTACAAGAAGCTGGCCAAGGACAAGCTCAACCCCCTGTTCAACCGGGCCCTGCTGGGCATCTACGCCCCCGGTTCCACCTACAAGATGTGTACCGCCGCCGCCGGTGTGGAAACAGGCGCCATCAACGTGGCCACCACCCACTACGAGTGCAAAGGCTCCATGACCTACTACGGTCACACCTACCATTGCTGGGAGACCCGTGGCCAGGGGACGGAATACTTGGCAGATGCCGTGCGGGACTCCTGCAACATCTTCTTCTACAACGTGGGCATCAACACGGGCATCAAAGCCCTGACCAAAAAGGCGCAGGAATACGGCCTGGGCGAGGCCACTGGCGTGGAGCTGAGCGAGTCCATCGGCGTTAACGCCGGCCCGGCCTATTCGGAAAAGATGGGCGCCCTTTGGACGGACGGCAACACCCTCTCCGCCGCCATCGGCCAGAGCGACAACCAGTTCTCCCCCCTCCAGCTGGCCAACTATGTGGCCACCCTCATCAACGGCGGCGACCGGTACAAGGCGCACCTGCTCAAGACCGTCAAGAGCAGCGACAACAGCAAAATTTTGTACCAGTACCAGCCGGAAGTGGTCAAAAAAGTCCCCCTGGAACAGGACGCCTATGACGCTATCAAGAAAGGCATGGGCGAGGTCATCGAGGCGGACAAGATCAAGGAGTTCGACAACCTCCAGGATCGGGGCATCAAAGTGGGCTGTAAGACCGGTACCGCAGAAGTGGGTACTTCCGTCCCCAAGCTGTATAACGCCCTGCTGGTTTCCTTCGCCCCCTATGACAACCCGGAGATTGCCGTCTGCACTGTGGTGGAAAAGAGCCCCAGCCAGGGCGCTTCCACCGCCGCCATCACCGCCGCCATCATGGAGTATTACTTCAGCGAGGACGCCGTCCAGGAGCGAGTGGCTGCGGAGAATAAGTTGGTTTCCTAACTTTTTACAGTTCTGGCCTTGACAGCACCGCCAAATCCGCTATAATAAAGATGTGGAAACCCCGGACGGTTGCCACATCAACATACTTGACAGAGTAACGTGTATCTGAAGAATCTACACCCTACCCCGTAAGCCGTCTGCTGCAACAGACGGCTTACTTCTTTCTATTGGCGCGTACTTCAAAAACAATCGTCAGAATCAATCCGACAATGCTCGCAATACTACCAATATCGCTAAGTAACATCGTATCAGCCTCCCTTCGGGAGAAATTTCCCGTAAGGCTGTATACTCACCTCCAATCCACCAATACGGGATTGCAGGCAACCGTCCGTTTGACCGCCCCCACCTGCGAAAGGCAAGGTGGTGGGTTTCCACATGTTCCATTATAGGCTAAAAATACTTCTGATTCAACCTTTATCACCAAAAATTGACGCCCAAGGAGGCTTCCCGTGATCTACACCCCCTTCTCCCCTCGTCACAAGACCCCTTATGGCGCTGTCCCCTCTGGCACCGCCGTCACCTTCACCCTCCGCCCAGCTCGGTCAGAGGGGTTTTCCAGCGGTCTGCTGCTGGCTCGGCTGGAACAGGACGGCGACCGCCTGCTTCACATCCCCATGCCCTGGGTATCCACCGACTACCAGGAGGACATGTTCACCGGCGTGCTGGACACGTCAGGTTATGTGGGGCTGGTGTGGTACTCCTTCCAGTTGGAGGGGCTGGACGGCCGCTGTCAGACCTTGGGGCCTTATCAACTGACGGTCTACGATGGCTCCCAGCCGGTGCCGGACTGGTTCGGGGACGGGCTGTGCTATCAGATCTTTCCCGACCGATTCTGCAAGGGGGCGATGGCACCCGCCGACCCCTGCGCCGCCCTAGGACAGCGCCTGTTCCACCAGCACTGGCAGGAGGAGCCGCTGGATGGCTCTGTAGGCGTTGACGAGAACGGCATTGCCCAGTACAACCGAGACTTCTTCGGCGGCAACCTGTCCGGCATCACAGAAAAGCTGGATTTTCTGGCCGACCTGGGGGTAGAGACGCTCTACCTCTGTCCCATCTTTCGCTCGGCGGAGAACCACCGGTACAGCACCGCCGACTACGAGACCATCGACCCGCTGTTGGGCACGGAAGCCGACTTTCGCACCCTCTGTGACGCCGCCCACGCCCGTGGGATGCGGGTGCTGCTGGACGGGGTGTTCAGCCACACCGGCTCCGCCTCCCGCTACTTCCGCGATGCGACCCAGTCCCAAACCTCCCCCTTCTACCCCTGGTATCAGTGGAAGCACTGGCCGGACGACTACCACTGCTGGTGGGGCATCCCCACCCTGCCCACGCTGGATAAGGACTGCCCCAGCTGCCGCCAGTACCTCTACGGAGCGGAAAACGCCATCGTCCGCCGCTGGCTCCGAGCCGGAGCAGATGGCTGGCGGCTGGACGTGGCAGATGAGCTGCCGGATGATTTCATTGCCGGTCTGCGGCAGGCGGTGGAGCAAGAGAACCCCAACGCCATGGTGCTGGGCGAGGTGTGGGAGGACGGCTCCAACAAGATCGCCTACGGCGTCCGGCGGAAACACCTGCTGGGCGGCCACCTGGACGGCCTGATGAACTACCCCTTCCGGACAGCCGCCCTGGATTATCTGTTGGGCGGCGATGCCGCCGCCTTCCGTTCGGCTTTGGAAGTTTTGCGGGAGCATTATCCCCCCTTCGCCTTCCACAATGCCATGAACTTCCTAGGCACCCACGACACCCCCCGCATCCTCACCGTCCTGGGGCTGGGCACCGCAGAAGCAACCGAAGCCGCTGACACTCTGCTGACCCCAGCGCAAAAAGAGCAGGCGCTGAAGCGCCTGCACCTAGGCCATGCCCTTTTGTTCACCTTCCCCGGCGCCCCCACCCTCTACTACGGCGATGAAGCCGGCCTGGAAGGGGGGCGTGACCCCTGGAACCGCCGCACCTACCCTTGGGGGCGGGAAGATCATTCCCTGCTCGTCTGGTGCCGCACCCTGGGACAGCTGCGCAAGCACACCCCCGCCCTCCGTCGGGGGGAGTTGGTGTGGGAAACCTGTCAAGGCGCCCTGCTCAGCTACCAACGGGTGCTGGAGGATGCCCGCGTATTCACAGCCGTCAACGCCGGAACGGAGCCGGTCACGGTAACCCTCCCCTGGCCAGGGGGCGGAAAAAATCTGCTCACAGGCGAACGTATCCCCCATGAGCAGGTTCGATTATCTGCAACCAGTTGTCTGATCGCCAGTCCCTGACAAAGAGGGACATCAGGCAGTCTTGAACGCCCTCTGTCTGCCCTCCCAATGGCACAAACTGCGTTTCAGCAGGGTCTGCAAGGCGATCATCGCCACCCAGCCCAATCCAGTGGCGGCAGCTACGGCAGTCACCCCCAGTTCAGCAGGCAGCAGATAGGTAAACAGCACCCGCAGAACGATCTGGAGCAAGGTCACATAAAAGGCATAGCGGATGTGACCGGAGCCGCGGAAATAACCTTGGTTGGTGTCCGCCCAAAAGGCCAGCAGATAGCACACGCACATGACGCCCAGGTATTGGCAGGCCGCTGTCACCGCCTGGGCGTTTCCTTCTGGCACCAGCAGTCCTATGACCTGCTTCCGCAGGAGAAAGACTGCCGTTCCCAGAACCACACTGGTACCGATCATCAGCCGTCCCCCCTGCCGGATGCCTTGGGTGATACGCGTCTGACAGTGAGCGCCGTCGTTCTGCGCCACGAACACTGCCAGAGCGGCAATGCCGCTGTCCCCGAAGGCCAAAATAAGATTGTCCACACAGCCCGCCGCCGTAAATGCGGTCACCGCCGCTGCACCCATGGCGTTGACGGCGCTCTGCACCAGCAGCTTGCCCAAGTACAGGCTGGACTGCTGCAAGGCGGACACGGCGCCGTAACTGCTTGCCTGGAGGAAACAGCGCTGTTCCAGCGCCCTGTCTTGTCGGGTCAGGCGGAGCTGGGGGAAGGCTTTGTATAGGTAGACCAGACAGACCAGGGCGGACAGCCCCTGCGCCAAAACGGTGGCCAGCGCCGCACCGACGGCGCTAAGCTGGAAGCCAGCCACAAAGAGCAGATCCAATCCGATGTTGGACACCATGGCCACGGTCAGCGCCAGCAGGGTCACCTGGGTCTTGCCCAAGGCTTGCAGCAGCGTGGCGCACAGATTGTATAGGGCGGTAAACGCCAGTCCCAGCAGGATCCAGAACAGATACTCCCGACAGTCCCCTCGCAGCTCTGCCGGCGTCTGAATGAGGGTGATGACGGTGTCCAAACACATCAGCCCCACCCCAGTCAGCAGCACTGTGACCCCAGCCAGGATGACGCCGGTGGTGAACACAGTACGCCGGAGTCCGGCGAAATCCCGTGCGCCGAAGCGGTTGGCAAAGAGGATGGAGCAGCCCATGTTGAAGCCAATGAGCAGACAGGTGAACAGGCTCATCAGGCTTCCAGCCACACCAATGGCGGCAAAGGGGGTCTGGCCGGCCACCTGGCCGACGATCATCATATCCACCGTGTTATAAAACTGCTGGATCAGGTTCCCCAGCAGCAGCGGCAGGGTCAGTCCAATGAGCTGACGGGTGATGCCGCCTTGGGTGAGGGTGTGGGCTGGCATAAGATTCCTTCTTTCTCTCTTTTCTGATGGTTCCCATTGTAGTCCCTGGATTCACACTTGTAAAATGCATATTTGTGTGGTATCCTATAACCAGTTGGTTATATTAAGGGAAAACCACCCATTCTGTTCTCTGCTGGGAGACAGGATGTTATCCTGAGAGAAGGAGCAAGCTATGTATGACCTATGGCGATATGGAAGCCTTTTTGTCGATTTTACGCAACGGGAGCATCACCGCAGCGGCTGATGCGTTGTTCATCACCCAACCCGCCCTATCCCGAAAGCTGAAATCCTTGGAACAAGAGCTGGGGGTGCGCCTGTTCGAGCGAGAGCAGGGACGGCACTACCTGACCCTGACGGCCAAAGGGCAAGAATTCGCCCCTCTGGCGGAGAAGTGGATGTCCTTATACCGCGAGACCGAGTATTACAAATCCGGTGACGCCCAAGCGACTTTGAAAATCGGCGCCGTGGACTCCATCCACACCTATCTCCTCCCGCCTGTCCTCCAGGCTCAGCTGCGGCTGCACCCAGAGGTGCGCCTATCCCTGACGCTGGTGCATGACTGGACGGCGTACAGTGAGATCTCCGAGCGCAAGTGCGATCTAGCCTTTGTGGACGCCATCTACTACGCCGCTCACGTCCGTTCCACCCCCATGTTTCGCGACCGGATGTTGGTGGTCAGCCGCACCCCTTTTCATGCAAAATGTCTCTCTCCCGCCTCCTTGAACTGTGCCAATGAGGTGTGCGTCAGCTGGACACCGGAGTTTTTGGAGTGGCACGATTACTGGTATGGCATCAGCAATCCCCCCAAGGTCAGCGTAGATAAAATGTCCTTGATGGAATATTTCCTGATGGAAAAGGACGCCTGGGCGCTCATGCCCTCCACTGCCGCCCGTGCGCTGACCCGTCGCGGGGAGTATTTCTCCTGTGAGCTGGACGCTCCGCCTCCGGATCGCACCTGTTACCTGCTCCAGGACAGCGTGAACACCACCCCGCCGGCAGAATCCTTTTTGGAGACTTTCCGGCAGGTGCTCCGCTCCAATCCTGACCTGGAATCCCTCATCTGATCCATTCTGAGCGAGAAAGAAGGAACCCTCCCCCCATGCACAGCATTTTGACCTACCTCCTCCTCTGCCCCCTGGTGGGCATCGCCGGATTTGTGGACGCCATCGCCGGCGGCGGCGGACTGATCTCCTTGCCCGCCTACCTCATCGCCGGCATCCCCGTTCACAACGCCCTGGGCACCAACAAGCTCAGTTCCACCATGGGCACCACCGCAGCCACCGTTCGCTACGCCCGCAGCGGGTTCATCCCCTGGCGGCAGGCGCTGTTGTGTGTCCTCTTTGCCCTGGCTGGCTCCAGCCTGGGCGCAAAGCTGGCGCTGACGATCCCCACCCGCACGTTCAGCATCCTCATGCTGGTCATCCTCCCCCTGACCGCCTGCTATCTGCTCCGCCCTCAGGGGCTGACCCAGGAACGGGAACCGTACCCCTTCCGCAAGACCCTGCTCATCAGTCTGCCCATTGCCCTGGTGCTGGGCGTCTACGACGGCTTCTACGGCCCGGGCACGGGCACCTTTCTGCTCCTGCTGCTGACCGGAGTGGCGCACCTGCCCCTGAACCAAGCGGCAGGGCTGACCAAGGCCATCAACCTGGCCACCAATGTGGCGGCGCTGACGGTGTTCCTGCGCAGCGGGGTCAGCAATCTGTCTCTGGGTCTGGTGGCTGGCTGCTTTGGCATTGCGGGGAACTATCTGGGTTCCAGACTCTTTGTGAACAAGGGAGCCAAGTGGACGAAACCGCTTATCGTCACCGTGCTGGTCATTTTCTTCTGCAAGGTGTGCTATGAACTGGTGACGGGTGGTTGATAGGAACCCAAGACGGGGGTAGTCGCCCAAGAAAATGCACCCACCCAAGGCTCACTTGTGCAAAGGGAGCAGCTGACTGAGGGATTGTCAAACCCGCACAGCGAAACAAAAGAACCACGCAACGCTGGGGATAGGCGTTGTGTGGTTCTTCTTTTGTCATGCTCTACGTGGAAGGGCGAACCCCCGGCGAGGGTTCGCCCTCTTTTCAGCGGAGCTGAAAATTCACCCACTCCTGCGCTTTTGAACGATTAGGGGATTTCGCTGACTGCGGTCAGCGACCAGGGGCCTTGCCCCTGGACCCTAGTCGCTTTTGTAAAAGCTCCGCAAAACTTAATACGCGCTGCGCGGCTTGACCATCGGAAAGACAGTGCATTATTTTCTCTTTTTCACATTCCCCGAGATCTCACACAGCGCCTGCGCCGCCTCCATCTCGGTCTTTCGGTTCCGTGCCAGGTCATTCAGGGACACCACCCCCACCAGCTTCCCGGCTTCCACCACCGGCAGACGCCGCACCTGTTTCCGTGCCATCCGCTCTGTCGCCGCCTGGGCGTTCTCCTCCGGTGCGATGGTCTCCACCTGGGCGGACATGATGTCCGCCACCGGTACCCGAGAAGGGTCTTGGTCTACGGCAACGCAGCGAGTGATGATGTCCCGATCGGTGACCACCCCCTGTAATTTCCCGTGGTAATCGCACACGGCCAGGACGCCCAGGTTATGGCGGGTCATCAGCCGTGCCGCTAAAGCGGCGCTCTCCTCCGGCGTGATGGTCACCACGTTCTCACTCATACAATCTCTTACCCGCATGGGAAATCCCTCCTTTTTCCTACCAGTATGTCCCCCTGACCGCCGGTCTATCCCCACAAAAAACGCCCTGCTCCGTATGGAACAGGGCGTTTTTCTGTTTTCGTCAGGACAAGTTCCGCTGATCCACCAGCTTCACTGTCACTTCTCCCACTTCTTTGTACTCCACCTGGGTCACTTCCTTCTCCCCCTGGGCACTGCTGTCCCCAGCGGGGGCGGAGGTATCTCCGGTGGTTTTCTGGTCTTGGATGGGGGTTTTGGGACGGCTGACCGTCAGGGTCACGGTCTTGCCGATGGGGAAATCGGCCATGTACTTCTTGAACTCCTGCACCGTCTCAAAGTGCTTTCCGTCGACGGCAGTGATGACGTCATCCACCTGGATGCCCTGAGCGGCACAGTCCGATTTGGCGTTCACCTTTGCCACCACCAATCCCGCCTTCAGGCCGGTCTTTTTCGCCGCCTTCTCGTCCAGACCGTAGCAGGAAATGCCCAGCACGGGACGGCTGATGCCGCCGTCGGCGGCCAATTTTTCGATGATCTCCTTCACTGTGCTGCTGGGCACGGCAAAGCCCAAGCCCTCCACGGTGGTGGAGGTGGACACCATTTTCATGTTGTTGATGCCGATGACCTGACCGTAGAGATTCATCAGCGGCCCGCCGGAATTGCCTGAGTTCAGGGCGGCGGTGGTCTGGAGGAGGGTCATGGAGTAGCCGTTCAAGGTCACATCTCGGTTGATGCCGGAGAGGATGCCATTGGTCAGGGTGCCGTGGAAGGTGGCCCCCAAGGGGTCGCCGATGGCCAGGGCTTCCTCCCCCACTTGCAGCTCCTCGGTCTTTCCGAACTGAGCCGGCGTCAGGCCGGTGGCGTCGATCTTCAATAGCGCCAAATCCGTCTGGGCGTCGCTGCCCACTAGCTGAGCGGGATATGTTTTCCCATCGTTGGTGGTCACCTCTGCCGATGCCTGGTCCTCAATGACGTGGGCGCAGGTGATGATGTATCCGTCCTGGGTGAGCACCACGCCGGAGCCGGAACCGGAACCGTCCCGATTCTCCACCGCAATGCTGACGGTGGTGGGCAGGCACTGCTGGTACAGCTCCTGATAACTCAGGGTCTTTTTGCCGATGGTGCTGTTCAGAGTCAGGGTCACACCGGTGCGGTCGCCGGTGTAGGCGGGCAAAGTCTCCTGTTTCTCCTTGTCCTCGCTCGCATAGTTCCAGGCGTCATCGCCCCCTGCAGCATCGGAACGGTTGCTGAATCCGGAATCCTTCTGCTTGCCGGTGGGGCTGCCGCCGGTGTAATGCCCCAACAGGATGGCGCCGCAGACCATGGCCGCCACCACCAAAATGATCAGCGCCAGCAGCAGTGTTCGCAGCTCCGGTGGTTTCCGGCGGCGTTTTTTCCGCTTCTGCGGCGGCTTTTGTGGGGGCTTTGGCGGTTTGGGCGGTTCCGGCGGCACCTGCTTCCAACGCATGGTCTCCATTTCCACCCGTTCCTCCTCCGACAGCGCTGCCGCTTCCTCTGGGGAGAGCAGCACGTCTTTCTCTGTCACCGGTCTCAGCCGCGCCTCTTGCTCTGGCGTCAGCTTGGGGAACATCCCCTCCAGGGATGCTCCCTGGTGTTTCTCTGCACTCATATGGCTTCCTCCACTCACTCCGCCAGGGTCAGGGTGAAGGTGAACTCGGTCACCCCGTTCTCACTGGTCACGGTGATGGTCTCTTTCAGACTGTTCAGGATGGTCTTGACGATATACAAGCCCAAGCCCACTCCCTCTTTATCCAGGCTCCGAGAGCGGTCGCTCTTGTGGAACCGGTCAAAAATTTTGTCCAGCTCCTCCGGCGGGATGGTCTCGCCCATGTTGCGCACAGACACATAGGCTTTGCGCCCCTTGGTCTGGATGCTCAGCCGGATGGCCGTCCCCCGAGTAGAGAATTTGATGGCGTTGTCCAGCAGGTTATAACAGACCTGGGTCACGGAATCCGGATCTCCCCAGACGATGGTGGGAGTGTCTGGGAACTGCACGTCGATGTCCAGCCCGTGGCTGTTGATGCGCCCCTCCAGGCTGATCATCACCCGCGCCATGGTCTCCACAATGTCAAAGCGGAGCTGGCAGCTATTGGTACTCTGATACTGATCCTGAATGCGGCTGGAGTCCAAGATACGCCGCACCAGCCGGTTCATCCGCCGAGTCTCCGAGGAGATGACCCGCAGGGCGTTCTCCTGCCGGTCGGGGGGGATGGTGCCGTCCAAAATGCCGTCGGCAAAGCCGGAGATGGTGGTCATGGGTGTCTTTAACTCGTGGGATAGGTTGGACACCAGCTCCTGCCGGCGGCTCTCCGTCTCTGCGATGGAGTCTGCCATGGAGTCAAAGGCGTTGGCCAGTTCGTCCAGCTCATCGTGACGGCCTCGGTCGCCAATGCGCAGGTCGTACTCGCCCATGCCGAACCGCCGCACGATGTCCGCCATCTCCTTCAGGGGTTTCAGCTGCTGGAAGCCGGCAAAGGTGCAGGACAGGAAGGCGAAACAGAGTACCACGATGGCGGTGGCCAGATAGATCATGGCCTGATCTCGCCACAGGCCGGTCAGCCGGCTCATATCCGAGGTCAGAAACGCCGTCCCACCCAGCGTTTGTCCATCGGACAGATACAGGGGCATCCCCACCACAAATTTAGGCTTGGCGTACACTCCTAAGTCGGTGGTGCCGGAGTAGCGTTTGTCCTGGATGACCTTTTGCAGGGTACGCTCATCCACCTTCTTGCCTGTCAATTTGGTATCGGTCTGATTGTCACCGTTATACAGATACTGCACCGTGCCGTCTGGCTGGCAAAGTATCAGGTCATTGCCTGCGATGCCGGAGATAATGCTCAGGCAGGCCAGGTAATCCTCATCCTTGAGCTGGTTTGTCCCGTCCACCATCTGGCTGGTGAGCTTGCTGACGTATTCGCCCACTTCCTCCAGGTTCTGCTTCTTCTCCTGCACCGTATAGCGATAGCTCAGATACATGAAGCCCGCCCCCAGGATGGTGAAGGCCAACAGGATCATGCTGGCGGTGACAACGAAATGCCGCCGGAACAGGCTGTTGTTTTTCGCTGGTTTCACGTTACTCCCCTGCCACTTCAAATTTATAGCCTACGCCCCACACGGTCTTGATGCTCCACTGGTCGGACACTCCTTCCAGCTTCTCCCGCAGGCGCTTGATATGTACGTCCACCGTTCGGGAATCCCCGAAGTAGTCAAAGCCCCACACCTCGTCCAGCAGCTGGTTTCGGGTAAAGACTCGGTTGGGGGAGGCGGCCAGGTGATAGAGCAGCTCCATCTCCTTGGGGGGCGTGTCCACCCGCTTGCCGTCCACCAGCAGCTCGTAGGAATCCATGTTGATCACCAGCTTGTCAAAGGTCAGCTTCTTCCGCCCGCCCTGGTCGCCGCCGTACCGGCGGAGGACGGCGTGGATGCGCGCCATGACCTCCTTCATCTCGAAGGGTTTCACGATATAGTCATCCGCCCCCATCTCCAGGCCGGACACCTTGTCCTCCAACTCGCCTTTGGCAGTCATCATGATGATGGGCGTCTTGCTGGTCTCACGGATCTTTCTGCACACGCCCCAGCCGTCCAGCACGGGGAGCATGATGTCCAGCAGCACCAAGTCCGGCGCGAAGCTGTGGAACAGGGTCACCCCCTGGCCGCCGTCTGCCGCCACTTGCGTCTCGAAGCCCTCCTTCTCCAGATAAAGCTGGAGCAGCTGGGCGATATTGCTGTCGTCTTCCACAATAAGCACTTTGATGGCCATAGAATCCCTCTTTTCTTGCGATTTCATCCGATTGTAACATTATAACATCTGCCTGCCCTGTTGGGTGAATATTCTGTAAATCAAGGCTGGGACAGCCTCTCATACCCGGCTGCCAACACTCGGGCGCAGCGCTGCGCTGCGCCGCCCTCAAAGCAGCGCTCCCGCCATACCTGTCGGGCAAGCTCGGTCAGATAGCGGAACAGCTGCGCCGGCGTATCCCGCTGCTGCCGCTGGGCAAACGCCGCCGCCAACAGCAGCAGCGCCTGCTCCCCCTCCGTCCACGCCTGGGACGCAGGCAGAGCCTCCCGTTCCGCCAGCCTTTGCAGCCGCTGCGCTGTGTAGCGCACCAGCCACGCCGGATTCCCCGCATCCTGCCGAGCGGCCAGTTGGGCGGTCGGGCACTTCTTTTGGGTGCGGCAGAGACAGCGCCAGTCGCCGGCAAAAATCTCCGCCGGAAAATCCGGCATCGGCGGCACCGGCGTGGTCACCGGCGTCCCTGCCGGAGCAGGCTCTCTGGCGGCGGCGTCATACCAGGCCGGCGCAAAGGTCAGGTTCAGATACCCGCCAGCCGGAACCGCCTCAGAAAACCACGTCCCCGACAAGTCCACGCTCTCCGCCAGCGCCTGGGCGCAGACCTCCGCAGACGTCTGCGCTTCCTTGGCCAACCGAAAGGGTGCCGGGGTCGCCAGACAGCCGTTGTGGACCCGCCAGGGGCCTGGCGCCAGCGTTTCCGCCTGACGGATGGTCGCGGTGAGCAAATCCCCGCCGGAAAGACCAAAGGGAGCACAGCGTGCTCCCTGGTCAGCGTCCTTGCGCCCCGTCCCGTGCTTCACTGCACCGGTGCCGGAGTCTGTTTGGCCACACCGCCCAAGGTAATGCTGCTGGACATCTCCTGAACCTCGATGTGGAATTCATTGCGGCCGGTAAAGGCGTGGTCGATCTCCAGGGCGTACTTGATGTCGATGACCCCGCCGGACTCGCCCAGCGTGCTGGTCAGCTGCTCAGTACGCACCCCCACCGACATATTGCCATAGGGCGTCTCGTAGACGGACAGATGCCGCCGTCCCTTCTCGAACACCATCTGCAAGCACACCGTGCCCATGCGCACCATGCTCACCTGATCCGGATACACCTGGAAGCTGGTGATGGTGCCCTCCAGACCGGTCAAGGCGGTCTCCCGATAGGTCAGGTGATAGCCGCCGCCCACCTGGGACAGCACGCCTGGGGTGATCAGCTCCACCGGTTCCTGCTCTACCCCGTCCACCTTCTGTAATCCTGTGATGGAGATCATGACGTTTTTTTCTTCCATGTGTTCCCTTCCTTTCGCTCTGTCGTAGGAAACATATTCCATCTTCATCTCTGGCCGAGTCATTCCCCTTCCAGGCTCACCTGCTCCACCGGCTCCGTCACCGGCCGCCCCAAAAATCGGGAGGCCAAGCTCCCGAAGTTTTCCGTGGAGTCACTGACATACCAGCGGCAAGTGCCCACTTGGCTCTCCTCCGCTGCCAGATCCTGTTCCTGTAAATACCCGCAGAGCTGCTGCGCCACCGCCGCACCGGAGTCGATCAAGGTCACATCCGCCCCCATAAAGTTCCGGATGACCTCCTTCAATAACGGATAGTGTGTGCATCCCAATACCAGGGTATCCACGCCCTCCGCCTTCAGCGGCGCCAGATACTCCGCCGCCACCGTCTCGATGACCACATCCCCCGGCTGGGTTCGGCCATTCTCCACCAGCGGCACGAACAGCGGACAGGCCAGGGCAGACACCTGCGCCTCTGGCCGCAGCCGCGTGATGACTGCCTGATAGGCGCCGGTGCGGATGGAGGCACGGGTGGCGATCAGACCGATCTTGCCGTTGCGGGTGGCGTCCGCCGCCTGCCTGGCAGTGGGCTCTAGCACGCCGAAAATAGGGAAGCCCTCCGCCTCCGCCTGTAGGATGGGCAGTGCCGTGGTGGACACAGTGCCGCAGGCCACCACGATGGCTTTCAGATCAAAGCTGCGCAGAAAGGCAACGTCCTGCCGTGCGTAGCGTATAATGGTATTCCGAGACCTGCCGCCGTAAGGCACACGGCCGGTGTCGCCGAAGTAGATGAGTTGTTCGTGGGGCAGCAGCGCCGCCAGCTCCCGCACAGCGGTCAGACCGCCCATACCGGAGTCGAAAACGCCGATGGGTCGATTGTCCATGATTATGATTACCTTTCAAGGCGCTTGTATCCTAAACGGCAGCGCCATTCAACTTTGTTCCTAGCTTTGCGTGAAAACTCGTATTATCATATAATATAATCCCGCAGAATACAAGCGTTTCCCAAAGATTCCGTTTGACATTATGGGAAAATCCAGTATACTAAAGGTTCAGGGAGGTGTCACCTCCCGCCTGCTCCCATTCACTTTCACACCTGGATAAAGGAGGGGAACTGTGATGCAGATCGAACTGACAAAAAAGCAATACCGCCGCCTGCTGGACTTGGTCTATATCGGCAACTGGGTGCTCAACTCCACCCGAGGCACCGACCGGTTTTCAGACTACGATGAGGTGGAGGGACTGCTGTTTACCAAAGCGCCTTCCGTGGGGATGCCGGAGCTGATCGACACCTGGCCTGGCGGCGCCTGTCCCAGTCGGGCATTTGTCACCGGCGGCATCCACGAGGCCATCGGAGAATACGAGGATGCCATGTTCTTCGACATCCTGGCGGAGGAGCTGGCACGGCGGGACATGAACGACGTGCCCATTGACGAGAGCAATTTTGATGAATTAGTGGCACGGGTGGAAGCGTACCTGGCAGAATTTGAACTGCATGGGACGGACAACGTGCAAGTGACGACAGACGATTGATCGCTGTGAGAAAGGCGAACCCTGGGTGGGTTCGCCTTTTGTTATCCGTTCCGTGTCCTTGCAAGCGTCTCCGGAGCCAAGACCACAGCCGTCCGCGCCGGCAGGTACAGCTGCAAGTAATTCCCCCGGTGCCCTGCCACGCAGGCTGGATACGGGATGGGCGCGATCCGCCCCTGTCCTCCGAACGTCTCGTCGTCCGTGGACAGCAGCAGCACATGATCCTCCCCTCGACTGACTGGGATGAGCGCATTGGGGTAAGAGTGGGTGGGACTGAAATTGAACACAAAGATCAAATTTCCTCGTTCAAAGGCCAGCACCTGCTGGTCACGAGAGACCAATTTCAGGTCGGGCATCCACTGCCGGAACCAGTCCCACTGGCGTGCCAAGTGGAGCATGGCTCGGTCGAAGCTGGCCAAGGACTGATATTTCAAGTCCGGATTTTGCACCAGGCTCCACTGCCGCCTGCAATACTGGAAGGAGTCCCCGTTCCCCGCTCGGGGAAAGTCCACCCACTCCGGATGACCGAACTCGTTGCCCATGAAATTCAAGTATCCATCGCCGCCGGCGGCGCAGGTGAGCAGGCGCATGAGCTTGTGCAGAGCAGTGGCACGGTCGATCTCCGGTGTGTGACAGGTTTTGGACATCTCCGTATACATCCGCTCCCCTGCCAGCCGGAACAGCATAGCCTGGTCGCCTACGATAGACTGGTCGTGGCACTCCACATAGGCGATGGTCTTTTCCCCTGGACGCCGGAGACAGAAGCTGCTCC
>ERZ1026880.446-NODE-446-length-21153-cov-7.230970_pt1 | contig 21153 bp, 13 predicted proteins | sample MGYA00380170_ERZ1026880 | MGnify/ENA primary metagenome ERZ1026880 (study PRJEB33269, sample SAMEA4719806) | human gut metagenome | biome: human-associated habitat; feature: organic feature; material: feces | place: Cameroon | collected 2013-10 ...
TCCCAGGCCCGCGACTACAACTACCTCAACGACCTGTCGAAGCTCCACACGCCCAACGGCGGGTTCGTCTGGATGCTCGGCGTCAACACCGCCGACGCGGACATGCCGTCCCCGCTCGACCTGGCCGCCGGCTCGTACGGCGAGTTCTTCGACTTCGCCGCGCCCGCCGACGCGCAGGCCGCCCGCGACGCGGTGGCCGCGCTCTACGACGGCGTGGACGAGTCCAACGTGTCGGTGGGCACCTTCGAGCTGCCCGGCGGCAAGCAGATGCCCGCCGACGCCGAGCTGACGGCGTGGTGGCTGGGCGGCGAGAACGCCGACCCCAAGGTGGACCCCTCGAAGGTGCGCGCCTTCAGCTGGGACGGCTCGTCGCTGACCGAGCTCGCGGTGGCCGTGGGCGAGGAGCCCACCGGCGCGCTCGGCGGCGCGAAGCTGGCGCAGGTGTCGCCGGAGCCGGGGCGGGCCCTGGTGCTGGTGGACACCACCTCGCTGACCGAGAAGTCCCAGGCCAAGGCGGGTGTGTATTCTGTTACCGCAAATCTTTATATTCCTTCATATGCCAATCAGGTTCTTCCTGGCGTGCAGGTATATATGCAGTGCCCGACTATGCCTCCGACCGTGCCCGTTTCCCGCAGCGCAACGCTAACTATCGCTGAGGACGGGACGAAAACCGTTCATATCGAGCTTAGCAATGAGCCGGCAGATGTTTTCACCTTGCAACAGATTAGCGGCGCTCCTGGCGAAACCGAAATAGTGAGCACACCTCGAATCAAGGAAGACCACCTGTTTGGCACGGACATGAAAACGCAATCTCAGGTGTATGGTCGAATTGGCTCGCTGGATGTCAAGCTGCTCAACGATAGCGGTGATTATTCCTTTACCGGCTATCAAGAGTTCCCGACCATTCTGGGCAACTACATGAACATGGAGGTGCGACTGTCCGTTGACTTCTCCAGCGCGGTGCGTAAATACATTGCTCCTTCCGATGGATCTCAGGCTGTTACGAAGACGCTTACGGATGTTGGTACCGGGTTGAAAGCAACGGTTTCCACTTCTGAAAAAGACGTTGCTCAGAAGCTGCAATCTGGTGCGCAGCTTGTTGTTGAAAAGCGTTCTGATGGCGAAACGTATGAGAATGCGCTGTCCGATTTCGAAGCCATGCATACGGGCGAAGTGTCCCTGGAGTACTTCACGTACAAAGTCATTGACAAGACTGGTGCCGAGATTGCGCTTGACGGTAATACGGAAGTATCCGTTGCGTTGCCAACGTCTAATTCGGGAATTTGCGATGTCTATAAAGTAAATGAAGGCAGCTATGACCAGTTGGTGAGTAACACGGCTGCGGATAACGGGTTCTTCTCGTTGGTCGGCATGCCGTCTTCGGGTTCGTTTGCCGTAATCGACAAGACCAAAGCAAACAAGTGGACTTCGAAGACCGTGGCTAATGTCGAACTTGGCATTAGCTGGACCGAGTCGCTTACCGATGCTCAATCCAAATATGACTCCACGGACGGTGGTCCTTATGCCGCTATGGCAACCAGGTTCGTAAAAGTTGGCAGCAGCAAAGTTTCTGATGCCGCAACGCTCGACAACGCTCTTGCTGCAATTAAAAAGCTGACTGGTACCTTTACCGACGCGGCGGTACTCAGCGGTTTCTATTGCTCTCCGATTTCGATTGCTGAGCAGCAAGTTCAGGATGCTTGGGTCCAGGACGAAAGCAAAGACTCTATTTCCGTGCCGCGCGCGAGCAACGATGGCGTTACTGCGGATACGAAGGCGTTTTTGATTAGCGTATCTGGAAAGAACGTGAGTGCGGTTCCTTTGGGAACGGTCGTTTCCGATGATGCGGTTTCGATTGATGTGCTTCCGTCTTCAATGACAAAGTCCGAAGCATATGCCCGTTATGTCGCTTTGCACAACGGCGTGATTGAAAACGATTCGTATGCAGATTATCCGACGTCGTTTATCGTTCTTGCTAATGGTGCAGAAGTGGGACAAGAAAGCAAGACGTTTGCTGACGAATCCGTTGCCGACGTTGCGGTTACCGTTGCGTCCAGTCGAGCGGAAGTTGTTGATAAGTTTGATTCTGCTCGTGCAACGTTTACCGAATATGGGGAAAGCGATGCTGCTGCGAAAGCTATTCGCGATGCATTTGATTCCCAGCTTTCGTGCGACCCCGTGTTTCGCGCATACGCCGTTTCGGTGATTGATGCTGACGGCAATGCATTGCCGGTTGCGTCCGATGATACGCTTTCACTGAACATCTCAAACGCTTTCGAACAGTCTGAACTTTACGTTTGGAATGGTGAAAAGCTTAGCAAATTGGATAGCAATTCAAACGGTTCGGCTTTGACGGCTTCCATTCCTTCGTTTGGCACCTATGTGCTTGTTGACAAGTCCACGATGGGCGAACGCGAATATCATGCAACGATTTCCGATCCCGAAACGGGTGCTACGCTTGATATCGTGACGACGCATTCGGCATTTGGCAAAGCGATTACTCAAGATGGCGTGACGTTAAAGGTGTCGAAAGCAGCCGAGGATAGCGACGAGCATTCGTTTGCCGAATCTCACCTTGATAAGGAATATGAGCAGGTTCCCGATTTTGGTGTATATTCCTTTGGCATCTATGGACCGGATGGCCAGAAAATCAGCTACGAGTCCTGGAAACTCAAGCAATCGCATTTAACGCTGCCTTCCAAGGTCGTAAAGCCAGCCCTGTTCTTTATATCGGACAGCTATGGTGGCGAACTTAGCTGGGTTAACAACAACGTTGTGAATATGCCTATCGCTACTTCCGATGGCAACAGCGTTGCTATTGATATGGGCTCTACCAGTATGGGCCTCTATCGATTCGTTATTGCCGATGAAGACGGCGTTGCGGCAAGAGAATGGATTACTCGGAATTACGAGGACCCGGCAACGGGGCTAAAGGTTTCCATTAAGTCCCGCGAAGCTTCCGTGTCGCCGTTTTTGAAGGATGAAGGGTCGCACATTGAAGTGACCAAATACTCCGCTGGTGATGCTCAGTACGATGCCTTCTTGGAAATCATGAAGAAGGAGTGCTATAAAACAGTCGACTTCGAGGGCTTTTCGCTTCAGCTGAAGGACTCGCAAGGCAACACGGCTGTTTCAAATGACTCCGAAAATACGGTAATAACGATCAACCATTTGTCTACGCCCTCTACCTGGTGGTGGAATGCTAGCGATTATCCGACTTCGTTTACGGGCGCTAACGATGTGGCTGTTTTCAACGGACCGGATGACATCGAGAGCGTGGAATATTTGAGGAGCCCGCAAACAGGTACGTTCTCCATGGTTGCGGATGACGTAAGTTCAGATGGAAAACGCTTGCATGGCGTCATTCAAAATTGCGTGCTGTCCGGCTTTGGCGATTTTTATACCGTGAACGAAAACATGCGCTATCTGAAATGGACGGATATCGATGTTCCTACGGTGAATGATTTGGTCTATACGGGCAAGCAGCAGACAGGTGTGCGCAAGGGCTCTCGCATTGACATTACTTACTATGATGTTATCGATGGCGTGTCGCGAGCTACCGATGCCGGAACGTATACGTGCACGATTTCGCTGCAACATCCGAACTTGAGATGGGCCGGCTGTGAGGGCGATGAGACGACTTCCGACAAGAAGATAACGTGGAAGATTGTGGAGGCTGGCGACGTCAGCACGCTTGAGCAGCCCATTGCCGAGGCGCAGGCGCTGCTTGACGCTACGACGGTTTCCGCTGACGGCAAGGATGTTTTGTCCAACGAGCAGTGGGTTTCCCAAGCTGACCACGATGCGCTTGCTTCTGCCATTGCCGATGCTCAGGCGCTTGCCAGCAGCACGAAGGCGGTTAGCAAAACAGCGGTAGAGGACCAGGCAGCAGCCCTGGCCGCTGCCGTGACGGCGTTCAAAGCCGCGCAAAAAGCAGGCCTGAAAGACGCCGGCACCGCGTACACGGTTACGGCTAACTTGAGCATGCCGGGTGAGTACAACCCGGTGCTTGCGAACGTAACGGTGTATGTAAACAACCCGAATAACCCGTTTGCGGACAAGGCGGGAAATAGCCCCGTTCTGGACGGCAACGACCCGGCTGGTGTTGAGGCTTCGGCTCCGACTACACCGGTTGCGAACAACGCAACTATCGCGGTTGCTCCCGACGGCACCAAGACGCTGACGCTGAAACTTCCCAACCCGGTGTTCACGTTGCAAGAGCTTGGTACGTGCGACCAGCTTCCCAATGTGACGGTTGACCGCGTTTCGCCTGCTGACAAGAGCGTGTGGGATTACGGTAAGTACGACACGCGTGTTGGCAGCATAACGGTGCAACTGCCCGAGGGTGCCGATTCCGGCCAGCAGCAGTTCGTGTTCAAAGGCAGCAAGCTATACGCGGTGCCCATTAACACCGACATTACTCCTGATGCCAGCAAGGATGCGCTGATTCTGGACATCGATTACTCGTCGACCAAGGCTGATGCCGTGGTTGATCGTTCGGCGTTGACTTCTGCGGTGGCCGATGCCGAGCAGCTTGCTGCTGGCGTGGCGGTTTCTGCGGACGGCTCCGACGTGTCCACTGAGGGCATGTGGGTGACCCAGGAGGCCATGGCGGCGTTCAAGGACGCTATCGCCCAGGCTTCTGCGGTGATCGATGCCAACTTGGTGTCCAATCAAATGGTGGCCGATGCTGCTGATGCCTTGCAGGCTGCGGCCGATGCGTTCCGCGCCGCTATGAAGCCGGGCACCAAGGACGAGCGCGTGAAGGTTGCCAAGCCTTCTGCGGTTGCTGGCCTGGTGTACACGGGCGCCGAGCAGGCGGGCGTTGAGGCTGCGGAGGGCTTCGCGCTTTCCGGTGCCACCGCCACCAATGCCGGCTCCTACACGGCGGTGGCCACGCTGAAGACGGGCTTTGTGTGGGACGACGGCTCCGCCGACCCGGTGGAGATTCCCTGGTCCATTGCCAAGGCGACTTTGACGGCCACGTATGTGGGCGAAACGGTATCGGTTGGCATTGCGCCGCAGCTGGGCGTGGAGGTTACGGGCTTCGTGGGCGGCGAGACGGCTGTTTCCGCTGCGGGCTATGAAGCCCCGACGGTTTCCGCACCCGCAACGCTTGAGGCTGGCAAAACCTACGACTTGACGCCCGCTGGCGGCAAGTCGGCCAACTACGACTTCATGTACGTGGGCGGCAAGCTTACGGTTGAGGCTGCGTCCACGGGCGTGCTGAAGCCGGGCACGTACACCATCACGGCAAATTTGAGCATGCCGGGCGAGTACAACCCGGTTATCCCGGGTGCTACGGTGTACGCCAACAACCCGAATAACCCGTTCGCCGACAAGGCGGGCAATGAGCCTGTTTTGGACGGCAACAACCCGGTAGGCGTGGCGAGCACCACGCCTACCACCCCGCTGACGAAGAACGCCACGTTGGTGGTTGCGGCCGATGGCTCCAAGACGCTTGAGCTTGACGTGCTGAACCCCGTGTTCACCACGCAGGAGCTGGGCACGTGTGCCGAGCTGCCGAAGGTTGACGTGACGCGCAAGGCTCCGGCCGACGCATCGGTGTGGAGCTACGGCAAGTACGATACGCGCATCAGCCACGTGTCGGTGCCGCTGACTGACGACATGGTAACGGGCGTGAAGTCCTATACGTTTGCGGGCAGCAAGTTGTATGCGGTGCCGCTGGACATGGACATTGCGCCTACCGGCACGGTGGCGCTGCAGCTGACGGTGAACTACTCCAGCTTGCCGGCTTCGGCGCTGCCCGATGGCGTTGACCCGGTGCCCGATCCGGACCCGGAGCCCACGCCCGATCCTGCGCCCACGCCGGACCCGACGCAGACGCCTTCGCCGAGCCCCAGCCCCACGCCGGGCGGTTCGACCACGGTGGGCACCACGACGAGCGGTCACTTCGCCGCTGGTACGTACACGGTTTCGGCCAACCTGTGGTTCGACAAGGCCACCACGGGCCTGCCGCTGAACCCGCACCTGACCAACGGCGGCTTCCCGCCCTCGACGCCGGTGAGCAACAACGCCACCATGACGGTGGACGCTTCAGGTCATGCGTGGGTGAGCGCCCCGGTTGTTATCCAGGACAAGGTGATGACCATCAACAACGTGTGGGGCAGCGGCGTGAGCTACGACGGTTCCACGGTGACCATCGACCTGGGCACGCCCACGGCCGATCAGACGCAGTTCGCGGGCACGTGCACTTCCAGCGTGACCATTGGCAGGCTGGCTCAGACCATCGCCGCGGGCATCTTCAACGGCGTGTGGGACCACACGTGGTCCACGAACTGGGAGGTCGACCTGGTGGCAGGCTCGCTGCCCGCAAGCGGCGGCGGCGAGCTGCCGGCAGCGGCGCAGGCCATTCTGAATGGCGAGAACGGCGTGGCTGCTTCTGGCGACGCTGCGGCTGCTGCGCTGGCGGCGGCCGAGGACGGTGCGGCCAAGAGCGGCGACGCTGCCAAGGGCGGCAAGGCTGCCGACGGCAAGTCGTCCGGGTCCGCGAAGTCCGGCGTGGCCGGCGCGGTCGAGGACCTGGCCGACGCGGCCGCGTCCAACCCCGCGGTCGCGATCGCGCTGGGTTGCGCGGTCGTGCTGGCGGTTGCCGGCGCGGCTGGCGGCGCGTACGCGTACCGCCGCAAGAAGCGTGCAGCTGCGGCTGCCGACGGCGCGGCAAGCCACGCCGCAAGCAAGTAGCGGCTGCTGCTGAGCAGCGGCCAGCAAGCCCGCCACCACCGGCGGCGGGCGAGCAACTGGGGCAGCGCACTGGGTGCGCTGTCTCAGTTGCCGATGCGCCCCGCAGGTTCGAAAGAGCCTGCAGGGCGTTTTTGTGTTCGGGGGACGGCCGGAGTGAGTTGGCGGCTCCGTAACGTTTTGACTCGCTAGCTTTTGTGGGGCCCGCAGCCAAGTGCTGTGGGCTCTTCGCGTTTTTCGCCTTTCGTGTAAATCAAGACTAGAACATATGTTTGTTTCTGATATGATTAAAACAAACATATGTTCTATATGAAAAGATGGTTGGCAATGTGAGATTTGGCGGATTTTGGTTTGAAAAGGGGCGAGGATGGACAAACAAATTAATGGGCACATCACAGCACTTGGAGTGCAAATTTGTGTTGTGGGCGATGGGACACAAGATGATTTTATTTCGATAACGGACATCGCAAGGTACAAAAGCGATGAGCCGAAGATGGTCATACAAAACTGGATGCGCAATCGTAACACCATTGAGTTTTTGGGTGTTTGGGAGGAAATTCATAACCCGCGTTTTAAAGGCATCGAATTCGATGCCTTTAAAAAGGAGGCCGGACTCAATTCGTTTATTCTGACGCGACGAAATGGATTTCTGCTACACAGGCTATAGGCATCAGGTCAAAGCGTGGCCGCTATGGCGGAACGTATGCTCATATGGATATCGCTTTCGAATTCGCATCGTGGATATCACCGGAATTCAAGTTGTACGTTATCGAAGATTATCGACGGTTGAAGGCTGACGAAAGCAGCAGGTTGTCACTTGGTTGGAATGAGAAGCGGCTGTTTTCAAAAATCAATTACCAAATTCATACGGAAGCAGTAAAGAGCAATTTGATTCCGGATATTGCTGGGAAAGGCGCGCACTTTACGTATGCAACGGAGGCCGATGTGCTTAATGTTGCATTGTTCGGGAAAACGGCGAAGCAGTGGCGCGACGAAAATCTTGGCAAACTAGGGAACATACGTGATGCGGCAACGCTGCGTCAGCTTGTGGTGTTGGCAAACTTGGAAAGTATGAACGCGCAGCTTATAAAGGCGGGGGCAAGTAGGGAAGAGCGCGCAGAATATTTAAATGCCATGGCCAGGGAGCAGTTTGCGGCGCTCGAGGGAAATCCAACGCTGAAAGCTCTTGAGCGAAAGCTACAAATCGATGATGCAGATAGCAAAAAACAGTGATTGAGCACTGGCGAAGATATTAAATACGCATGGGAGCATTACGGGATTGGCGCAGTGCGTGTACCGGGCGAGTGAGAAGTGAGAATCGGTCTTGGTTTGGACGGCAGTGAAATAGAGATTGTGGGCGCGTTGCTGGAGAACGGCGAGTGGCTTGCGTACCATGCTATGACACCTCTAACTAAGGAAATGATGCACGAGATAGCGTGCGCGCAAAGGAGGTTGTAGCTATGGCTGATTGCAAACTTGCGAATGGGCAAACACTCTCTGCGGAAGATATTGAGCGCGAGTGTGCGGAATGCGAGTCGGGCACGTGGGATGGTCGGCTTGACTGCATACCTGTTGGTCCTGCAGCAATTGCCGACGAGCCGCTGGTAACGGTTGCGGTAAAGTTTCCGGCATCAATGATAGCCGCAGTAGATGAAAGAAGCTCCGATCGTTTCGACTACATCCGCCGGGCAGTTGCGGTAGCCATTTTTGCCGATGCCTGTGAAATGGCTGCAGAATGGTTGCAGGGTGAGTGTGAATATCGGGCAATCCACGATGAGCCTTTTCCGAAGCAGACGTTTGGCAACCAGCCGAAAAATGGCGGTAAGGTTGTTATTGTCGCGGTCAATGCCGACAAAGGCACTGTTCGCAAAGTTAACGCATCGCGCGCGGCTGAAATGCTCGGCGTTACCAAGGGTCGTGTTTCGCAGATGGTCAAGGCGAATCAGCTGGAAGCTTTTAGGGATGGGGGCACTGTTTGGGTGACGCTCGATAGCATAGAGGCCCGCCTTGCCGAAAAGCCTAAGGCCCGGGCGTCCTGCAAAAGCTCAGGCAACGGCATAAGCGCAAGAAGGGTTGCGGCGATGGAAATAAAGAAGATTATAGAGCCATAAAGATGAGGCAAGGTATGCCTAATGCAATGTTTTCTTCTGTGATCACCGGTCCGTGAATTTCCCTCTGCAAACTTTTCGTGAAGTTGTCTATAGGTAACATAGGTCACTGACAAATTCGCCTCGTTTAACTAAACTTGTTAGCTGTATATAAAAACGGCTTTGACAGGGCATTATGATTAGCGGTGATTAATCCGGGCGCATATGTTGGCTGGCTTACCACGTGTTGCTTCCGTCAAAGTCTTTCCGTGTGAAAGGCGGACATATATGGCTAATTTCTTGATGACGCGGCGCAGCTTCACCGCGCTTGCGGGTGTGGCGGCGCTTTCGGCGCTTGGCTTGGGCGGATGCTCGTCGGGCGAAGGCGCGAAGGGCGGCGTAGCTGCGGGCGGCAGCGATGCAAACGATGGCGTTACGTTCTCCACGCACATCGAAGCGCGTGAGCTTATGGGTAGCGCCGATGCGTGCGACGTGCGCGTGGGGCTTATCATGGGACCGCCGTCTATGGGCCTGTCGCAGTTCATCGTGGCTGCTCAAGCGGGCAAGACGTTCAATAACTTCACGTTCGAGCCTAACGGCGTGGACTACGTGGGACTGTCTGCCCTGTTCAATAAGGGCGACTACGACATTTGCACGCTTCCCAGCAACATCGGACCCATCTTGTACAACAACGCTGAGCTGAAAAACCGGTACGAGGTTATCAGCGTGAATAATCTGGGCGTGCTGTATGTTATGACCAACGACGAATCGGTGTCCACGCTCGACGACCTGCGCGGCCGCACCGTATACAGCTACGGCGAGGGTGGCACGCCGGAGTACACCATTGAGGCGCTGTTGGCGAAAAATGGTCTCGAGGGCACGTTCAACTTGGAGTTCAAATCCAGCCCGCTTGAGGTGCTCAACATGATGCAGCAGCAGGACGGGTGCGTGGCCATTTTGCCGCAGCCGTTCGTGTCGCTGGCAAAAATCCTGGTCAACCCGCTGTATATCCCCATCGACCTGACGGTTGAGTGGGATTACGCCTTCGCCGACGCAGGCAGCCAGGCCGTCACCACCACAACCATCGTGAACAAGCAGTTCCTGGAAGAGCATGAGCAGGCCGTCGTCGAGTACCTGAACATGGCGGGTCAGTCGGTGGCGTGGACGCTTGAGAACATGGGCGACGCCGCCGCGCTGCAAGAGGAGCTGGGCACGTTCTTGAACAACTCCGTGGCGCTTGACGCCATGCCCTACATTTCCATGGTGAACCTGACGGGTGAGGATATGCGCACGGCGCTGTCGGGATTTTTGCACGAGTTGTATCTGGCGAATCCCGATTCTATCGGCGGCAAGATGCCCGGTGAGGACTTTTATTACCTGCCGCCTGAAGGTCAGCTGGACGAGCGCTTCCTGCAGGCGGGCTTGGAGCAGGCTACGCAGCATGAAAGCAGCGCCGGCACCGGCAACGGCGGCGTGACCGCTAGCGCGGCCGACGCGCAGGCCGCCGTTGAAGCGCTTGGCGGCAAGTAGCGGAAAAGGGAACCATGTTCGAAAAGTTGAAAGGCCTGGTAGGCGGCATGGGCGCGCGTGGCGCCGTCGCCACCGATGTGCCCGACGAGCTGCCTCGTATGCAGTTTGCCGCCATTGCCGCGAAGGTGGGCATGCCTGAAGAGAAGGTTGCCATGATGGCGCAAATGGTGCGGCAAAACGGCATGGCCGACGCGCAGATGGGCTTCATGATGCAGACGGCAACCGCTAAAGGCGTCACCTGCGAGGAGATCATGAGCATGCTCACCAGCATGGGCGTGGCGAAAAGCCAGGTGGTGCGCGTGATGTCGGCGCAAGGGCTCATGGCCGAGGATGAGGCGCAGCGTATTTTGGACGCCGAACGCGCTGCGGCTGAGCGCCGCGCCGCCGCCAGCAAGACCAGCGTGCGCAAGCAGTTCGCCCGCAAGGCGATCATCATTGCGTTTTGGCTGGTGGTGTGGGAACTGCTGGACCACGTGGTCGACAACCGCCTTGTGCTTGCCGGGCCTATCCGCACATTGCAGGCGCTGGCCGACCAGGTGGTTATGCCGAACTTCTGGATGATCGTCGGCGCAAGCTTCGGCCGCATCGCGCTGGGCTTTTTGCTGTCGTTCGTCGTGGGATTCCTATTGGCGCTGGTGGCGTGCCGTGTGCGCCTGTTTCGCGACTTCGTTGACCCCATCATCAGCCTGCTGCGCACCATCCCCGTGGCGTCGTTCATCATCTTGCTGCTCATCTGGGTAGGCAACCAGGCGCTCACCGTGTTTCTGGCGTTCTTCATCGTGTTGCCGCTCATCTACACGAACATGGTCACCGGCTTCGAAAGCGTGGACAAGCAGATGCTGGAGATGGCGCGCGTATACGGGCTGTCGAAGTGGCGCACGTTTCTGTACGTGTATCGCCCGGCGTTCATGCCGTTTCTGCTGTCCAGCACCAAGATTTCGCTGGGCATGACGTGGAAAAGCGGCATCATGGCCGAGGTTCTGGCCACGCCGAAACCCTCTATCGGCAAAGAGATGGCCACGGCGCGCACGTTTTTGGATACGCCCGATCTGCTGGCGTGGACCGTGGTGGTGATGGTGGCGTCGGTGCTGTTCGAGAAGGCGTTCATGGCGCTGTTGAAGCGCGCGAACCGTCCGCTTGGCGGATTCATCGGGAAGCGAGGCGAGTGACGTGGGGCTATTCGGGAAGAAGAGGGCGGCGGGCTCTGGCGTGGACGTGGGTGAAGGCGCGTTCGCGGGTGCGGCGTTATTCGGCGCGGCCGACTCGCTTGCCTCTGGCGGCGCGTTGTCGGACGTGGAGTTTCGCCACGTGTGCAAGGCGTACGGTGCCAACGAGGTGTTGCGGCGCATGACGTTCACGTTGCCGGGCGGCGGCGTGCGCTGCCTGATGGCGCCGTCGGGCAGCGGCAAGACCACGCTGTTCCGGGTGCTGTTGGGCCTCGAACACCCCGACTCCGGAGAGATTCGCGGCATTTCCCCTGGTCGCATCAGCATGATGTTCCAAGAAGACCGCTTGTGCGAAACCTTGACGCCGGTGGAGAACGTGGCGCTGGTGCTGCCAGCCGAGACGCGGCGGGCCGACGTCGCCGCGCTGCTGGCAGAGATCTTGCCGACGGATTGCCTGGGGCAGCCAGCCATGGAGCTTTCCGGTGGCATGCGCCGGCGTGTGTCGCTAGCGCGTGCCGTTGCGTTCCCGAGCGACCTCATTGTGCTTGATGAGCCGTTTACCGGTCTTGACCAGGCCACAAAGGAAAAGGTCATCGCGTTCGTGCTGCGCCATCGCGCCGGTCGCACGCTGCTGGTCGCCACACACGGCGAGGATGACGCGCGCCTGCTGGGTGCTGAGCGCTTGAACCTGGCCGACGTGCAAGACGGCGGCGTGAGCGTGACGGGCGCGACAGGGATCGGGTGAGTTGTCGCGATTCCCGGAACAAGGCGTGAGCTCTGCTGCGCATGGCACGGCATTGATTCTCTGAAAGGATTTGCATAATGGATACAACGAAAACGATGCGCCAGCTGTGCGCGGACGAGCCGAAGCTTGAGGCGTTCCTGCAGTCGAAGGGCTTCCCGTTTTCGCTCGATAACCCCATTGTTGACTTGGTCACATTCGAAGACGTGTGCCAGGTGCGCAGCCTGGATCGCGACGAGTTTCTGGGCGAATTTGAAGCGTATAAGGCAAACGTATAAACGTCGCTGCGGATTGGTTGTTTCTAGCGGGGAACTGAGGGAGTTCGCGTGTATTACTTGGGAATCGACATAGGTGCATCGTCGGTGAAGATGGCGGTGGTTGATGCGAACGGCGCTGTGCTGCGCGTGCTGCGCCGCGCTCATAAGGGCTCGCCGCTGCCGTGTCTGGGTGCTCTGCTAGGCGAGCTTGCGGATGCGGGTGATTTGCCTGGCGAATGCGGCCGCGCGGTCGTTACAGGCAGCGGCGCGGATATGTTGCGCGCCGCTGCTCCCGCCGTGCTTGAGCTGGAAGAGGTTCCGGCCCTGGTCAAAGGCGTGCGGGCGCTTGCACCTCGGGCGGCGAGCGTGATTGGGATGGGCGCGCAGTCGGGCGTGTTCGCTACGGGTTTTGCCCATGGTTCGGCGCCGGAATTCGCTATGAACGAAAGCTGCGCGGCGGGTACGGGCAGCTTTTTCGAGGATCAGATGCAGCGTTTGGGGTTGCCGCTGGAAAGCTACTCTGATCTGGTGGCACGTGCGCAAAGCGTGCCGCGTTTGTCAGGCCGTTGCAGCGTGTTCGCCAAAACCGACATCATTCACCGCCAGCAGGAGGGCGTGCCTGTTGAGGACATCCTGCAAGGCTTGTGCCATGCGACGGTGAAGGCGTTCAAGGCCACTATTGTGCGTAATCTGCCGGTTGAAAAGCCGGTGGCGCTGGCTGGCGGCGTGCTGGAGAACGCTGGCGTGGTTCGTGCGGTGCGCGAGGTGTTTGACCTGGCGGAAGGCGAATTGCTCGCGGACGAGAAGCTTGTGTGCGCGCAAGCGGTGGGCGCGGCGCTGGCAGCGGCGGAAGGCGCGGGCGGGCGCGATGACGAACGCATTGCCGCGGGCGATGGCGCGGCAAGTGGCGCGTCCGCGGGGCTTGCGTCGCTTGCCGCCTTGCGCTCTGCGCTTGAAGGAACGCAGGCTGCGCAGGCCGACGATCTGCCGCGACTGCCTCGGCTGCCGCAGGTTGATTGCATGCCGAATTGCGGTTTTGCGTTGGCTCCTAGCCCGTGGAACCCGCAGGGTTCGCCCGCCCGCGAAGGTGGCGCGATGCCGCGCTCGGCGGTGGTGGATGCGCTGGAACAAGGTGCTCCCGTGCCAGTGGCGCTGGGCGTGGACGTGGGATCTACCAGCACAAACCTTGTGCTTGTCAGCACTGACGGCGTGCTGTTGGACGCGCAGTACCTGCGCACGCGCGGCAACCCCAAGCAGGCCGTGCGCGACGGGCTTGCCTCGTTGGCGCAGCGCGTGGGCGATCGCGCCTGTGTAGTGGCCGCGGGTGTGACGGGCAGCGGGCGCACCATGATCGGCAAGCTCATCGGAGCCGATGCCGTACGCGACGAGATTACCGCACAAGCGCGCGCTGCCGCTGCGGCTGACTCGCAAGTGGACACCGTGTTCGAAATCGGTGGGCAGGATTCTAAGTACATCAGCCTGGTTGCTGGCCAGGTGGCCGATTTCCAAATGAACAAGGTGTGCGCGGCGGGCACGGGCAGTTTCGTGGAAGAGCAAGCGGCGCGCCTGGGCATTGCGCTTCCCGATTACGGCTCGCTGGCGCTTTCGGCGGAACATCCCGTTGAACTGGGTGAACGTTGCACGGTGTTTATGGAAACCGCTATTAATGCCGCTTTGGCGAAAGGCGCGACCAAGTCCGAGGTTGCTGCCGGCCTGTGCCTGTCGGTGGTGCGCAACTACCTGCACAAAGTGGTGAACGCCAAACCAGTGGGGCAGCGCATCGTGCTGCAGGGCGGCGTTGCCTACAACCCCGCCATCGTGGCGGCCTTCCGCGCGTATGCGGGCGAGAGCCTTACGGTCAGCCCGTGGTTCGCCGTTTCGGGTGCCGTGGGTGCAGCGCTGCTGGCTGCGGAGTCCCAGGGCGTGCTAGAACCGGTGCAAAACGGTAAAAGTGCTGGTGGGGCGCATGGTGCAGCCACAGTGTCGAGCTCGTGCGTTTGCCGACGGGAAAATGTGCCCTCTAACTTCAAGGGCTGGGACCTTTTGGGCGTCTCGCACGAAACCCGCCGCATCGACCCGGCCGAAATCGCCGCAAACCGCGCGTTCTTCCATAAAGTCGACGAGATGTTCCTCGAAGGCTACGACCCCACGCGCGACCCGGCGAAGAAAACGGTGGGTATCCCACGCTGCTTGATGTTGCACAAGCTATTTCCCATGGCTAACGCTTTCTTCAAGCAGCTCGGCTTCAACGTGGTGCTGACCGACGCATCCGATGAGGAGACGGTACGCCTTGCGCAGGCAAGCGCACAAGGCGAGACATGCTATCCCGTGAAGCTGGTGCACGGTCACATGGCGCAGCTGCTTGATATGGACGCCGATTACGTGTTCATGCCCAGCGTGCACACCATTCGCCATCTGAAGTCGACGGTGCCGCACAACTACGCGTGCACGTATATGCAGTCCATCCCGGCCATCGTGGCGTCCGAACTGGACTACGAAGGCCACGGCATCACGCTGTTGAATCCCCTGATGAACCTTGATTTCGGACAGGGTGCCATGGCGGAGGTCATGCTGCAGGTCGGAGCGCAACTTGGCCGCACGCCGCAGGAAACGGCGCGCGCCATGCTGGCCGGCGGGTTCGCCGTCACGGAGTTCACGCGCAAAACCGAGGAGCTGGGCGATCAGCTGCTGGCCGGTCTGAAACCAGGAGAGCGCGTTATCGTGCTGATCACGCGCAACTACGGCATCGTGGACCCGGCGCTGAACATGGGTATACCCGACATGCTGCTCGATCGAGGCTGGAAAGTTATCACCGTAAGTCACCTGCATGCGCATGACCTGGGCATATCCGCGGATTATCCTGGCGTGGTGTGGCCGTTCGGCCAGCATATCCTTTCAGGCGCGAAGCTCGTTCGCCGCGACCCGCGCCTGTTCGCCGTGTACCTGACCAACCACGGTTGCGGCCCCGACACCATGATCAGCCATCTGTTCGCCGAGGAAATGGGGAGCAAGCCGTACCTGCACATCGAGATGGACGAGCATTACTCGAAGGTGGGCGTGGAAACGCGCGTGGAGGCGTTTTTGAACGCTATCGAGCATTACGAGGCGGCGGATTTGCGCGGCACGCCTACGTCGCGGCACGTGGTGAACTCGGCGTGCGAGCCGCTGCGCGAAGGCGAGTTAGCGGGCTTGCCATCGTTCGGGCCGTATGGTCCGCTTGCGGCGCAGTGGTTGCGTGACCAGGGCATTCCCGTGCGCGAGCTGGTGCCCACGCCGACAACGTTGGAGCTGGGGCGCAAAGAGTGCACCAGCAAGGAATACTACTCGTTCGCCAGCTTGCTGGGCGTGAGCTTAGCGGCTGTGGGTGAAGGTGGCGATGGGGAGGCTGCTGCCGATGGTTGTACGGCCGTGCGCTCTGAGGGCCCGGCGCAAGCATACGGCGAAGGTGCTGGTGCTGTTGACGGGTCGCATGCCGAACGTGATGTCGCTGCGGCTGCAGTCGCGAGTGCGGAAGGTGGTTGGCGCGTTGGCCAGTTGTTGCTGCCGTCGTCGCAGGGTGGCGAAGCCGATGGGCAGTTCGACCGCGTTATCCGTAGCGTACTGGATGCGAAGGGGCATGGCGGCGTGCGTGTTGTGGCACCCGATGTGGAGCTGCTGCCGTGCAATGTGGCTGATCTCGAGGGCTTGTTCGTGCATGTGCTTGCCGGTGATGTGGTGTGGGCGGCCGCGCCTGCTGCGCGTCCCGCGCTGCAGGAAACGTTCGCAAAACCGCATCTGACTTTGGAAGACGTGTTGACGGCGGCGAGCGCTGCCCGGGAAAGCTGGCAGGATGTGCCTGTAGCGCCTCGCAAAACCCTTGCGCTTGTGGGCGAGTGGCTGCTGGTTGTCGGCGACGAGCTCACGGGCGGTTTGTTCGCCCGCTTGGAGGGCGAAGGCTACCGTGCGATGCGCGCCCCGTTCGCCGAATACTTGCTGTTCGTCTGGGAAGACGGCTGCGACGAGGCGAGGCACGGCAAAGTGGTGGGCGGCCTCATGCCCATGTTGGGAGAAACCGGCGCACCGAGGGTGGTGGGCCTGCCGGACGTACCGGCGTCTCAGCCTGAATCCGACCGTGATCAGACGCTCACGCTTTCGGACGTGCAGGCGCTTGCTGTCGGTTGCGAAGCAGCATGCGCTCACGCGCTTGGCGGCTGTGACGGTTCGCATGAGCACGCGGCGGCGCAGCCGCAGCTGGCAACGGAGCCGCTGGAAGTGAGCGCGGCGGTTGAGGCTGACCCGCTGTTCGGCGCGGAACAGCGCACGCTGCCACAAGACCAGTGGCACGCGGTGCTTGAGCGGCTTGGCGGCATGATGCAGCAAGTGGCCGACGCGTTGGGTGATATGTCCGCCTATGCGTCGGACCATTCGCAGCTTCGCCAGATTGCAACCGACGCGCTGGGTCAGTTTGCAGGCGCGAACGCGCGGTATCGGTACGCGAAGGCAGTGCAGGCGGGCCAGAGGGCCGACGGCGTTGTGGCGGTGGCGTCTATGTACGAGAACGCCGACATCATGCTGCGCTTGAAGAGCGTGCCTTGCCAGGCACCGCTTTTGCACTTGGCGTTCGACGGCGCGCTTGACCAAAGCGTCGAAGAGCGCCTGCGATCGTTTTTGTACTACGTGTAGCGCCGCCTGCCAATAGGCGGCGCTATACGGCGCCGAGTTGCCATTTTCGCTACATGATGGCATTGACAAGCAAGATTCGCTTATATTCGCAATCGAGGCAACGCAACTCTTAAGGCCACGAGCGAACGGAGGCTTTTATGCCGCTTCGCAACTTACCAACTGATGTCGCAACGTCGCTGGCTCAGATGATCGATATTCGCCCAGGTCAGGTGTCGAGCATGGCGCTTACGCGCAATGCTGGGTTCGACCTTACGCTGCTGGCGTTTGCACCGGGTGAAAGCGTGAGCGAGGAAGAATACTTCGGCGATGTGCTGTATTACCTGGTGGAGGGCGCGGCATGCGTTGTGCTGCCGGAAAGCCGCATTGTGCTTGAGGCTGGCCAGGTGTTGCGTGTCCCCGCGCATGTTGAACATGCCGTGGAAGACGCGGGCGGCGAAGGCTTCAAGCTGCTGCAGCTGAATGCGCACGAGTAAGCGTTTGCTGGAGCTGGCTCATCCTTAAGCCGGTTTACATCGGTGACCGGAAGGATAGAGGTAGTGAGAAACACAGGCATCGTGGCAGGTCAACGACGTGTCACGATGACGCAGCAAGAAAGGAAATCCCCATGGCAGAACTCATTAAAAATGTGGAGCACGCAAGCATTTTCGCCCTGAAGGACCTGGTTGAAATCGAACCGGGACGCGTGAACAGCCTTACGTTGTCGCAGACGCCGGGCTGTAAAATGACAGTGTTCGCCATTGACGCCGACGAGGGCATGTCAAGCCACGCGGCGTCGGGCGACGCGCTCATCACAGTGCTCGAGGGCACGGGCGAAATCACCGTTAACGACGTGCCGCACCAGCTTTCCGCAGGTCAATCTATCGTCATGACCTCGGGAAGCCCGCACAGCGTGCGCGGCGTCACCCCGTTCAAAATGCAGCTTACGGTGGTGAAGCCCGCAGAATAGCAAAAGCGGGAAAGACCTGCTTGAAGTTTGGCCCGCGTTCTCGGGCTTAAGTTGGGTGTGCTCTGGATTGCTATTGCTCGAAGTCCACGTCCTTGCTTTCGCGGAAGAACACGAGCGCGACCAGGGCGATTACGGCCATCGCGCCCAGGTACCAGCCAAGCGTCTGGATGCCGAAGTTCATGACCAGGGCCGACGCGATGGTCGGGGCGAATGTACCCCCGGTGATGGCTGCCAGGTTATAGCTCAGGCCAGCAGCGTGGCGAGCACCGGGTCGGACTTGGCGACATCGGTGAAGAAAATGAGTCCGAAATAGCTTGCCGCGGCGCATGGCCGTCAACCGTTCGATGACCGGTTTCGCGGTATCGGAAGTTGTTTGAGAAAAACGGCGCAGCTTGGTATATGGTGAGGTGATTTGTTTTGAGGGGGGAGACTATGGCCTCGAAGAAGAATCGCTCTTCTTGGGCGAAGGAGAAAGCGCAGTTCAACGCACAGCTGGGCGGTTTCGATGCGCTCGACGACGTGTTCGCGCGGGAAGATTCGCGCCATGCTCACCTTGCGGAGGAGCGCGACAGCGCCCAGCGATATAAGGCGTGCGAATCGAAGAATCGTTACGCCACGCTGGCAGAGGCGCAGGAAAACCTTGCCTGGTGCCAGAAGCAGGGCAAACGCGGCCTGCAGATCTACGAGTGCCCCTATTGCGGCGGCTGGCATCTGACCTCGCATCCCTGGGAGGACGCCCGTTAGCGGTTTCCCTATTCCGGACAGTTAGTGCTACGTCCCCGAAATGTCCCGAAGGGCATGATGGGCGCTTAACGAAAGGTGCGCCTGGCCGGCCTCTTCGTTAGGCGCTTGACGATAGGGCCTGCGGCGAACGCTTGGTTTCAATATTCCGCATTCGGGGAATCCGGACAGTTAACGCTACGTTCCCGAGGTGTCCGAGGCGTCGGGTGGTTGTTATCGGGCGGTGGTGAGGCGGGCTTGGTAGCCGCAGAGGGTTTCCGCGTAGCAGCCCGCATCGCCGAGCGCCGCCTCGAGCGTGCGCCTGGCCAGGCTGTAGTCGTTGTTGTTCTGCGACACGTGCATGGCCACCACCGTTTGCGGCAGGCGCTGGCCCGCGGTGCGCGATTCGGTCACCAGCGTGCCGAGCTCGGCGGCCGCCTGGCCGTTGGAAAGGTGCCCGCTGTTCGACGCGATGCGCTGCTTGATGACGTACGGGTACGGCCCGGCGGCCAGCATCTTCGGGTCGTGGTTGCTCTCCAGCGCCAGGATGCGCACGTCGCGCAGCGCCGCGTGTGCCTGCGCCGTGACGATGCCGGAGTCCGTCAGGTAGCCGATTGCATCGCCGTCGGCGGCGTCCTCGATGCGGAAGCCGAACGAGGCGGCGGCATCATGGCTGGTGGCGAAGGGGACGATGCGCATGCCCGCGGCCTCGACGGCGCCGGGGCCTGCCGCCATCTCGCGGACGTCGAACGCCTCAGCCACCTTCGCCAGCGCGCTGCTGTTCGCCGTGCATGCGCCCGCCGCGAACACTGGCGGCACGTTGCCGATCTTCGCCAGCCCGCGCAACACCACGCCCAGGCCCTTCACATGGTCGCTGTGCTCGTGCGTCACGAACATGGCCTGGATGCGGCCGGGGTCGAAGCCGGCCTCGTCGCAGCGGTTGAGGAAGTCGCGCTTGCAGATGCCGCAGTCGATCAGCACGCCGGCGCCGGTGGCGGTGTTCTCGACCACCGCGGCGTTTCCCGAGCTTCCGCTGGCCAATACGTGCAATGCGAGCATCCCGAACCTCCCGAGCTTCCGTCCAATCAAACGTTCCCCATACTAGCAGCATCCCGGACCGCGCGTCGCCGCCGCCCGCAAAGGGCAGGCAATCCCCTCGCGCGGTCCCCTGTTCACGCTTCGCAAAAAAGCCCCGCCCGGGTATCCGGACGGGGCTGGAAAACCTACGCAAACGGCGAAGCGCTTGTGCGGCGCTGCGGCGTTATTCCGCCTTCGCGTCCTTGCCGGCGGTGCGGGCCAGGATGTTGGCGTAGATGGCGCCGGAGATGTTGTGCCACACGCTGAACACGGCGCCGGGCACGGCGGCCAGCGGCATGGTTGCGAAGTGCATGGTGGCAAGCGAGGTGGCAAGGCCGGAGTTCTGCATGCCCACCTCGATGGACAGCGTGCGCATTTGCGCCTTCGACAGGCCGAGCGCGCGGCCCACGAAATAGCCCAACGCGTAACCGCAGACGTTATGCAGCATGACCACTACGATGATCAGCGCGCCGACGGTCGCCAGCTTGGCGGCGTTGGCGGACACCACGGCCATGATGATCAGCGAGATGGCGATGACGGAGACGAGCGGCAGCACCTTGGAGCAGGCCTGGGCCACCTTGGATGCCACGGCGTTGATGACGAAGCCCAGCGCGATGGGCACGAGCACCACCTGCACGATGGACAGCAGCATGCTGACGTAGCTGACGTCGACGCTCTGGCCGGCGAGCAGCAGCACGAGCGCCGGGGTGACGACCGGGGCCATGATGGTGGTGCATGCGGTCATGCCGACGGACAGCGCCACGTCGCCCTTCGACAGGTACGTCATGACGTTGGAGGAGGTGCCGCCGGGGCAGCAGCCGACAAGCATGACGCCCACGGCAAGCTCGGTGGGCAGCTGGAAGACCAGGCACAGCACCCAGGCGATCAGCGGCATGATGATGAACTGGGACAGGATGCCGGTGATCACGGCCTTCGGCTTGGTGAACACCACCTTGAAATCGCCGAGCTTGAGCGTCATGCCCATGCCGAACATGACGATGCCGAGCAGCGGGTTGACCCAGCTGGTGGGCAGCGCCGCATGCGCGGGCGCGGGCGCGAGGAAGGCGATGATGGCGACCGCAAGCGCGATGATGGCCATCCATTTGCCGGCGAAGTCGCTGATCTTCTCAAGGACCTTCATGATGAAACCTTTCTAACGTGCGCGCGTTGCTGGGGAAGGGGACGCTGCGCCGGCGAAGCCCGACCGGTGAACAGGGGACGGAGGTGTGTTCACGATGCCTTGTCGAAAATGCGAGGATCGACC
>ERZ1026880.447-NODE-447-length-21149-cov-4.781123_pt1 | contig 21149 bp, 20 predicted proteins | sample MGYA00380170_ERZ1026880 | MGnify/ENA primary metagenome ERZ1026880 (study PRJEB33269, sample SAMEA4719806) | human gut metagenome | biome: human-associated habitat; feature: organic feature; material: feces | place: Cameroon | collected 2013-10 ...
ACACAATCGACCCCTTTCGTCAAGTTCACCTGCCCCGCCCTCTCCCCTCCTCAGCCATTTGCATAAATTTCCGGTTTTCCACCGATTCCCTTGCATACGGTTGTCGGTGGGCGTATAATAACCCTATTATTCGTTATGTTTATGACATCGGGCGCTGGGACACTGCCCGTTGAGACGTTGACAGGAGGCTAGGAATGATGAACCTGAAAGGCAGAAACTTTTTGAAACTGTTGGACTTCACCCCGGACGAGATTCAGTCCCTGCTGGACTTGGCCGCCGAGCTGAAGGCGAAGAAAAAACAGGGTATTCGCCACGATGACTTCGTGGGCAAGAACATCGCCCTGATCTTTGAAAAAACCTCCACCCGCACCCGCTGCTCCTTTGAGGTGGCCGCCCACGACCTGGGGATGCACGCCACCTACCTGGATCCCTCCGGCTCCCAGATCGGCAAGAAGGAATCCATCGCCGACACCGCACGGGTTCTGGGTCGAATGTTCGATGGCATTGAGTACCGTGGCTACGGTCAGAGCATCGTAGAGGAGCTGGCACAGTATGCCGGCGTGCCTGTGTGGAACGGCCTGACCAACGAGTTCCACCCCACCCAGATCTTGGCCGACTTCCTGACCATCCAGGAGCACTTCGGCCACCTGAAGGGCATCAACTTCGTCTACATGGGCGACGCCCGCTATAACATGGGCAACTCCCTCATGGTAGGCTGCGCCAAGATGGGCGTCAACTTCACCGCCTGCGCCCCGGCGAAATATTGGCCCTCCGCCGACCTGATGGAAATTTGCGGCAAGCTGGCCGATGAGAGCGGCGCCACCCTGACCTTCACCGAAGACCCCATCGAGGGCACCAAGGGCGCAGACGTGATCTATACCGATGTGTGGGTGTCCATGGGCGAGCCGGTGGAAGTGTGGGAGGAACGTCTGAACGACCTGTCTCCCTACCAGGTGAACCAGAAACTGATGGACAACGCCGGCCCCCAGGCCAAATTCATGCACTGCCTGCCCGCCTACCACGACCATAAGACCGCCATTGGCAAGGAGATGGGCGAACGGTTCCAGCGGGACGCCATGGAAGTCACCGATGAGGTGTTCGAAGGCCCCGCATCCATCGTGTTCGACGAGGCGGAGAATCGGATGCATACCATTAAGGCCGTCATGGCAGCGACGCTGTAATGAGAGGCTGTCACTAACGGAATACAAGCTGCGCCTGTCAACAGGCGGGGAGACGGTTCGGGTAGGAGTATAAGGATGAGCAACTATTCAAACCTGCCCTGGGGGTTCGCCCCTTCCACGCAGCACATTATAAAAGAAGAACCACCCAACGCCCATCCCAGACGTTGCGTGGTTCTTTTTATATGTTGTACGAGTTTGACAATCCCTCAGTCAGCTTACGCTGACAGCTCCCTTTACACAAGGGAACCATAGGGCGTGTCCTCCAAAGGAATGATTTTGCAAAACCTGGAACCTTCTCTTATGTAGGTGGAGGTGGCACACTGCAACATCTCCCAGCCTCCCCTGTGCAAGGGGAGGTGGCACGCTGCAACATCTCCCAGCCTCCCCTGTGCAAGGGGAGGTGGCACGCAGTGCCGGAGGGGTTGTCCGGCGAGCGTAGCGCATGGGAAGGTGCGCCTTACGGTTCGCTGTACGAGTTTGACAATCCCTCCGTCAGCCGTTCCGGCTGGCAGCTCCCTTTACGGGTGGATACATTTCTCAGGCTCTGTCACCGTCTCAGGCGGTCATTCCGTCCCCAACCCAAAGTGGGCGTCCAACTGCTCCGTAAACGCTTTGGCGGCGTTGAATCCCATCTTCTTTTGACGGTTGTTCATGGCTGCCACCTCGATGATAATGGATAGGTTCCGCCCAGGCTTGACCGGGATGGTCACGGTGGGCACCTGCACGTCCAGCAGCGTGGTGTAGTGCTCCTCCAGCCCCAGCCGGTCGTAGGCGCAGTTGTCCCGCCACAGCTCCAGATTCACGATCAGGTTGATGGTCTGGCTCTCCTTGACGGCGGAGATGCCGAACATATGGCGCACATCAATGACGCCGATGCCCCGCATTTCCACATAGTAGCGGATAAGCTCCGGCGAGGAACCAACCAACGTGTCCGGACTCATCTTGGTGATGTCCACCGCATCATCGGCAATGAGACGATGGCCATGTTTGATCAGGTCGATGGCCGTCTCGCTCTTGCCCACGCCGGACTCCCCCATGAGCAGGACGCCTTCGCCGTAGACCTCCATCAAGACTCCATGGCGGGTGATGCGGGGCGCCAGGTGGCTGCGCAGAGCAGCAGTCAGGTCGCTCATGAATTCGCCAGTGACCTGGTTCGTCCGCAGCACCGTGCAGTCCTGCCGTTCCGCCGCCCTGTAGCACTCTGGAAAGATCTCCAGATCACGGGCGATGATCAGCGCCGGAATGCCGCGGGAGAACAGGCTGTCAAAGAAGGTGAACCGCTGGTCGGCAGTCATGGTGCGCATATAGCTGTACTCTGCCTTGCCCAGCAGCTGCACCCGCTTCTCGTCAAAGTAGTCATAGTAGCCCATCAGCTGCAACCCTGGCCGGTTGATGCTGGTAACTTGAATCTTCGTCTTGTCAAACTGGCTGCTCTGGCTCAAAACCTCCAGTTTGAATTCCTTTATGATTGAGGAAAGGGGCACACCCTTGTTTTCCTCCATGGTCATCCCTCCTGTTCGGCAGAAAGGCCGTTTCTGTTTTCAGTATACCTGTTTTTCTCCCATCTGACAAGGGTGCGGGGGCTTTGGGCTGCGGTGCGCAGAAAAAGTGGGGAAATTTTCGATTTTTTTCAATCTTCCTCTTGATTTTTGCTCTGTCATCTGCTATGATAATAAAGCTGTTTTTAACAAAGCTGCGAAGTTTTTTAAGAGGAGGTATGCAAAATGGCTAAGTGCGACTTTTGCGACAAGGGCGTAGTGTTCGGTATCCAGGTTTCCCATTCCCATCGCCGTTCCAATCGCGCCTGGAAGCCCAACGTGAAGCGCGTCAAGGCAATCGTGAACGGCTCTCCCACTCACGTCTACGTCTGTTCTAGATGCCTCCGTTCCGGTAAAGTTACCCGTGCGTGATTTGTGCATTCACAAATAACAGCTCCTGCTTGCAGGGGCTGTTATTTGTTTTTCGGGGCGGCTCCCTTTGCCGGATTTGCAAACTCGTACAGCAAACCAGAAAGCGCACCTTCCCACGCGCTACGCTCGCCGGACAACCCCTCCGGCACTCCGTGCCACCTCCCCTTGCACAGGGGAGGCTGGGGGATTTTGCAGTGTGCCACCTCCGCCTACATAAGAGAAGGTTCCAGGTTTTGCAAAATCATTCCTCTGGAGGACACGCCCCATGGCTCTCTTGTACCAAGGGAGCAGTCAGCCGGAACGGCTGACGGAGGGATTGACGGGCTTATACAACATATAAAAAGAACTACGCAACGTCTGTTGGGTGGTTCTTTTTTGTTTTCCTGCAAGAACCAACGCACCATGCTTATAAAACCGGCATGACCTTGGCTAAAAACTTGCCACTGGCAAGTTTTCGGAGCGCTGCGGCGCTGCGCAGCTTGTATTTCGTTCACAATCGCCCCGATTGGTGCGACCAATCCTCTCAGTCGGTTCTACCAATCGTCACTTTTGCGCCATTATAATTGGTAGAACCAATAAAATTCTTGCATTTTCTCAACTTTTTTGCTATAATCCAAATTCGTAACACAAGTTTAGCCCATTCCATCCACGAGGGAGGATTTTTTGCCATGTACACCACCACCCACGCCATCCTAGCCGCCATCCCGTTGCTGCTGGCCTTTTTCCTTATGGTTCTGCGCAACGTCTCCGCCTCCAAATCGGTGGGCATCTCTTTTCTGCTCACTCTGCTTTTGGTGCTTTTTGTCTGGCAGGTGGCGCCGCTGAACACGGCGGCATATACCATTTACGGTATTTTGAAAGCAGTTGATCTGCTGCTCATCGTGGCAGGCGCCATCTTCTTGCAGAATACACTAAAAAAAGCCGGTCTGATGGACGTCATTCGCAGCGGCTTTCAAACCATCTCCCCCGACCCCCGCATCCAAGCCATCATCATCGGCTACCTCTTTGGGGCGTTCATCGAAGGCTCTGCCGGATTCGGCACGCCAGCGGCGCTGGCAGCGCCGCTGTTGGTGGGTCTGGGGTTCCCTGCGGTGCCCGCCTGTGTGGTGTCCCTGATCTCCAACAGCACTCCCGTCCCCTTCGCCGCCGCCGGCACCCCCACCCTGACCACCGTCTCCAACATGGCTGACCAACTGGCCTCCTCCGGTGTGGCGCAAGAATGGTTCACCCGAGCGGTGACCCACAAGGTGTGTTTCTATCTGGGGGGGGGCGGCCTGGTGGTGCCCATCCTGCTGGTGGCCGTGCTGGTGCTCTGCTTCGGTGAGCGGGAGCAGCGGCTGCGGCGGATCTTGGAAATGCTCCCCTTCTCCCTGCTGGCCGCCCTGAGCTTTCTCGTGCCTTACTATCTGCTGGGCACCTTCTTAGGGCCGGAGTTTGCTTCCATCGTAGGCGCCATCGCGGGGATGTTCCTCACCGTCCTGGCCGCTCACTTTCACATCCTGGTGCCCAAGCACTGCTGGCGCTTCCGAAAAGAGGTCTCTGTCCCCTCATCGGATTTGGGGGAGCCACCCACCACTGGTCAATTTTTACTGGCTTGGACGCCCTATTTGGCCATCGCCCTGCTGCTCTTTGTCACCCGTGTGGACGCCTTCGGGCTAAAGGAGATTTTGAAGGGCATCTACATCCCCATCCACAACATCTTAGGGGTAGAGGGACTGAGCCTAGATTTCCAGTGGGCGTACAACCCAGGCATCTTCCCCTTCGGCGTGGTGGCGCTGGTGACAGCGCTGATACGCAAGGTGCCGGGACGCGAGACAGGGCAGGTAGCAAAGGACACTGCCCGACAGATGGCCAACTTGATCATTGCCCTCATCGCCGGCGTGGCCATGGTACAGCTGATGATGCACTCCGGTGAGAACGGTTCGGGGCTGGACAGTATGCTCTCCCAGATCAGCCAGCTGATGGTAGATTTGGTGGGCAGCGCCTTCCCCTATATGTCTCCGGTCATTGGCATCTTTGGTGCCTTTGTCTCCGGTTCCTGCACCGTGTCCAGCACCCTGTTTGGCCCCTTGCAGTACGAGACTGCACAGCTGCTGGGGCTGTCCACCACCACCATCGTGGCCTTGCAGATCACCGGCGGCGCCCTAGGGAATATGATCTGCATCAACAATGTGGTGGCGGTCACCTCCACCACCAATGCCCCCGGCAGCGAGGGCAAGATCATCCGAACCAATCTGCTGCCCTGTCTCATTTACTGCGCCATTGTATGGGTGCTCTATCTTGGGATCGGGATTTGACCCTTCCAGCGCTCCAGGAACCACGCAGCCATAAGCCGCTGCGTGGTTCTCTTTTGCTCTGATGCGCTGCGTCCGCCGCAGCAGCCAAACGGCTCCTCCCAGGGGGCGGGAATGAACCTAGTAGTTTCGCAGGCGTCGAAGGGCTTCCTCCTTCTTCCGTTGGAACTCGAAATCAAAAAATCCTTCTTTTTTCTCCCCCAACGACGTCACCTCCGGCGGCTGTGGATTTGTGGAAAACTCCTTCTGAGAGGCGACCGACCTCGTTTCCTCTCCTTTGCTGGGCAGCACTATGCTTTGTTTTTCTTCCCTTTTCTCCCCTTCGCTATGCTCTACTTCACTCGCCTTTCCTTCTCTTTCCTCTCCTACCCTATCCTTCCCTCCCCTTTCCTTCGCACCCGCTTGTCCGAAACATGGTTGGTAAGCGGTTCCCGCTTCTCCAAAGTTGGTTTCCGCTGTTCCGAAACCGGTTTCCGCCCATTCATAGACCTCATACCGCTGCTCCAACTGCTCCCGCTCCGCCACAAACTGGGTACCGCTATACCGATCCTTGCGAATCTTATTGTTCACATGCCAATGCCGGATGGCCACCACCCCTGACGGAAACGGAATCAAAAATCCCATATCGCACAAAATCTGCAAGGCATCCGGCTCCACCCCCAGCATCCGCACAATCTTCCTGGTGCTGTTCAGAAACCCCTCATCGTCCGCCTGCATCCCCAGGTGGAAGTACAGCAGCTGGACGTCCAGCGGCAAGTCCAAAAAGTCATCGCTGTCCGTGATGGATTTTGCAAACATTCTGCGTATCGCCATCCTATCCTCTCCTTCTGCCCCCGGCTGGGCGGCAAGGTCACTATAGTGGGCATGGATGGATTTGTCAACGCAGCTTTTGCGGCGTGCAGTGCAATCTGGAAACTTTTTGTTTGGAATCTTGCACTTTTGCTGCTACTTTGTCATATTACGGTGCCCATAATACGGAAAAAGCTGGTCAAAGCGCAGAGGCTTTGACCAGCTTTTTTGTTGTCAGTTATGGATATGAGACAGGGACTGCTTACCCCTTCCAGGTCTTGAAATATACTTCCAGCTCGCTGAACAGGTTGTTCTTCACCTCTTTGTCCACGGCCTTCTTCACCGCCTTGTAGCCGGACTGGTACTTCTTCACATAGTAGATGGTGATGCTGGCATACTTGCCCAGCCCCTTGTACAGGTTCTTGGGTGCCTTGCCTTTGAAGTACACCTTAGGTCAGTTTACAAGGAACTACACGCAGACCACAAAACGGGGCTGCTGACAATAAATAAAGGCTGAATATCAAGCACCGGGAAAGTGCGAGATATTCAGCCTGTTTTGTTGTCCGGGGTTTCCAAAGGGGCTTGCCCCTTGGCACACGACTTTGCTTGCAAAGTGTAGTGTGTTATACGCTCTGTCGGCGTTGCTGCGAAAATAAGGTTGCCGCCGGGGAGGGCAAAGGCGTTTGAAGCAGCAGGAAAACAGGGTTGTGATTGCGTGACGTGGAGCCGCAAGCGCAGGACTGGTTTCATCAGCAGACAGGGCGTATATGAAAGTCCCCGTTCCTCGTTCTACACCGAACTTGTGGACACACTCCCGTAAAAACTGAAATTTTAGACTATTTGTAAATAAACCTTTATATTATCCCAAGTGAAATTTTTAATTCTAATATGCGTAAAACAGATTCATCGATTCGTTCCTCTGTAATTTCTCCCTGTTTGACTGCTTCAAGTATGGCTGGAATTTGCACCTCAAAATCTGTGCAGCATAACATATCATTTCCTGCCTTCACAGCTTGAACTGCAATTTTTGTGTCTTCTGCAAAATTGCGCACACCATCCATAGCTAAGTCATCTGTAATAATAACTCCAGTAAATTTTAATTCTTCCCGCAGGATTTTGTGTACCTGTGAAGACAGCGAAGCAGGGGTTTGACTATCCATGCAGGATACCACATTATGAGAAACTAATACCATATTGGCTCCAGAATCAATTCCTGCTTGAAACGGCAAGAAATCTGAGTTCAAAAATGTTTCATAGGTGCGATTATCATAAGCAATACCTGTATGTGTATCCACATTATTTCCGTACCCGGGGAAATGCTTTATGACGCTCCCCATACCTTCTTGAAACATGGTTTGCACAACTAAGTGGACATAAGCGGCAGTTTGCTCTGCGTTCTGTCCAAAACTCCGGTCATAAATAAAATCCTCTGGATTTTGCGAAACATCGCAGATTGGGGCAAAGTTCAAATTAATCCCCAAACTATTCAATAATTCACATTTTTCTTGTGTGTCACTTTGAATCAAATCAAAGCCACCTTCAGCATAGAGTTCTTGAGGGGACCAGAAAGGCACAGCTCGCAAATTAGGGTTTGTGCTAACACGGTTGACAGTGCCTCCTTCTTCATCTACTCCGATAAACATGGGGATTTTTGCTGCACTTTGGTAACTTTGAATATTCTGGATAATTTCATCTCTTGTTTTTCCAGAAAAGTCTCGGCTAAAAAGAATATAACCTCCAAGATTATACTCCTTTACCTTCTGTACGCTATTTATTTCGGGACAGCGTGCAATAAACATCTGTCCAACTTTTTCTTCCAGCGTCATTGCATTTAGAATTTCTTGTGCTTTCTGTGTCACGGAAGCAGAAGGGGGACTTGGCTCTGTTTCACCAGTTGTTGGTTCAGGATTTTCGGTATTCAAACTGGAATCCGTAACCGTAATGGAAAGTAATTCAACCTCTTGTACAGATGCATTCAAATCCAATTTGCCATGATATGAAACTGTCACTGGATTCCCAATCACTATTCCTGTCTCACCAGTTGAAATATTTACACCTTCTGTTCCAAAACAATATTCACGATTATCCTCACCTTGAACAGTTAGAGTATTCATTGTTGCATCTTTTACAGTTCCTCGAAGCTCTTGTGCAGGTTCAGTTGTACTTGAATTTCCAATATTTTCTATTGTTGCCTCAGACGAGTTTTCCAACAAAATATTATTTACTTTATGCAAACTGGCTATCGCAATGCCTGCACATACAAGAAGCAAGATAATCACACTAAAAATAAGCACTTTATTCCTTTTTTCTTTTTTTACCCGTCTCATGTAATCCTCCTGATTGTTTTATAAAACTACATATATTTTTCTGCAATTATTTTCCTACCTGCTCCATCATCCTCTTTGCCAACTGCCGGAACTGTTCCGCCGTTTCCTCGTCCATCGGAAGAAACTTCCCAATCTGTCCGGCAATCATAGCAGTTACATCGTCCATAGAAAGCAGCTCCTGCTGGTGGTCTTTCATGGTTTCCTGCATGGTTTGGAACATAGCGGCGGTCACAGCTTCTCCTGGCTGTTCTCTGTTGTCCATATCTTTCTTAATATCTCGCAGGATAGCAAGAAATACATTCTTGATTTTTTCAATTTCCGCTTCATGTTCTCCCATCTTCTGTGCGTTCAGAAGTTGCAAATCCTGTTTTGCTTCTGCCCGATGTTCCGGGTGTTCTTTCATCAGATCGGACAAGGAAGCCGTTGCCAGTTCAATCAGCTGATTTCGTGCCATGATACCCTTTGCCGCTGATGGTCACGGTCTTGGTCTTTTTGTCATAGCTCCATTTGACGTTCTTGCCACATTTGCCGCTGGTCTTGACGGCCATAGTGGTCACGGCGGTGCTGGCGGCCTGGTCGGTCTGCTGGACGGCCAGAGCGCCGGTGGCCAGGGTGGACAGAGTCATGGTCAGCGCCAGCGCCAACGCCAGGAGACGGTTTCGGGTGTGTTTCATTGTGTTCTCCATCCTTTCTTATGTCTCATCTTGTCTGATGTCTTGTCGGTGGTGCTTTCTTTTATTATATGTGATTGGGGTTCAAATTCAATGTTTTCCTAGGAAAGACCAAACATTTTTTCCAATCAAGGCAGGCAGCGTTCTGTCAATCCACTTCCCCCACTGGCACCACATGAACCTCCGTGCCGTAGTCTCGGAGCAGGTGGATGAGATCTTGGGTTTTCATCCAGACGGTGGCGGTGTTGTCGTTGGGGTGGACGCCGATGAGGCCAGGGTCAGCCAGGAAGGCTTCGTCCAGGTAGAGCTGCACCTTGTGTTCCCTGTCGTGGAGCAAGCCCAATGGCGTGACGGAACCGGGCTCCAGTCCCAGCAGGGTCAACAGATCATCGGCGGAGGCGAAAGAGAGAGAACGGGTGCCGTGCTGCTTCTTGAACTCCTTCAGGTTTACCCGCTTGTCCCCTTGGACGGTAATGAGGTAGTAATTGCGCTTCTTGTCGTCTCGGACGAACAGGTTTTTGGCGTCCGCCGATGGGTAAGGCAGCGCCACGTCCGCCAGCTCCGCCATGTTGTAGACGGCTTTGTGCTCGGTGATCTCCAGCCAGATGCTGCGGGATCGCAGCAGGTCGTAGGTTTCCATTTTGTTCATGGCTGTGCTCCTCTCTTTTTGGGTTTTCTGGGTTTTATCGGTATGATACACGATTTTTCGCCCCGTTGCAAGGGCTTTTCCCGTGTTTCTGACGGGAAAACACCGTTGTAGGGTTGACTTTTTCACAGCAAAGCTTTAAAATGTAAAAATGATAGAGGACTTGCAGAAAAGTCCCTTCAAACAGCACAACCAACGAAAAAAGCCGTCCCCTCCTGCGTGGCTGTTGCCTGATGGCCGCGTGGATTTTTTTGCGGCTGAATGGAGAGAGAAACGATGAAACACGAACACACCAAACATTTTGCCAGCCGATGGGGCTTTATTCTGGCCTCGGTTGGCTCCGCCGTTGGCATGGCCAACGTGTGGGGGTTCCCCAACAAGATGGGCAGCAACGGCGGCAGCGCCTTTCTGCTGATCTACCTGCTCTTTGTGGTCATCTTCAGCTATGTGGGGCTGCCTGCCGAGTTCGCCATGGGGCGTCGCTCCGGCACCGGTACCTTAGGCTCCTACGAGAACGCCTGGGCCACCCGTGGCAAGACCATGGGCAAGGTGGGCGGCCTGCTGGGCTGGTTGCCCCTGGCCGGCTCCATGTGCATTGCCATCGGCTACGCCGTCATCGTCACCTACGTCCTCAAGGCGCTGGTGGATTCGGTGCTGGGCACCCTCATGACCACGGACACTGCCGCCTGGTTCGGCTCCTTCTCGGCGCAGCCCTATTCTGTCATCCCCTTCCACATCATTGTGGTGGTGGGCACCCTGCTGACTCTGTTCCTGGGGGCAAAGAGCATTGAGCGCACCAACAAGGTCATGATGCCCCTGTTCTTTGTGATCTTCCTGATCCTGGCCGTCCGTGTGGCCTTTTTGGCCGGCTCTGGCGAGGGCTATGCGTTCATGTTCACCCCACGATGGGAAATGCTGGCTGACCCCATGATCTGGATCTGGGCCATGGGACAGGCGTTCTTCTCCCTGTCCGTCACCGGCAGCGGTATGATCGTCTACGGTGCATATCTTTCTAAGGAAGAAGACGTGGTGGGCGTGGCACAGCACACGGCGCTGTTTGACACCATCGCCGCCTTGGTGGCCGCTCTGGTCATGATCCCCGCCTGCTTCTCCTACGGCCTGGACGTGGGCGCCGGCCCCAGCCTGCTCTTTGTCACGCTGCCCACCATTTTGCAGGACATCCCCTTCGGCCAGCTCTTTGCCATCATCCTCTATGTGGCCATGATCTTCGCCGGCGTCAGCTCCCTGCAAAATATGTTCGAGGCAGTGGCGGAGTCCCTCATCCACAAGTTCCCCAAGCTCAACCGGACGGCGGCGCTGGTCATTCTCTGCGTCATCTGCCTGGGTTTCGGCATCGGCATGGAGACCATCGACAAGTGGGGCCCCTGGATGGATCTGGTGTCCATCTACATCATCCCCATCGGCGCCACCCTGGGTGCTGTGTCCTGGTTCTATGTGATGAAGAAGGACGAACTGCTCTCTGCCATCAACACCGGCTGCAAGCGGGAGCGAGGCACCTTCTGGTACAGCGTGGGGCGTTACCTCTATGTGCCCCTGGCCATTATCCTGTGCTGCGTGGCACTGTTCAAGCATGTAGCGTTCTGATACAAGGTCGCAACGGCCGAAACAATCTGCTCCATCCAAATGGATGGAGCAGATTGTTTTAGATGGAAGCCTGATGCAGCAAATGGTTCTTCCCCAAGGATCAACTAGACTGTTTGAACGCTCCTGTTCTCATCGCTTTTTCGTCATACTGACCTCCTTCCCTGCAAAAGCTGCTGCGATACTCCGGCTTCGTTGCCGTGTCATACAGCATCAATTCCTGCAAGCCGTGTTTTTGCACCGAATGAAAGAGAAAAGCCAGCAGCCGGAAAAACCGACTACTGGCGTGATTTCTGGCGGAGCGGGTGGGATTCGAACCCACGGAACCTTGCGGTTCAACTGATTTCGAGTCAGTCCCGTTATGACCACTTCGATACCGCTCCGTATTTATCTCAACATCAGCACCTCGGAAAACGGGGAGAACTGATGGGGAGAACAAGCAAAAATATTAAGTTAAGAATACCCGAAAAACCCCGTAAAATCAAGGGATTCCGGTCAGGGAGCTACCGAGTAGCGACCACGATTTCGAGTCGTTCTCGTTATGACCACTTCGATACGTCTCCATATATGACCGCTTCGCTGCTGCTGCGTATGGAAAAATCACTTGTTTATTATGACACAACGAGCTGGAAAAGACAAGGGGAAACTTTCCGTTTTCTCGTTGTGAAAAAAGTCCACCGCAGTGGTCTCCCGCTGCGGTGGACGGATAGGGCGAACCGGTTCGTTCTCATTCACACACATTCTTCCAAAAGGATATCGTATCCTGCAAGCCCTATGCCACTTTGCAGGGCACGCTGTTGTCGTTTAGCGCTCCCGACGCTTGCCCCAGCGCAGGACGCCCAGGACAGCCCCGCCACTGACTATCAGCATCCCTGCCCACAGGGTGGGAGCAGCACTGTCGCCGGTCTTGGGGGTGCCAGTTTTCTTGGACGTGCTCTTAACGGCCTTGTCGCTCTTGTTGGAGGACTTCTCCTCGGTGTCCTCCGTGGAGTCATCGTTGGCGTCCTCTGTCGGGTCATCTTCTGCCGCCTGGACGGTGAAACTGGTGCCGCACTGGCCATCGGTGTAGAGGACGGTCAGGTGATGCTTCCCTTCTGTCAGAGTCTCCAGGTAGGTGGGTTCCAGGGTGACCACGGTGGAGCCGGAGTCGACGGTGTAAGCATCGCTGTCCAAGATCTTGCCGTCCACCTGGAGGCCGGTGAACTTGTCAAGAGGGCCGTTGGCGCGGAAGGTCAGGCCGGTCTCGCTGCCCTTGATCCAAACGCCGTTGGCACCGGCGGTGATGCGGTACTCCGGCGTCTCTGGCGTCTCAGCGCCGGTCAGGGTCAGAGTCTTCAGGGCGGTGGCGAACATAACCTTGCCGTCCTGACCCACGCTGACGTTTTTGCCGTTGACTGCCTTGCCATTGACGGTCAGGGCGCAGTCTGCGGCAAAGGGATACCCCTCTGCGCTGGCAAGCATCAGGCTATACATGTAACGCTTGCCGGCCTCGAACTGGGTGATGCGCTTGTCTTCCGGCACCTTGGCCAGCTCGGCCGGATCGGAGTACCAGAACTTCACGGGCACTACCTCGCCCTTTCCGTTGTCCTCCATCTCCTCCCAATACTCACAGGTGATCTGGGCGTTGGCGTCTGCCTTGGCCGTGGCCTGGGGCTTGTCCCCGACCTGGTAGGTCACGGTGGCGTCGGTGACCTGCACGCTGTCGATGGCGGTAGACTCTGCCGCAGGGATGGTCAGGCGGAAGGTGATGCACCAGTGGTTGCGGGTGTAGTAGTCATCCCGAATCTCGTTGATAATGGCCTTTCCGCCCTCATAGGTCGTGCCGGTATAGGTCAGCTTGGAGCCGGTATAGGTGGTGGTCATCTTCGTCTTGCACTCCACCTCTGCCGCCGTGTACTGCTGCTCCTCCTGCTGCCGCTGGATGCTGCTGGTGTCCACGGTGAAGGTGGTCTTATTGCTCGCCTTGTCATAGACCGCCTGGAGGGTCAGGGCGCCCAGGTCTGCAAAGGTCAGCTTCCTGCCGTCGAGGCCGGAGAAGTCGTCTGCTATGGTGGCGGTGCCATCGACCAGGGCCACGGTCTGGCGCTGGTAGATGTCGGTGTAATTGTTCCGCACCTCCGTTTTAACCGTGACGCCGCTGCCGCCGGTCACGTCGGTCACGCCGCTGGTGCTCACGCCATCCTCAACCGGTTCCGTGTCTGCGTCCGCGGCAAAGGCGCAGGTGGGCGCCAGAGCCAGGGTCAGGCAGAGGGCCAGGGCGACGCTGAGGGCGCGCCATATTCTGTCTGTTTTCATCCAAAATCCTCCTGCTTTTTCCAGTTTTCAGCCTTCCGTTGGCCGTTTTGCTTCCCAAACATTATACCGGACGAGGACGCAGCCGGGCAACGCAGTTGCCAGAACTGTCACTGGACAAATCGGAAATCGACCCCTTCCCTTTTCCCCGGTCATTGGGTATAATCGTAGGAGAGACCTAGCATAAAGACTTGAGAGGAATACCGATGAAATTTCAAGCACAACTCAACGCCTACATCCAACAGCTGGATTGCCTGGCCAAAGAGCTCAGCACCGCCTCCGGCATCTCCGCCGCCACCCTCAGCCGGTATCGCTCCGGCGAGCGGCTCCCTGACCCCAACGCACCGGTCTTTGGCCAGCTCTGCCAAGGCATCGCCCGGCTGGCTGCGGAACGGGGACTGACAGAGGTGACAGAGGAAGCGGTGCGGGCAGCCTTTTTCGCCGCAGAGGATTTCGCCCAGGCAGACACAGAGCAACTGATGCGGAACTTCGACCTGCTGCTGTCTATGCTGGACATCAGCGTTAGCAAACTCTGCCGCCATATCAACTACGACCCCTCCACCATCTTCCGCTTCCGCAATGGCAGCCGCCGTCCCGCTGAGCCGGAACGGTTCGCCGCTGCCGTGGCCAGCTCCATCGTCCGAGAGCGGGACACTCCCCAGGACATGGCCGTTCTGGCCAGTCTCCTCCAGTGTCCGGCAGAAGCGCTGGCAGATGTGTCGGTGCGCTTCGACCGACTGCGCAACTGGCTGCTCAATGGGCAGGTCGCAGCGGTGGGCAAAGAGGACATCTCCGGCTTTTTGACCAAGCTGGATGAATTCGACCTGAACGAGTACATTCAGGCCATCCACTTCGACCAGCTCAAGGTGCCCTCCGCTCCCTTCCAGCTTCCTTCCTCCAAAAGCTATTTCGGATTGGCGGAGATGATGGACAGCGAGTTGGATTTTCTCAAGGCAACCATATTATCTAAATCCCAGCGACCGGTGACCATGTACAGCGATATGCCCATGACAGAGATGGCCAAGGATCCCTTTTTCCCTAAGAAATGGATGTTTGGCATGGCCATGCTGCTGAAAAAGGGGCTGCATCTGAACCAGATCCACAACTTGGAGCGCTCCTTTGAGGAGATGATGCTGGGGCTGGAAGGCTGGATCCCCATGTACATGACCGGACAGATTTCCCCCTACTACATTAAGAATACGCAGAGCAGCCCGTTCCTGCACCTGCTGAAGGTTTCAGGCGCCGCGGCTCTCTCTGGGGAGGCCATTGCTGGCCACCACAGCCAGGGACGATACTACCTGACCAAAGCCCGACGGGAAGTTGCCTATTACAGCAAACAGGCGCAGGCGCTGCTGGACAACGCCTCCCCGTTGATGGAGATTTACCGTGGTGACCGAGCCAATGAGTTCAACGCCTTCCTGCTGGCCGATGCTCCCAAGTCGGGCAAGCGGCGGGGCATCCTCTCCTCCCCACCCCTGTACACCATGGAACGGGAGACCTTGACCGCCTTCCTAGACGCCAGACAGGTGGCAAAAGGGCTGCGGGAGGACATCCTCCACCACGCAGCTGCCCAGCGGCAGCGGGTGGAGACCATTTTGGAGACGGAACAGGTGGAGGATGAGGTTTCCTCCCTCTCCCAAGCGGAGTTTGACAAGCACCCGCCAGCGCTGGATGTGTCCGGCGCCTTCTGCGAGAGCGACCTGTGCTATACCTATCCGGAATATGTGACCCACCTCCAAGAGACGGCACGATTTGCCGCCGCCCACCCCAACTACACCCTCAAGCGCACCGCCGCCCAGGCTTTTCGCAACCTCCAGATCTTCCTGCGGGAGGGACAGTGGGCCATGGTGTCCAAGGGGAAGGCGCCTGCCATCCACTTCGTCATCCGCCACCCCAGGCTTCGAGAAGCCATGGAGCAGTTCATCCCACCGGTGGTGGAGTAAGGGCATTGTGCTGTCGGCACAAGAACGCCTTCTTTCTCGTCGCTTTTGCCGAACCTGCGCCAGCCCTCTTGTGTTTTTCCGCCGGTTGGGTATAATGGATGCACAGAAAATATCAAAGAAGCGAGGTTGGATCCCATGCGCAAGAAATTGAACATGACTGCCGGCATCTTCCCCATGCCGGTGCTGCTCATCGCCACCTACAACGAGGATGGCACGGTAAATGTGATGAACGCCGCCTGGGGCACCATGCAGGAACGAGACACGGTGGTGCTGAACCTGAGCGAAGGACATAAGACGGTGGAGAACCTGAAGGCGCGTGGCGCATTCACGGTAGGCATCGCAGACGCTGCCCACATGGTGGAAGCGGACTACTTCGGACTGGTCTCCGGCCATCAGGTGCCGGACAAGCTGGGCAAGGCTGGGCTCACCGCCACCAAGGCGGAGATGGTAGACGCACCGGTCATCAACGAGCTGCCCCTCTGCATGGAGTGTGAATTTGTGGCGTACCAGGACGGCCCCTACGGCTGCGGCGTCATCGGCAAGGTGGTCAGCGTGACCGCCGATGAGCGGGTGCTCACGGATGGCAAGGTGGACATGACGAAGGTCGATGCCATCGCCTTTGACCCCTACACCTACGGTTACTACAAGGTGACCGAACGGGTGGGCAATGCGTTCCAGGACGGGGCGAAGCTGAAGTAATGTGAAAACAAGCGTTCCCTCTTGGGAACGCTTGTTTGTTTTGGGTGCGAGAAAACCACCTTGCCTAGGGCATCTACACTCACCTGCGTGACCGCTGGAAGCAGGAGATCACCGACCGCATCAACCAGTGCCTGGCCGAATTGCAGCAGGACAAAGGACCAGACTGTCCTTAATCCTTACGACATTTTTACGACATAACAGCGCATTTCCGGGCAAATAAGAGCATAATAGACCACAGCGCTAAAACAGAGGAAAAGTCGCAATTCCTCTCTTTTTCATGCTTAAATATGCTAAAATCAAAAAAGAACCGCTGAAATCACAACAATTTCAACGGTTCTTTTTGGCGGAGAAGGAGGGATTTGAACCCTCGCGCGCTTTAACACGCCTACGCCCTTAGCAGGGGCGCCTCTTCGGCCACTTGAGTACTTCTCCATGAGGCAGAATTGATGATCTCCATTCTGTTTTAAGGTTGTATGGCGGAGAGGATGGGATTCGAACCCATGGCCCATGACTGAGTCACCAGTTTTCAAGACTGGCTCCTTAAACCGCTCGGACACCTCTCCAAAGCGATCACCCATACAAGCAAGAATTATTTTACCGCACCATCACCCAAATGTCAAGAGAAATTTTCGTGATTTTCCTTCTTTTTTCCCGCCTCCGGAGAAATTTCCCCTTGACAACTGCCATCGGATGTGGTAGATTATCAATCACAACCTGTCTATCATCGTCAAAGACGAGGAAGGGAAAAAAGACCCGTTTCTTTTGTGCAGAGAGTCGGCGGATGCTGTGAGCCGATCGGAAGGTGCGGGTGTATGACTGTTCCCAGAGTTGATGTCCTGAACGCTTTTCCAGTCACTAGGGGCATCCGGCTGACGCCGTTACCCGTCCGGGCCTTGCTGGAGGCCGCAGAGTCCTGGTGGAGTGATCTGCCAGGAGCATCAGGGTGGTACCGCGAATGAATGTAACATTTCGCCCCTGACTGAACATGCTGTTCGGTCAGGGGCTTCTTTTTTCGTCACTTTCCCCCGCCAGCACAACCCCAATTTTTACGCAAAACGATTAGGAGGAAGTTTATCATGAAAGGTTTCGAGAAATATATCCCCTTTGTCCCCCAGCCCATCCAGAACCGCACCTGGCCGGACAACACCATCACCAAAGCCCCTATCTGGTGCTCGGTCGATTTGCGGGACGGCAACCAGGCGCTGGTGGATCCCATGAATGTGGAAGAAAAGCTGCTGCTGTTCCACACCCTGGTGGACATTGGGGTGAAGGAGATCGAGGTTGGCTTCCCCTCTGCTTCTGAGACCGAATTTCACTTCCTGCGCACCCTCATTGAGGATGGCCACATCCCCGATGACGTGACCATCCAGGTGCTGGTGCAGGCGCGTCCCCACCTCATCCGCCGGACGTTTGAGGCCATTGAGGGCTGCAAGCACGTCATCTTCCACTTCTACAACTCCACCTCCACCCTCCAACGGAAGGTAGTCTTTCACACCGATGTAGAAGGTGTCCAGAAGATCGCCACCGATGCCGCCACAATGATCTACGAGATGAGCCAGCCCATGATCGCCGCCGGCGCAGACATCCGCTACGAATACTCTCCTGAGTCCTTCATGGGCACCGAGATGGACGCCGCCGACCAGATCTGTGACGCCGTCATGACCGCCCTTCACGCAGACGAAGATCACAAGGTCATCCTGAACCTGCCCACCACCGTGGAGAACTGTATGCCCAACCAGTTCGCCGATGAGCTGGAATACTTCATCCGCAACCTGCCCGGTCGGGAGCGTGCCATCATCTCCCTCCACCCCCACAACGACCGGGGCACCGGTGTCGCCACTGCTGAGATGGGTCTGCTGGCTGGCGCCGACCGCATTGAGGCCACCCTGTTCGGCAACGGTGAGCGCACCGGCAACCTGGATATGGTCACGGTGGCCATGAATATGTATACCCAGGGCATCGACCCGGAGCTGGATTTCTCCCATCTGAACGAGATCCGCAAGGTCTACGAAAAAGTCACCAAGATGCAGATCGGCGAGCGTCAGCCCTATGTGGGCGAACTGGTGTTCACCGCCTTCTCTGGCAGCCATCAGGATGCCATCAACAAGGGGATGCAGTACATGGAAAAGTCCCACAGCGACAAGTGGGAGGTTCCCTATCTGCCCATCGACCCGGCAGACGTGGGGCGTGACTATGAGCCCATCATCCGCATCAACAGCCAGTCCGGCAAGGGCGGCACGGCGTTCATCATGGCGCACAACTTCGGCTTCGAGTTGCCCAAGGCCATGCATCCGGAGTTCAGCGACATCGTTCAGGCGGAGACCGACCGGATTGGCCACGAGCTGAAGCCGGAGGCCATTTTGGAGCTGTTCAAGCGGGAATATCTCCAGATCAACGACCCTTATCGCCTCATCAACCGGAACTTCCAAGAGACTCACCAGGACGACACCTCCGCCGTCTCCTTCTCTGGCACACTCTGCTGCGAGGGCAAGCGCACCATCCCCATCTCCGGCCAGGGCAACGGCCCCATCGACGCTTTCTTCAACGCCGTCCACGGGCAGGACTTGGATCGTTACACCTTTGTGGACTACAAGGAACACGCCATCAACACCGGCTCTGACTCCCAGGCTGTGGCCTACATCCACCTCCGTATTCCTGACGGCACCGATGTCTTTGGTGTGGGCATGGATCACAACATCTCCATGGCCTCCATCAAGGGCGTCCTGTCCGCCATCAACCGAGCCAAAAAGCTGGAAGCGAAGAAGGGCGCGTAATCTACCTTTCGTACATAGAAAAGCATCCGTATCGTGGGATACGGATGCTTTTTTGCGTCCTTGTTGTGAGCGTCTGCGGCAAACGCTCCCTCATTTTTTCAGAAACGCAAGGAGCCGCTCCCGCGCTGTTTCCGCCGCTTGTCTGCCCATCTCATAACAGGTTTTCAGCTTTGCGGGGTCTTTTTCCATCCGTTTGACCGGCAGGGACGAATGGGGGCGGATGACAAAAAGATCCCCCCGCCTTTCTTGCTCCTGAATCAGATCCAGTTCGGCATTGTACATCAGGTGCCGCACTTCCAGCGCTTTGATCAAATTGGGGTAGTGCCGATACTTCACCCGTATCAGCGGCAGCAGCTGGTTTTTCTCTTTTCGATAGCCTTGGGGCTGGGTCAGGATGACCACATTTTGGGTGTACCCGATGCGTTCAAAATAGGCCACGGGGATAGAATCCGCTATCCCGCCGTCCAGCAGTTTCAGACCGTCGATCTCCACGATCTGCGAGACCACGGGAAGGGAGGCAGACGCCCGAATCCAATCAAATCCGTGATCCTTTCTCCCGCGATATTCGTGATAGACCGGCTTCCCGCTCTCCACGTCCGTGCAGGTGATATAAAATACTGTTGGGTCGCGCTCAAAGGCGTCAAAATCAAACACATCCAGCTTCAACGGTACTTCGTTGTAACAAAACTCCGTGTTGAACAGGTTTCCCGTCCGCAGAAGGGAGCCGATGCCGCAATAGCGCTTGTCGTGGCAATACCTCGTGTTATAACGGAGCGCACGTCCCATCTGTCCCGATTTGTAATTGACGCCGAACGCCGCCCCTGCGGAGACGCCGATGATACCATCAAACCGGATGCCGTTTTCCATCATCACATCCATCACGCCTGCGCTGAACAGCCCGCGCATGGCACCACCCTCAAGCACCAATCCTGTTTTCATTGCTTTTCGATTCCTTTCCCACGCACACGGATGCCCTTTGCGTATTATTTCGTGATGACCACATTCCCCTCCGAATCCAGCAGCGGGGTGATACCCCCCGCATTACCCGATCTCCACACCAGATAATGGACGCCGGTCTCCTTGTCTACCAGAATCTGACGGGTGCCAGCATCCTTGAGCTGGGAGCCATCCTGAAATACCACTTCAAATCTGTCTTCCTTTTTTGCCATGGCGACTGCCTCCTATCTATGTTTTTTCACGGTTGGTGCAGGTGCAGCGTAGGCTTAACGCTGTCATTGCTGATTTCTCTCCGTCCCACGCTGCACCATCCACTCAAAACTGGAACAGATTCAGCCCCACTTCTTCCTCGAACCGGCGCTCCACGGTTCCGTTGATGACCGTGATGACCATCTCGCAGGTGGCGCTGACGATGGCGCGGTTCAGGTGGCCGCCGAACACTTCCCCTTTCTCGTTGCCGGCGCTCATATGGAGGTGGGCGTAGTATTCCCCGTCCTTGGTGGTGATAGTGCCGGTCAGAGAGGTGATCTCATAGTATCCCTGGAACTCGTTGGCGTCATACTTCTTCTCCGCCGTCTTGAACACGCCCACCGTGAAGTCGTTGATGGCGCCCAAGGCGCTGACGCTGGCCAACTTGATGTGCTCCTGGAGGGCGATCTCTTTCAGCTGTTCCAGGATCTCCTCCCCTTTGTCGATGCGTGCAAAGATGGTGTTGTCAAATCTCTTGTATTCCATGGTATGTGCTCCTTTCTCGGCTTGTTCAAGCCTTCTTCATATGTTGGGATGCTGCCTTGAGCATCAATTTCTTCGTCCCCACCGAGTCAAAGGCTACTTCTAAGAGGGCATCGCCGCCCATGGGCTTCAGGGAGACGATCATGCCTCGGCCGAAGGCGGTGTGCTCCACCAGGTCGCCCTTGTGGAAGGGAACGTTGGCAGATGATGGAGGGGCTGCTTTGGCGGCGGCAGGACGTTTGGCAGTGGGCTGGGGGGTGCGGCCGCCGATGCTGATGCCGCCGCCCAGGGGTTTGCCGGAGCGGCTGCCGCCGGAGGGGACGGGGATGGAG
>ERZ1026880.448-NODE-448-length-21138-cov-16.795048_pt1 | contig 21138 bp, 24 predicted proteins | sample MGYA00380170_ERZ1026880 | MGnify/ENA primary metagenome ERZ1026880 (study PRJEB33269, sample SAMEA4719806) | human gut metagenome | biome: human-associated habitat; feature: organic feature; material: feces | place: Cameroon | collected 2013-10 ...
GCAGTGCACTTTAGAGATTCAATTGGTTCAATGCCTTAACTTAATGACATTGCATCATATATGTCTAATTATTCTGCTCCTGAAAATATAAGAGCTAGGAGGCCGAATGGCATGATGGTTAAAGCTATTCATGGTAAGAAATATGTTTATGAATACTTCCATGTGAAAAAAATGATAAATGGAAAACAAAGATAGGAATGCTGGTTGGCTCTATTGATCCTGTTCTTGGCTACATACCAAATGATTCTGTTGGTTAAGATGAGATTACTACGGTCTTTGGAGAGGATACTTTCTTATTCTTTGAGTGAAAAATTTCGCAATAATGTTTTCAAACACGCACTCGATTTTTTTCAACGGTAATTCAGCGTATTCTCCATATTTCTTTTTTCTATCTCTTTATTGCGTTAATTTCCCTCTCTAAATTCTGTATTACCTTCATAACTTCCTCAAAAGAAGGAATATCACCATAGAGCATATCATGCATATTCGCATAGTCTTCCGCAAGAACATCTAGCGAAATTCTGGAGGAACCAACTTTATGGTTCCTGGAATTGCTTCTTGATACTTTGCCCAGGCTCTCGGATAGAACTTCATTTTGAAGTCTACTACTGTTTTCAGCAATTCCACTTGTGCAAATGCCGCCTCTTTTACAGGTGTCATAGACATACGATATAGATCATAGTAATGTCGGGAATAACGCTGTGGCATTTCCGACATTTTCGGTCTATTAGCTTCATGGTGTAAAATCGTTGCTTTTTCCCAGAAAGTTCGTTCCGGAGCAACTGTTAAAATTGCAGTATCCTTTTGTTCAAATACTTTTGGGTAATAGGTTGCTGCATACGGCTCAATCTGAGCGAATTTTGCAGGCGTCCAAGCAGCCAGCGCACCAATTTCCAAACGAATAACCTGTAACGTAGCAGAATTCGTAAACAAGTGCGGATAGGCAAAGATAACGGTTTGCTTATCCTTTTCATCTATGTAGATACTCGCCTCACAGCCAAGCTCACGAGAAAGTTCTACCTGAATAGCAGGGCAAAACTGCTCCGCAAGGAAAGTTTCCGCCCGGGCGTTGGCCTCTTTGTTAAATGCATCTTGCTTCGTATTAGAGCGATTTTCCCATGGTTCATCCTTGCTATACCCCAGAATCCGCCAATCCAAAATCAAGTCAATATCTTCAGAAAAGCGACTAATCAGGTTAAACGCTTTGGAAAGACTAGTGCCACCTTTAAAGGTAATACCGTCTTTCCAAGGACAGCGGTGGAACAGATAATCCAACGTAAAACACACCCAAAAATCTTTTTCTACGATAGCATCATTCAATCCCATTTTATCTGCCGTATTTCGGAACAGTTCACGTCGATCATTTTCTGGCAAGCGCGCTACATTTCTCATTACATGTCACCTCCACATATTTTCCGTATCGTATCATAAACCCAATTCGTAGATTCCGTAGCCTCTTTCAAACAAGCTTGCTTTTCATCTTCGGATAACTTTTCAGAAAGCGTATGTATAATTTCCGGTGTCACATTGGTTCTGCCCAATGTTTTCAGTGCTTGAATTACAAGACTAGTCATGTAAGACAGACCTGTAATCTCCTTATTGGTTCTATGCTTAAATTCCAGCTTAGTAGATTTCCATTCATAGGTCTTATATGGGCCATCGCTGATGTAAGACCAGACCACAGTTACCTGTGTAGAGAGGCCTAACAAGTTCAAAGCCGTATTTCCGCATGGAGCAATGGTCCAATGATAACTTCGTGCCAGCGCTTTAGCAACAGCATCTGGATCAGCCGCTACATATTCACCAAGCAGCTTACTGTACTTTGGTTTTTCGTAGACACCTTTTAGTATTCTGCGGAGCCTGCCAGTTTGTGTTAATCTGTTCAGAGTTCGTCTGACAGTTTCCTGATTAGCAATATCCGCAAAATCAGAGTTCACAAAAATTGTACCTTCGACTGCGTTGCCAATTCTCTCTTGTATTTGTTTTGAGAATCCATTTGCCACTATGCCTTCCTCCTTTGTCCCGAATATTATATATTATTCGGGACATTTTACAACTGAGTAGATCAACATATTTTAAACACATACTTTTCATCCAGTTCCATTTTTCCAAGACTACTGTATCTGCAATCATTTTTTCAAGCATATGCAGCAACCTCATACACATGCCCCAAACTGTATATGTGCTGATATTCATATTCGCTGCTGATTTTTCCATCGGCACCTGAGAAAAGGTATCTACGATGAGCTGATCCCACTTGGATTCGTCCTGATGGGAATAATGTGTAAGCTGACCATAGTCATAAGTAAAGTGTCTATGATAACAGTAGCACTTCAGCACTGTTTTCCACTATTTGAATTTCTTGTAAATCCAGGATCAACCGCACCACACTTTGAACATTCCTTAATACATTGATTTCTTGATTCTTTCTTTGCATTGATTAAATCGATTATCTGTTTATCAATTTTATCCTTTGCGAATTGATCTAAGCTGTTGTAATAGTTAATAAATTCAGTATCTTTCATAATAACCTCTCCTTGAATGTGCTCTCATTATAATGCTACCAGTCCACTGATACTGTCCATATATTCGTACAGTATTGAAAATAAACTCATCATTTTGCTAATATAGCTTTAAAGAAATTGAAAAATGCACGCTTGGATTTCAATATTTAAGCATAAATACGCTATTTCTGTCACTTCCATACCATTTTCATGACTTTGAAGACCATATTTTTCAAAGAACTTTTTTGGATAACCTGCGACTTTTTCAAGGGACTTTTCTATGTAAGCTCCAACTTTTTCAAACGACTTTTCTAAAAAAGAGCACACCATATTGATGTACTCTTGTAAAAATTATTCTTCAATAAAGATTGGACTCGTCCATGCACATGAACCATTCTTTTCCAAGATTCTGCAGCGAATTTCATCACTATCCACAAGATCCATATCCATCTGCACTTCCTGTGTATACCAGCTATCTAAAGAAGCTTTATGTACTCTAAACTTATAAGCATTATGCCAGAAAGGATCACTTCTGTAATATTCAGTAAATCCATATCTTTCCTTCAATAACTGCTGAACTTCTTCATCCATAGAGTAAACATGTGTACCCTGTACTAATTCATTGACAGTCAGATGAACTTTCTTGCCCTCCATCTCAATATCAACATAAGAATCTAAAGTATCTTCAATTTCAATCTGGAAGCCTTCTGTTGTAACACTGCTAGGGCCCATCCACTTACCTGTTGCTGTAGTAGAATGTGTTGTCAAAGTAAAATCCAATTCATTATCAGTCTTGTTATCAATAGACTGACCAAATGTACTGAAGCAAGGAGTCACAGATAAAATCTTTCCAGGAGTCTTGATTATTCCCTTCCAGACTCTTTCTGTAAATTCAGGGAATACTCTAAGATCTGGTCCCCAGCCCGCTTCCATAAAGAACTTATAGCAAACTTTTGCGTTACCTGCAGGAATTTCTTCGTCTGGTCCAGCAATCAATGCAATACGCTTTTCATTCTTCAGGATTTCAATTCTGTCAATTGTATCCATACCTTCAACATGCAAATGCATTGTGTGCTTGCCAGCCTTTGTGACATCACCCATCATTGCATCATCAAGTTTGAAATCAACGCCAATTCTATCTTTAGATACACCATAGACATGTTTTTGTCTCAATGCCTTCCAGATTTCTTCCTTAGAATTATCTTTTGCCACAACCGCAGCATATCCAAATCCATAAACACCAGGACAGCTATGATTATCACCAGAAGCAATCAAACCAAAATGATTGCCCTTCTTCAAACCTGTAGAAACACTAGTAGCATCTGTTCTAGGACCCATGTGTACATGTCTATCCATGTTGATCCAGTTATCATCACATTCACTAGAACCGTGAGAAGAATAGATTTCCGCAAATGGAGAGAATGTATCATTCTGTCTATCCCAGTCTTTTCCTCTATTCTTTAGCTGATATGCCGTATGATGCGGAATACCAATTGCTTCAATACCATCATAATTTTCAATCAACTTATGATAGTCTAAAACAAAGCATGGATCTTCATCATTTGTTTTAAAGAAAACGTTATGGTCACCATCAAGACCATTCCCCTGCCATTCATAACCCATGAACATTGGGAAACCTTCTTCGTTCACCTTTTTTACTGCTTCACGCAGTACTTCCCAGTCCACTTTAATACTTTCCATTGGAATTGTATCTTCAACTCCAAGTCCAGTACTATCTTTTCTCATTCCAAATGGATAATACGCAATTGGCCAGAAATCTAATGTTTCGCGAATCTGTGCAATCCATTTATCTAAGTCTTTCATCTGATCATGATGAATATTACTGTGAAAGTCTGTCCAAAAAATTGGCATAATTAATTCACCTCTTATCTTTCCGATCTGGTACCCAGTCTACTGTTTCCTGATACCAGCGTAGTATCGTTTTCTGAAACTCAAGGATTGCTGACAAGTAAGAAGGATCATCGATCACATTTACCTGTTCATCAGGATCCTTGCTTAAATCATACAGCTCATCTTTTTCATAGAGTCTCATCGTATATTTTAAATCACCCATCCTGCACATGACTGCTCTACCATGTGCACCATCTTCCTGATGCTGCACAGAAAGTCTAGGCCAGTACATATCTGCAGGATCATCATGTCCAAGTTCCATTGCAGGACGATCTCCCATTGGTCGACCACCTTCCGCAAATACTGCTTTCTTGTGCGTTTCATCACCTTCTAGAACATGTACTAAAGATTTACCATACTGTACATAATTCAATGGAACGCCAGTCATTTCAGAAACAGTAGCATTCAGATCCACAAGTTCTGCAAGTGCCTTTGTTACTCTTGGTTTACATGAAATATTTCTAGATGGTTTGATAACTAACGGAATATTCGTCAAGTCATCTTCAAAACAATTCTGCAGTTTTTCAACAATGTCATAATCCCCAGTATAATCACCATGATCCGAGAAACAGAAGATGTTAGTATCATCATAGAAACCACATTCCTTCAGTTTATTTACCACTTGGCCAAGCTGGTCATCCCATTTCGCAGTCATACCTAGATACACTGCTCTCAGCTCATTCCATCTTTCTTCACTCCAATCATGAAGTTCCATGCGATTCGCTGTTTCTACAAGCATTTCAGGCTTTTCTGGATTCCATTTTTTACGCGGAGGCAAAGCATTTCTGTCGATCATTGAAAACCAAGGTTCACATACACCATATGGTGGATGAGGGTACATCAATGTGCAATAGATAAAGAATGGTTTATCATTTCCTTCCCTTTTCTTTCGCTCTAGATATTCTAGACAAGCATTGACACACCCCACATCTGCAGGACCACTTTTTTCTTCTGAAACTTTTCCTATATAGAAAGAATATTCGTCTTTATTAAATGGCGTATCATCCGTAGCATCATGTTTTGTATGCTGAAGAGAAGACATCACATCATATGTTTTATCTCTTGTATTGCCAGGATTGATTCCGTTGTAGTATTCATCACAATAGTCTGTCTTTGTCTTATCACCTGGAACAACATCATTTCTCCCAATCCAGATCACTTCATATCCCGCATTTTTCATAATGCGCAAGATATTTGGTTCATCTTCTTCCTGAAGGAAATGCATTGTTCTATGTCCTGTTGTATGAGGATATAAACCAGACAAGAAGGAACAGCGACTTGGTACACAGACTGGATTTTGACAATAGGCATTTTCAAAACCTACCCCTTCTTCTACTAACGCATCCAGGTTTGGCGTGATAGAAGCTGGATTTCCAAGATAGTGCTGAGTATCCGCACGCATCTGATCTGCTACAAAATATAGAATATTAGGTTGATTTACCATAAAGACTCCTTTCAATTAGTTCTGAGATTCTTTTTCTAATTTTAATTCCTGATTATCACACATCTTAAAGAAAGGATAATAGATTAATGTGGAAACTGCAATCAATACTAACTGAAGAGCAACACCCTTCCAGCTTCCGTAAGCAATAAAGCCTGAGAATAAGATTGGAGTACCAGTAGGAATGGATGTACCAATCATGTATGGAACGATACCTGTAGCCATAGCTGCATAACCAAGTAACAATGTAACTGTTGGAGCAATTAACATTGGGATCAATAAGATTGGATTTAATACCATTGGGAAACCGAATACCATCGGTTCAGAAATTCCACAAAGACCAGCAGGTAAAGAAATCTTGTTCAAAGCCTTGAATCTAGAAGACTTAGCAAATAATGCAATACATAGACATAGACCAATTGCACATGCAGAACCACCGATGTTACCAATTGTCAGCCAGGCACCTGTTGTCAATACGTTTGGAGCCTGCGTTCCTGCCGTATACGCAGCAAGGTTTTCGAGTGTTGCTTCTGTATACATCGCATCTCTGAAGCTTCCAGCAACCATACCGCCGTGGATACCGAAGAACCACATTAAGTTACACACAAGAAGCAGTAATGCATATGTAATTGGAGAAGCTGTCAATACAGATAATGGAGCCTTTAGCAAGCCATAGATCAAGTCTGTAACTGTGCCATAAGATGTAGCTGCTACGCCAGTCTTAATTAAGCAGGCAAGTAAAGCAATACCTAGAGCAGGGATCATAGCATTGAATGATTTAGCAATCATTGGTGGAACAGATTCAGGCATCTTGATAACAATGTTGTATTTAACGAATAAATTATGAATTCTAGGGATCAAAATACCAACGATCATTGCTGTGAATAAACCCTTAGAACCTAAGTAGCCAGTAGCGATTGCTGCAGTCACCTGTACTGTAACGTTTGTTTCTGGATCAACACCAGATACACCGAGTGGAAGTAAAATCATGAATACCATTAATGCGATAATTCCAGAAGCAGTAGCATCGTCATCTTTTAAGCCAATGACATCAGCTTCCGCCTGGGCAATGAGGAATACTGCATATACAGAGATCATGTCTGAAGTAAAGGCAGCAGGAATTGAAAGAACTCCCTTTAAACCTGTACTTGTAATAAAGTTTTGATAAACACTAATATTTAATGATGCAAGTAAAGTGAAAATAGCTCCAACCATGACGATTGGCAACATGCCCGCAAAACCTTTACTGATTCCCTTTAACACTTTGTTCTCATTTACTTTCTGAGAAAAAGGTATTAGGACATTTTGCAATTTATCTAAGATACCATTCATTATTTCTGTCCTCCTTGTATCTTGCACACATACTCTATCTCACTTTGGACTAAGTTTCAACGTTTTTTTGGACTTTTGTCCTTATTTATTTTCGAAACTTTTCCCAGTATAATATTTATGAGAAAAGAGATAATTTCTATGAATCCATTAGACAGAATTCAATCAAATTTTGAAAACTTTACAAAAACAGAACAAGAAATCGCTATCTATATCATTAATCACCCATTAGAAACTGCTAGAAAAAACATCAACACGATTGCCAAAAGTGCGCACAGTTCTAAAAGTGCACTCATTCGATTTTCTCAAAAGATTGGATATTCTGGTTTTGCAGAATTCCGATTTGATTTATCTAGATCTTTAGTCACAGTCAATGGACAAGAAACTGCAGATGAAAACAAGCCACAGATTCATGCAATTGCAGATGCATACTGTCAATATATCCAGCAGCTCAAAACCGCAATTCTTCCAGAAGAACTAGAACAGCTGGCACAAAAGATTGAAAAAAGTAATCGTATCAAAATCTTTGGTTTTGATAGAACATATACAAGTGCCATGCAGTTACGCCTCCGTTTAGCAAAGATTGGATATGATGGAGAAGCAGTGAACAACGTTGCTTTAATGGTCGATTTTCCAGAAATTCTCAACAAAAATGATTTAATCATCATTTTTACAATTCGAGACAACCACAAACAATACGCACCAATCGTAACAGAAGCACATAGTGCAGACATTCCAGTCATCTGCATCACAATGACACCAAATCTGAAGTTTAAAAAATATTGTGATCAATACATCTGTCTGCCATCTATTTCAAAAGAAATGGACTATTCCTTCTTAGATAACCAGGCAATCTTTATTGTTTTTATTGAAATGATATTAGGTTCTTTAGCTACTTTATCCAGAGAAAAAAATCGATAATTCATTTATAGCACAAAAAACCTCTTTCAGATATATTTATCAGATAGAGGTTTTTTCTCATAATACACAATACAGAATTGTACCCACAACGGCACTCAAGAAAATAATTTGAATTGGTCCCGCTTTTTTACATCGCAATAAAATAAAGCAGACAATAAACACACAGAGTTCAATCAAACGCAAAGAACTAAATTGAATTTCCGCAAACACAGATGTTCCAAATAATCCCATCAATAAGATTCCCATACCCGCAGAAGCAATCATTGCCACAACAGCAGGTCGCATCTGCCCTAATACTTTCTTCACAATATCTAGATTTGAGAATTTTGTATATAAATACGCAAGAATCAAAACAATGATCAAAGAAGGTAAAATACAACCAAGTGTACAAATAACTGCCCCTGGCAAACCAGCCATCTTCTGTCCTACGAACGTTGCAGAGTTGACCGCAATTGGCCCTGGTGTCATTTCCGCAATCGTTGTTAGATCCGCAAATTCAGCCATACTCAGCCATCCTTTTCCTTCAACAACAAGGGACTGAATCAAAGGCATCGCTGCATACCCACCACCAAAAGCAAATGCACCAATTTGAAGATACACGAAAAATAACTGTAAATAAATCATGCCTGCACCCTCTTTCTTTCGATAAAATATCTCGCAACACCTAAGCACAAAAACAATAGAATCAACGTAATTGAACTTACCTTAAAGATCCAGGAAGCAACAAATGCCGCAATCATCAAACAAATATTGATCCAGTCTTTTGTTTCAAATACTTTCTCCCCTAAATCAAGCACAACATCCATAATGACTGCTGCAACACCAGCTCTCATGACCTGCAAAGCAATCTGAATGATCTTATTTGTTGAGAATGCATCATAAATATTACAAATGACAGAAATAATCACCAGTGGCGGAATAATCGTTGCAAGTGTAGAAACCAGCACACCCTTTATTCCACCCATACGATAGCCAAAGATAATCGCACTGTTCACTGCCAAAGCACCTGGCGCAGACTGTGCAATTGCGGTCATATCCAATACTTCTTCATCAGAAACCCAATGCAATTCATCACAGAATTTCTTCTGCATCATACCAATAATGACAAATCCGCCACCAAATGTGAATATGGATATCTTTAACATTTCTATAAACAATTTCCCATACGAAATTTTCTTATCCATCTTTACCCCTCCCTATATAAGCGACGTTAGTATATACCTATCACGTACATAAATAAAATGCTATTATATTTATGGTTTCATATCATTTTATTTATGGAGCGAATATGGCAACAATACATTCACTAGAACTATTCATATCGGTATATACCACAAAAAACATCACAGAAACCGCAAAACAATACTACTGTTCCCAGCCATCTGTATCTAGATGCATCAAAGATCTGGAGGAAGAATATCATACAGTCTTATTTGAAAGATATCACCACAAGTTATTGGCAACACCATCTGCAGATATCCTGTATACACATGCACTAAGAGTGTTAAACAGCTACAACAGTCTTGAACAGGCAATGCTTACGCATAATGAAAAGATTCGTATTGGTTCTACCGTCACAATGTCAAACACATTACTCCCAAAATACATTCAACAATATTCGAAACAATATCCATCCATTCGCATCGAAGTCAGTGTCAGCAATGGAGAAAACATTTATCAAGACTTATTACACAACACAATTGATATCGCTTTTATTGAAAATATGATTTCTTCCAGTGAAGTTGTAGCAATTCCTTTCTATCAGGATGAACTTGTCCTTCTTGTGCCAAATGATCATCCATTTGCTTCTCAAAAAGAGATTCCATTATCTTCTCTCAATGACATGCCATTCCTCCATCGTGAACAAGGTTCTGCGCTCAGACAATATTTAGATGAATATTTCAAAAAGAACCATATACACGTAGATACCCTTTGGCAAAGCAGAAGTACACATGCCATCATTCACGCAGTAGAAAGTGGTCTAGGAATTACAATTCTCCCAAAAAACATGTGCATCAAAGAAATTGAAAATCACTCGATTACACAAGTCAGCATTGCTTCTCATAAACTCATTCGTCCATACTATCTTGTCTATCCAAAAGAAAAGAAGCTGACAGATAACCTAGTCAACTTCATCCATTTATTTTGATTCTTTTTGTAATTGCAAACATTCTTTCTTCAATATATTCCAAGAATGCCTTGTATCCACAATACGTATCATTAAAATAACATACATTCATTCTCTTACAATTACCATGACACATATGTACAAACCTGCATGTTTTACATAGAGAACACATTCTCTTTTCTTCATGCAGAAACTTCTTTGCCACTTCACTTTGTATCATATCTTCAATTGCATCTGTACAAATATTTCCACAACGATATTCATCCAGTACAAAGAAGTCACAAGGATACACATCCCCATTTGCTTCTAGTACCATCTGCATAGAACATCTTCCCATCATTCCACACTGTTGTGGCAGCTTTCCACAATACATCTGCATTAAGTTATCAAATAACAGAACAGACCTATAGTTTCCCTGCATAAAATCTGCATACCACAAATCAAAGAATCTTTGATAAAACAAAGCAAAATCCTTCGGTTCTAAAGCAAATGCATCCGATGGTTCATTTCCTTTTAACGAAGGCAAGCATGGGATGATTTGAACATATGGATACCCAAGCTCTGTATAGAAACGATATAATTCCTCGGTTTTTTTTGACAACTGCTTTGTTAAAACTGTCAGAATATTGTATGCAATTCCAGCATTTTTCAACAATCTTAACGTATACAAGATCTTTTTATGTGTCCCTTTTCCCTGCGCATCTTTACGAAACCAGTCATGATTCTTCACAAAACCATCAATGGATACACCAACCAAGAAATCATTTTCTTTCAATAACTGAATCCATTTCTCATCTATCAATGTTCCATTGGTCTGTATCGAATACTGAATGTTCTTTTTCATCACATTCTTTTCGTTCACATACGCAATAAACGCTTCAAAAAAAGCAATTCCAGCACACGTTGGTTCTCCACCCTGAAAGCTAAACTGTATGGTTTCTACAGGTACCTGCAATGCTTTATCAATCAGTGCATGCATAACTTCTTCCTGCATGATTCCCATGGAAGCCATTTCTCTATTCTGACTCACATCCGCATAGAAACAATATTTGCATCTCAAATTACACAATGAAGATGCCGGTTTAATTAAAAACGATATCATAGACATATTTCTAGTATACCAATATGCAAAACATTTTTCATATTTCCTATTTCATGTTAGATTTACTTCATGCACGATATATGGAATCCATGGCATGGATGCAGAAAATACAGTGAAGGCTGTGATCATTGTTATATGTACTATTTAGACTCTCTTAGAGATGTAAATAGCACACTGATCACCAAGACAAATAACTTCAACTATCCTTTGCAGAAGAAAAGAGATGGTTCTTTTAAAGTACAGGCAGGAGAACTCATCCGTGTATGTATGACATCTGATTTCTTCCTAGAAGAAGCAGATGTATGGAGAGAGAGTATCTGGGATATCATTCGGTATCGAAAAGATGTAAAGTTCTATATTCTCACAAAACGCGCAGAAAGAATCAAAGAGCATTTACCTTCAGACTGGGAAGATGGCTATGATAACGTCATTCTTAATGTCACGTGTGAAAATCAAAGAAGAGCAGATGAAAGAATACCGATTCTTTTATCTATTCCTGCAAAACATAAAGGAATCATGTGTGCACCATTCATTGGACACATAAATATCGAACCGTATTTAGATGCCAATCAAATTGAACTTGTCGTCTGTGGTGGAGAAAACTATGACGGTGCACGACCACTTCACTATGAATGGGTCAAAGATCTACATGATTCCTGTTTTAAACATAACATCACATTCAGCTTCATAGAAACAGGAAACACATTTGTCAAAGACGGAAAAACATATCACATTCCAAGCAAACCACTCCAGGCAAAGCAGGCTTACTTATCGCATCTATCATTTCAAGGAAAACCAATCCAGTGGAATCTATACGATGCATTTAACAATCCAATCCCTCAACAAGATCTATACAAGCCACATTTTCGAGAAAACTGCGCTACATGTGCTTCTAGACTGATCTGTAATGGCTGTTCCGATTGTGGCAAATGCAGACAAAAGATCATACAGATCCATCAGACAGATGGTTTTGAAGCATCTTCCATTTGAATTCAAACTCAAAGATGTATGATATTACAAACGAAGGAGATAACATATATGACATTTTTAGAACTCGCAAACAAAAGATACTCCGCCAGAAAATACAAAGATCAGCCAATTGAAAAAGAAAAACTTGATCAGGTTTTAGAAGCTGGAAGAATCGCACCCACCGCAAAAAATAATCAGCCAGTCAAAATCTACGTTCTACAAAGTAAAGAAGCCCTTGAAAAGATTTCTGCACTCACACCATGTGCATTCAATGCACCATGTGTACTCATGTTTGCATATGATGAAACTTTAGAATGGACACACCCTGATGAAGAAGGTATCCACTCAGGTGTAGAAGACTGCAGTATCGTCGCAGCACATGTCATGTTAGAAGCAACAGATTTAGGATTAGAAACATGTTGGGTCAATCGTTTTCCTAACACAAAAACAGCCCAGGCATTCCAGCTGCCAGATACAATGAAACCTGTCTTGTTAATGCCAATCGGATACGCAGATGATGAACCATCCATTCGTCACACACAAAGAAAAGACATGAAAGAAATTGTTGAATATCTATAAGCAAAATGGTTCCTTAGGAACCATTTTGTTTTCTATACATGCTTGCATACACACCTTGTTGATTCAACAGTTGTTGATGTGTACCCTCTTCTACAATTTTCCCATTATCTACAACGAAAATCCTGTCAAAGTTTTCCACAAAAGATAATCTATGCGTAACTACAACGATTGTTTTATCAGAAATCTTATCAACGATATTTTGAATGGATTTTTCTGTTTTAACATCCAACGCAGATGTCGGCTCGTCTAAGACAAAAACATCAGCATCTTGATAAAACATCCTTGCCAAAGATATTCGCTGACATTCACCACCAGAAAAACCTTCTTCTCCAGATTGAATGACATAATCATATCCATCTTCTTTTTTCTCGATAAAAGCATTAGCACCTGCATCTAAAGAGGATTCTTCAATTTTTTTCATAGATCCTTGAGACGATAGTGAAATATTATTTTTAACGCTTGTAAAGAACATGGAACTATCTTGTGGCATATGTCAACTACCCACCGTCCAAGGACGGATGGGCTTGTAACTGGCTCCTCCAGTACAGACGTAATCTGCTTTGCAGATTCTCCTGGACTCTAACAGCAGGGATATTACCCTCTGTGCCGTTACATCGCCGGGTGGCTGACAGCACCCGTTTGATAGCGTTCCGGATATATCGAAACCTTAGCTTACTGTTTTAAAAGATGGTGATTCATCACCTGTTGCCCAGAGTGTGCCAAGCAGATAGATATTCATCGCTCCGACTCTGTCATCATTGCTTGTAAAACCGCAATGGTGGCAGGTATACAAATGTTTGTCATGATCTCTGTTTTCTTTCAGAACTGTTCCACAATGCGGACATCTTTGTGATGTACAATGCGGGTCAACCTTTATGACATGACACCCTGTTTCGTTTGCCTTGTATGTCAGTTTGGTTTCCAGGTCATAAAAAGACCAGTTATGCAGATCGTGAGTCTGCTTTCTGCCATGCTGATTCTGCTCTTCAAATGAGATACCTTCCAGGTCTTCAAGCACAAACAGTGTGCCTTTTCCGTATTTATTAACGAGTGCCTTACTGATACGATGATTTACATCGCTCATCCAACGGTTCTCTCGCCCTGAAATACGTTTCAGTGCACGTTTTGCTGATCTGGTACCTTTTGTCTGAAGTTCTGCTCTTACTCTGTCAAAGGAGTCACGCCTTTTTCTGATTTCTTTTCCACGTATAAAGGCAGTTTTCTGAGAGTCATCATATGTCGTTGTAATAAATCGAAGACCTCTGTCAATGCCGACAACATGTCTGATATCATCTCTGGAAAATTCATCTGCTTCTCTGGTAGCAGAAATATGCAGATACCAACTGCCTTTCAGCTGTACGAGTTTAGCTGTACCGAATTTCCATCCGTCATCAAAGAATTTCTCCATGTAGTCAGGTACATCAAAAGGGACTTTTACACGATTTCCCAGTGTATTGATAGATAATACTCTACCTTCTTCTACAAAGCTGTAGTCTCTGTTTCTGACCAGATCTGCCTGTGGTCTGGCAAACCTGATTGGCTTCTGCAGCCAGAACATATCTCTTCTGAAGGAGTAATATTTCTTTCTGCCGTTTTCAGCCACAGAAAACCTGTATGGTGATTTCTTCAGCTGAGTATCTACTGTCTGATACCTGGCAGTAACTGTTTTTATTGCAGACTGTGCCAGCTGTGATTTCAGACCGAACTCAGAACGCAATGTTCTGTAAAGCTTTTTGCTGAGCAGATTTGAATTGATATTCATGTCATGGCTGAAAATGTATTCTGATATGTAGTTGCATGCCTGCGCATACTGATATGTCATTTCAGAAAAAGCCAGATCCATGTCAGCTGTAATACCATTCAGTTTGATTTTCATTGTTTCGCCAATCTGCATAAAATATACTCCTTTCATTACATATATTATATTATAAATGTATAGTGAAATAAAGTGAAAAGGAGCCTAATTATGCAGAAATCAGATAGATACTATTGTCACAATAGGTGGAAATATTGCCTGAAAGTGCATATCGTACTTGTAACAAAATACAGAAAACCTTTACTGCTTGGAAATTTTTCGTCAGGTGTAAAAGCAATCTTTTCCGACATTGCAGAAAAGAAAGGATGGAAGATTCTGGCAATGGAGACAGATGCCGATCATATTCATGTATTACTGGAATACGATACTACAGAACGCATCTGTGATATCGTAAAGGAACTCAAACAGAAATCAACATATTATTTATGGGAACAGTTTGCCTGTGTACTGAAAAACGAATACTGGAAAAAGAAAGCATTCTGGTCTGATGGGTATTTTGCATGCAGCATTGGAGAAGTATCAGAAGACACGATACAGCATTACATCAAAAATCAAGGTTGACTTACAGGTGTTTCCTCCCACGGTCTAAAGACACGTGGGTTTCCACACTATTACTTTTATGAAATACTTAGATTTTGCATTTTGCTCACTGTACCAAAGGAAGGCTTATACAATCCAAGAAGCAATTTCATAATCGTAGATTTACCACTGCTGCTTTCTCCAACAATTCCAATTTTCTGATTTTTTTGAATCGCAAAAGAGATATCATGTAAAACTTCTTTTTTATCATAAGAAAAGCAGACTTGTTCCATTCTCAAAACAGAATCTTTATCAATTTTTCTTGTTTCAATTTGCGGCTTTAGATCAATAATTTCAAACACTCTCTTTTCATAAACAGCATATTCATCAACAAACATTTTCAAAATAGAAGTCGCAACAATCATTTGATTAATTTGATCAGATAGCTGAATCGCAATCATGATATTTGCAAAAACAATGGCTCCAATTGAACTAAGATATGCACCAACAATCAACAGCACAACTTCTTCAATACATTCAATGGTTTTTACCATTTTGCCTATATCATTTACAACGTTTCTCTGAATGTATAGCTTCAATAAATACTTCTATCATTTATTCTACAGAACAAAATACACACTTCCTTTTAGCAATTCAATATCGCATTGCTGATGATACAAACAATTTCATTCATGAATGCAAACAATATTATTCTTCCAAATTAAGCCACTCTGAATACGATAATATCCCTGTCATTCTTCATTTTCTCTTAGATTTTGCAAAAGAAAAAGACAATCCTTCTTTGAAGCTCAAAATCTATGCAGATTTAAACAAGTACTACGAAAAAACATTAACTTTTGAAAGAAGCGAGTTACTCCAATAACTCACTTCTTTTCAATTGCCTGTACAGGACATACTTTCACACATTCCCCACACTGAATACATTCACTCTGATCAATCACAACCGGATCCTTTGCTGTATCAATACACTGCTTTGGACAAACCGCATAACACGTACCACAAAGAATACAGGCATCATTCACATAATACCCACCAGCAGAAACAATTTCTTCCTCAATGATAAAATCCTCATTCACATGATTGATTGCATCTCTAAATTCACCTTTTCCCTTTTCAATACAGAAAAGCATCTTTCCTTTCACATTAGAATCTCCAACACACAAAACAAATCCATTCACTTTGATAGACACATGATCATTCACGCCAATCAAAGAAACATATCCCTGTTCATGCAATGCATCAAACAATGAACTGCCCTCTTCCACATCAAAGCACAACTTATTTTTATCCTGCTTCCCAAGATTCACAACATGTACTTCTGCTCTTCCTTCTTTATCATTCAACGCTATAACAACTTTATCAAATGATTCATTCAACACTTCTAAAAAACGATTCATAAACTTATTCCTCATTCATTTTACTTTCCCTTAATTATTTTACATACATTTTTCATTTCTAAGAATACGTGTTTAACATTTCAAAACTATTCTATTCACGTACCGCAGGAGGAAAGAAATTGGTATGTTAAGTAAAAAATCTATATTAGGAAGTTTCATTGCTATGGCAATGCTCGCTGGATGTTCATCCACACCTGCAGCTTCCACAGGCGCATCTGATGCATCAGGTTCAGACTTTGATTCATCAAATGATATCACAGTCATCTCAAGAGAAAGTGGCTCAGGAACAAGAGGCGCATTCATTGAACTCACAGGTGTAGAAGAAAAACAAGGTGATCAGAAAGTTGATATGACAACAGATGATGCACAGGTAGTAAACAGCACATCCGTAGTATTAACAACAGTAGAAACAGACCCATATGCAATTGGTTATGTATCTCTTGGCACATTAAATGACAAGGTAAAGGCAGTCAAGGTTGATGGTGCTGAAGCAACAGCGGATGCAATCAAGGCTGGACAGTACAAGCTATCCCGTCCATTCAACATTGCAACAAAGGGTGAACCATCCAACGAAGTTGTAAAAGACTTCATGGCATATATCTTAAGTACAGAAGGACAAGAAATTGTTACAGATAACGGTTATATCGCATTAGATGATACAAAGGCATTTGAAGGAACACAGCCTTCTGGAAACATCGTTGTTGGTGGTTCTTCTTCTGTATCTCCATTAATGGAAAAGCTCATTGAAGCTTACAACAAGGTAAACCCAAATGCTTCTATTGACTTACAGACATCTGATTCCACAACAGGTATGACAAGCTGTGCAGAAGGAAGCTATGACATTGGTATGGCAAGCCGTGAACTCAAGCAGGAAGAACTTGATTCCGGTCTAAAGAACACTGTTATCGCGACAGATGGTATCGCTGTTATCGTCAACAAGGAAAACCCAACAGATGAACTCAGCTCTGAAGCTATCAAGTCCATCTATACAGGCGATACAACAACCTGGAATGAAGTAAAGTGATTGATTCATTCGTAAGCTTTCTTCACTTGAAGAAAGCTTTTTTCAAAAGAAAGGTGTCTTATGAAAAAAAGTGAATTTTTCGAATCCTTCATGAAATATGTATTCGCTGTTGCGGCATGCTTCTCTATTGCTGCAGTTGCATTGATCTGTATCTTCCTATTCAGCAGTGGTATCCCAACATTTAAAGCAATTGGTTTATTCAAATTCCTGTTTGGAACATTATGGAGACCAGGCAATGATATCTATGGCATACTGCCAATGATCGTTGGAAGTCTCTATGTCACTGCTGGTGCAATCTTGATTGGTGTTCCAGTCGGCATCATGACAAGTGTCTTCTTAACTTACTATTGTCCAAAGAAGATCTATAAGCCACTCAAAGCTGCAACAGAATTACTAGCTGGTATTCCTTCTGTTGTCTATGGATTCTTTGGCCTCATCGTCATTGTTCCTGTGATTAGAAACATGGAACTAGCACTGCATATTCACGGAAAAGGAAACTGTATCTTAACAGCTTCCATCATCTTAGGCATTATGATTCTCCCATCTATTATCGGGGTATCCGAATCTGCTTTAAGAGCAGTTCCACACAGCTACTATGAAGGTTCATTAGCACAAGGTGCAACAAAAGAAAGAACGATTTTCAAAGTTATGCTTCCAGCTGCTGCTTCAGGTGTACTTGCCGGAATTGTACTTGGTGTAGGTAGAGCAATTGGTGAAACAATGGCAGTCGTTATGATTGCGGGCAACCAGACAAAAATGCCATCTTCTATCTTCAAGGGCGTTAGAACAATGACAGCCAATATTGTTATGGAAATGGGATATGCTACAGGATTACATCGAGAAGCATTAATTGCTACAGGTGTTGTTCTATTCGTATTCATACTTCTCATTAACGCATTCGTTGCTGCTATCAAGAAGAAAGGAGTAGAACATGCATAATTCATTAGAAAAGCAAAAATACCCAGGCAGTGCATTCTTGAAATTCTTGATCTACTTCTGTGCTTCGCTCACATTTCTAGTATTGATTTTCTTGATTGCATATATCCTGATCAATGGTATTCCACATATCAATCTAGATTTATTTGCACTCAAATATACATCCGATAACGCATCTGTCATTCCAGCATTGATCAATACAGTTGTAATGACATTGTTATCTCTATTACTCGCTGTTCCTATTGGTATCTTCTCAGCAATTTTCCTTGTTGAATATGCCAAAAGAGGAAACAAGCTTGTAGAAATCGTAAGAATGACAACAGAAACACTACAAGGTATTCCATCCATCATTTATGGCTTGTTTGGCATGTTATTCTTCGTCAATCGATTAGGCTGGGGGTTTTCCATTATCTCAGGTGCATTCACCCTAGCAATCATGATCCTCCCTCTCATCATGAGAACGACTGAAGAAGCATTAAAATCTGTATCAGACCTCTATCGTGAAGGATCTTTTGGACTAGGTGCAGGCAAATTAAGAACTGTATTTAAAATCGTACTGCCTGCTGCAATGCCAGGCATCCTGGCAGGGATTATCCTCGCCATTGGAAGAATCGTTGGAGAAACAGCTGCTTTGATCTATACGTCAGGAACAGTCGCAAAAGCTGCAGAAGGATTATTCAGACCTGGCAGAACATTAGCAATTCATATGTATTTATTAGCAAGTGAAGGTCTCTATATGGATCAAGCTTACGCAACTGCTGTCGTATTGCTTGTATTAGTTGTTGGTATCAATGCACTATCCGCATATATTGCCAAGAAGATCACACAGGCATAGAAAGGAACAACATGAGCAAAATCAGTGTCAAAGACTTAGATCTCTATTACGGAGATTTCAAAGCTTTAAAAAATATCAATATTGAAATTGAACCAAATGAAATTACTGCTTTCATCGGTCCATCTGGCTGTGGTAAATCCACACTGTTAAGATGCTTAAACCGCATGAATGATCTTGTAGAAGGATGCAGGATTGAAGGAAGCGTTCTACTAGACGGTAATAATATCTATGGAAAGAATGTCGATGTAAACCTTTTAAGAAAGAAAGTAGGCATGGTATTCCAGAAACCAAATCCATTCCCAATGAGTATTTATGACAATATTGCCTATGGGCCTAGAACACATGGCATCAAAAACAAAGCACAGTTAGATGAAATTGTTGAAACTTCTTTAAAGAATGCCGCAATCTGGGATGAATGCAAAGATCGTCTCAAATCCAGCGCCCTTGGCATGTCAGGCGGTCAACAGCAGCGTCTATGTATCGCTAGGGCTTTAGCTTGTCAGCCAGAAGTGATCTTGATGGATGAACCAACAAGTGCACTTGATCCTATTTCCACATCAAAAATTGAAGAACTCGTATTAGAACTCAAAAAGAAATATACCGTTGTCATTGTTACCCATAACATGCAGCAGGCAGTTAGAATCTCTGATAAAACTGCATTCTTCTTACTCGGTGATTTAGTAGAATACGGACAGACAGATCAAATATTCTCCGTACCTAAGGATAAGAGAACAGAAAACTATATTACAGGAAGGTTTGGGTGATACATATGAGAAATCGTTTTGATACGCAATTAGAACAGTTACAGGAATCCATGACACAAATGGGAGATAAATGCTTATCTTCTATTACAGATACAATTGATGCATTAAATACAGGAAATGAAAAACTAGCTACAGCTGTCATCTCTAGAACAAGAACGATTCGTAGAGATGAAAGAGAAATTGAAAATATCTGCTTGAAGCTTCTTATGCAGCAGCAGCCAGTAGCAAGTGATCTCAGAAAAATCTCAGCCTCTTTAAAAGCCGTCTATGATCTAGAAAGAATCGGTGATGTTGCGGCTGATATTGCTGAAATCGTTGCAGTTGAACATGTATCTACAGCTGTAGATATCCTAGATATGAAAGAAATGGCAAATGCTGCTAGAAGTATGGTATATGACTCCATCAAAGCATTGAACACAAAAGATGCAGTGCTTGCACAAAGTGTCATTGATACAGATGATATCGTAGATACTGCATTCAATAACGCAAAACAGAAACTCATTGATAAGTTTTCCAAAGATGCCAATGTAGAATATGCCTTAAATCTATTAATGGTAGCGAAATACTTTGAAAAGATCGGTGATCATGCAGTTAACATTGCACAATGGGCAATGTATGACGCAACAGGAAAACTTTAAACAATATACATATTCCCTTTAATAAGATATGGAACAATCCATATCTTATTTTGTTTGCAAATACAAAAAAAGACCCAGGAATTTCTTCCCAGATCCTTCTTGATATGGCGCCTTAAACAGGACTCGAACCTGTGACACCCTGGTTAACAGCCAGGTGCTCTACCGACTGAGCTATTAAGGCACGGACAATATAATATCATAGATTCAATAAAATGCAAATACATTTTTTCAAAAAAAGTAAAAAAAAGAGCGCCTTAAACAGGACTCGAACCTGTGACACCCTGGTTAACAGCCAGGTGCTCTA
>ERZ1026880.449-NODE-449-length-21134-cov-4.271170_pt1 | contig 21134 bp, 19 predicted proteins | sample MGYA00380170_ERZ1026880 | MGnify/ENA primary metagenome ERZ1026880 (study PRJEB33269, sample SAMEA4719806) | human gut metagenome | biome: human-associated habitat; feature: organic feature; material: feces | place: Cameroon | collected 2013-10 ...
AACGCAATGAAAGCACCAACTACCAAAGAGTGTCCGTTCTATTTGACGAACTGGGGTATGCGGGTATTGGAGGATTGCCTCCCTACAACGCGAAATGGTGCCTGAAGGCAAGGAGGTAGTCCGCCATGTTGCCAGTCGGGTCACCGAGTGAATCGAGGATGCTTTGCCAATCGCCTCTGGTCGTTTCAAGAGACGAGATGAATGTGCGTAGCCGTTCCGCTATTTCATTCGGCACAGTGGCGGTTTCGCCGGGCGGAATGGTCCCGACAAGCGCCAGTACGTCCCTGCGGTGCTTTTTTGAATCATGATGCCGCAGACGGTCACCCGTCCTTTCGTATTCATCCACCAAGTTGAGATAGGCGATAACCTTGAACACCACGAGGGCGTCACGGTTTAGGCAAGGTATCCCGTCGATCGCCATCGTATTGGTTCGGGCGAAATCATAATATATCCTATCGAGGACGATGGCGCTCATGCTGTCGTCGGGTTCGTCGGGAAGAGACATGTAGCGCATTCCCTCGGGAGGAGGGAACGGAGGAGAAGACAGAAGCTCTATCCTTGTTGGAAACGTCTCGTTCTTCGGATTGACGAAACGGTAGAATCTCGGTTTGTTCGCTCCGTTCGGTTTCTTCGCCATGTAGCAGTCGTAACGACCCTCGCGCAGAAATGCGTGGAAAGCGGACATGAAGGACACCGACATCTTCTCGACGATGACGAGTATGTCTATATCCTGTGTCACCCTCTGCACAAGCCTGTTTTCCCGCCCGTGAAGCTGCATGGCCGTTCCACCGATGACGATGAACGAATCCGAATGCGGGGCGAAGAACTGCTTGAACTTGTCGAAACCCTTTACCATAGCGTTTTCTCCAGAAGTCGTTCGGTCGCGATTTGAATACGGGGATCGGAGGAGTCTTTCAGAGATATGCAGAGTGACAACGGATCGACTAGCCCCCTGCCGTCGTTGAGAAGCCGCGGATCATACCGCCATGATTCCACGACGTCCCCGTCATAGCGGTTTATTTTCGCTTCTGGTATCTTTTTCACGTCGTTTACCGGAAGCGCGAGGGTCAGGAAATCATCATCGACAATGTCCGAATACTCGGCAAGTGCGGAGATGCCGGACTTGACGGCATCGTTGAGTTTCGCCCTAACCCTGATCTTGCTGCGAGCCGGTGAGACAAACACGGGCGAAGCCTTGTCCCAGACCCTCTTCTTATCGAAGGAGAATTCCATTCCGCCTTCCCGACCGAGCCGGATCGTTCTTGAGAGGCTACGACGTTCAAGTTCCCTTACCGCACGCGACAAGTTGACGGGGGTGATGTCCAGGCGTTCGCGAAGCGCGGAGAACCACACGACTCCCGGGAGCCGTTCGTGCAGCAGACAGTCGAGCAGGACAACCTGTGCCCATGGGGTAAGGTGTGTCCCGAGAGGTTTCTCATCATCTGCATACGCACGATCCGATTCCAGTATCGCGCAGGGCGGCATGAAGACTTGCCGCGACGGGACGACATACGCGACTTTTGCCGCCTTGAGGCTCGCAGCAAATTCCCTGTCCAGCCGGAAGAATGCGAACACGGGGCGCGCGGAGAGGACTTCGCGAACGGTATCGTTGTGCGATACGATATCGCAAGGGGACATACCCTCACTTCGGGGGAACAAAACAATGCATTCCTCATCGGCAATCTCGGCGCGAACCGCGTCATAACGCCCTGCGACGTTGAGCGGCAGGGCGGTTCGCAAGTCGACAGTCCCACCGTCGGCCATGCCTACGCCCAGCCGGTTCAGATAGTTCCTGATTTGTGCCACGGTCAGTTTCATTGTTTCAGAAAAAATGAAAACATTGGTATGTTACATTTTCTCCGAACCTCTGTCAACATCCTCGTTCCAGTGGCGTTCGACACGCCCTTACTTCAATACCTGTCCCGAGCCACGACAGGAACTGCAGGCCTGCCGTATCTGAATCCGTCCTCGGCCCTGGCAATTCGAACAGGGTATCGACCGTGGCCCGGACGGGAACGGGCGTCGCCGCGCTTTGTTTCCAAACAGTCCCGCCATGTTCGCCACGGCCTGTGCTGCGGCTGCTGCGGGATTGTCAACCCTACCCCTTCCGCCGCAGTTCGGACATCTGTTCCATGAGGCGAACTGGCCGGTTCCACGGCATGACGGACACCGCCGTTGCACCCGAACCTTGCGGACTGTCAGATCCGCCGTCCCAGGATTGACGAATTCCCATCCGGCCTCGGCACTCCACGAATCCGGCTGTGCCGCAGAAACCACATGGGCATATTGCGAATGCCGTACGCCCGGTCGCCACCGACACCCCTCCTTGAACCTTTTATAGTCATGCCCTAATTGCCGACACCGGGCTTCGACGGCATCCGGCGACAGCGAATCGATTCCCTGCTCAATCGAATTCGCCTGCGCCAGCACTTGGCTTGCAAGCGATCGGTCACACGTATACGGTCCCTTGAGGTAGGCGTGGACACTCTGCCTTGCCTGATTGCAGACATTGCAATACCACTCCTTGGGGTGTTTCCACTGTTCCACGATGGGCTCCGGCGTTACCGGCTGCGGGAGAGACGGTCGTGTCGGTTCGCCGGACGGCACGGTAGGACTTGTCTCCGTCGAGACCGACGAAGCGGATTCACCGGAAGAGCCCTTGTCGACAAGGCCGTTGCCTTGATTCTTGTCATCCGAAATCAAGACGGCGGACACCACCACCACCAGTGCCAAGCACAGGACGACCAGAATCTGATTGAGGGATTTCCTCATTGGAGTTCTCCTTGTGCGCTGAATGGCATGAAAAACATTGCCGTTCCGCCGTTCATGTCCGCATAAATAATCTTCCCCTTCGTCCTTTTTGACCGCAGACCACCAAGAGGCATGAATGTCGCCAGGTCATTGTCCGCAAGATTGATTGAAATGCGCTGTGAACAACCATCAAGCAGATTATGTTCCCTCACCCTCGCGAGAACGTTCTTTCGCGCTGCCTCGAAGTTCTTGACGACAAGAACCACATGAAAGGGCAACTGGTCCTGGTCCTTGAATGCCGACAGGAACAAGTTCCGCAGGGAGGCGGGGGCAGATGTTCCCGCACCGGGCGTCCCACCGTCAGTCGCCGTCAAAGACCCGGGTCGTACCGGCAGGAAAGAAGTGCACGGTACCGAAGGTGTTTCCACAGGATGGAGCGTGCGCGCACGGTTGAAGTTTTCAACGATGAAGAACTTATTGGGGCATGTCGAACTTGCTAGGTTCTGCAACCGCTCCACCAGTTCCTGATCCGTCGCAGTCCTTCCGCATGCCACGACATGCCGAAGACCGGAAAACACATTTCCATCCATTGCCGGGTCATAGTAGACGGCCTCCGCATCCTCGGAGGCGGAAATCGAATTCAGTAATGTGAACAGCAATCCTTTCTCGGCGAGAGCCCCCGTGACCCTTCCATCAGCATCCATGTCGCCATCATTCCAGGCGACAAGCAAGTGCCCGTTAAAGTAGTTCTCCAATTCTGCGAAGACAGGACGCCGGATAAACGCGGTGTCCATACCGACAAGAAGCCCCGACGAGTTTGAGGCATTGTCCAACGTTTCCTCATCATGTCCCTGCATCGTTTTCGACAACCAGTCGGAAGAAATGAACCGTGGCAGTTCCCTTCCATCATCAAAAGTTCCCTTGACTTCATGGCCACACGCCGACACACGTTTCTGGAATATGAATTCGGCCTGTTGGTCCACTGCATCATCGCCCGTGAAAACCGCCTCCCGTGTATGGCCGGTTTCGGTGACGTTATTCGAGAAGGAAACCCGTGGGACTTCAACGACAGTATCGTATCCCTTTGCGCCAAAGTTCTCGTTGATGATGCATTCCTTCTTGGCCACAATGCCCTTAACCAGTACACCATCGTCAACGACCTGCTCGCTTCCGCTTCCATGCAATGAGATACGTAACTGTAGCTGATCCTTCATACCCGCCAACCCCGAAACATGCATCGAGGCCAGCGTCTGTGTTGCCAATAAAAGGTGGATGCCAACGGATCTACCCTGTTTGAGGATCTTGGTGAGATTATCCGCAATCAGTTCTCCGGTGGCACCATCGAACATCACCTGAAACTCGTCGATGATCACCAGGATTCGGGGCATCTTCTCCCGTGTACACCCCATTTCACGGTAATCCTCATACTTGTCGATGTTACCCGCTTTCGCAAACGCATGGTTACGGCGTTTCCGCTCGTCGTTCAGGAACTCGAACAGCGAGAGTGCATATTCGGGATCATTGCTGGCGGATATGCTTTTGACATGCGGCAACCAAATCCCATTGTTCTGATTCGTGTCCGTGTAATGCCGAAAGGCCACCCCGTCCTTAAAGTCCAGCAGATAGAGATTCAATTCATCGGGCGCATATTGCCAGCACAGCGAATGGATCAGGACGTGCAGCAAGTTCGACTTTCCAGAACCGCTTGTTCCGCCCATCAAACCATGAACAGCCGGGCATGCACGCGTCAGCAGTTGAAAACGTGCCACGTCATCCGAGTCCTTCAGCCATCCAATGGGAGCCGACAATCCCTTTGACGCATCATTGCGCCAAAATTGTTCCGAAGCAAACAACCCGTCAAGGCGATGATTCCTACCAGGGCATTCGGGAACGGCGGCCTGAAGCAGGGAGATGATTTCCTTGAGTTTCTCCGTTCCGGGAATCTTCTCCAAAATGTCGTTCTGTGAAAGAACGCGCGAAATCTTTTCGAGATCAAATGACATCATGACATTTCCTTTCTACGACTGAATCACGTCAATCACCACGTCCGAGAATCTATTCTTCCTGTCAGCCGCGAATCGCGGATCGTCCCCGCAGACCTGGTTGTGGCCATCACCGGCAAACACCACGTGGATACCACGGCTGCACCCATTCTTCATCAAGCTCTGAAGCATGGACATCCCGTCTGTCACGCGCTCGATTCCGGCAAGGGAAAACACCACCAGGACCTTGTACGGAAGAGGCGCCTCGGGGTGGTTGGCATTGTACGTCCTCCAATCCGGTTCTTCCGTGGTGAAGTAACCATCCGCGACCAGTTTCCCAGAATATTCGTACAACCCCTTGAGCGCGTCTGCAACCTGGTCCTGGCGGACGACAAGGTTCATAAGGCCCGAAACATGCTTCATCGTGGTGATGCCAAGAACCGACCCGCCTTGTGCCTCGTGATCGAGAATGGTCATGTCGCAACATCCCAACGGAAGCGTTGTCGCCAGACGGAGTAGCAGGATCTGTGCAATGTCCTTGTCCGGAATGGACATTGGATGCTCAAACGGGAATAGATGTACATGAGGTACGGTCATGTCAATCTTGATCCACGTGTCATTGCGGCTCCTGTAATGTGTCTCGTTCAGCAGAATGTAGGATGGGAACGCCGCCGTCCTGTTGACATGGCGTTCCTCAAAGCATTCCAATCTCGGTTGGGCCTCCTGCATCAACGTGATACGCTCCGTCATCCATCCCATGATTTCATTGACGGAATTGCGCAGCGCCAGCTGGAGTTCCGCAAGGTCTCGAACCTTTCGTGAATAGCAATTTCCCGGAACCGTCTCGTAGACAATCGTCGGCATCTTGGCAGGGGACTGCCGACAGACTTCATTTGCCTGCATCACAACCTGATTCACCTCGCGTATCGTTTCTCGTACACATTTCCACATGCGGTACGCCTCGGAAACCGCAGCAAGCTCCCCGTTCGCCTTCTGTGTAAATTCATCGACCTTGCCGACAATCACTTCATGATGGTGGCGAAACTCCTTCGCCTCCTCCGATTTTTCCATCAACTTGGGATCCTGGCATTCTCCGGACGGCGTGTAGAAGGCCTGCAGGGCGGCGTTCTCCTCTTTTGCCAGCGCCTGTAGTTCGCCAACCTTCGCGATGATCTTCTGCCGATTCTCGACAACCATTTCCACATCTGGCAGATGACGGTCGAATTGCTGTGCCGCCCGTGCAAGCCTCTCTGGATTGGGGATCTCATTCCCCAGCGTTTTGAAGACGGAAGCGACAATCTGTTCCAACCTATGCAGGCACGAGCTCATCTGGGAATGCAGCTGGCTGAACTGCTCCGAATAGTCAAGGTGCGAGGCGATGAGACCAACATATTTAACAAGGTCGTCTGCGGCCGTGTTCGCCCTTTTAAGGCAAAGCAGCCTTTCCCGTACCGTGTCATCCAGTTCCACCTCCTTTATCATTGGCAGATGGCGACACAGAGATCTGCCGCCCTTTTCTCTCTCTTCCATTGTTCCCCGCTCCATTTTATGGGATTGACGTTCTTCAAATGATGTCCGAGCTTGTCGAAGACCGACCTGTGACGTTTTCGCATACGGTTCCGTCTTTTTCGATCCTGACATGCCGTGTTCCTCGGACATGCCGCCGAGGCCGAATTCCAGCTGCGACAGATCGGTGTCGTGAAGTACGGCGATCGTCGTCTCGCAGATTCTCCTGGAGCGATTCGCACTGTCTTCGCCCAGTTCCGCAAACCTCCCGATTTGTCCCCAGAATCCGCTGAAGTTCTCCGCCATTTTCCGTCCCGTCGAGTCGGGAACTTCGTTCAGGAAATCCCTGATGGCGGCCTTTCCGCTCTGTAATACCTCTTCAAGCATCTTCAGCTCCTTGCCTCCGCCTTACCTGCCCCCGGTGCGTTCCCGTACCACGTTGTAGAAACTCTGGCACGTGCGCTCGTTTTGTTCGGCCTCGTCCCTGAGCCGGGCGATGGCAAGCCTACCCTCGGATGCGTAGGTCTCCTTTTCCTGGCGGACTTGTCGGTCTGCCTCCGTGAGTGACTTGATGTTCTCTTCGACCTCTCGGCGAAGCCGCCCAATCTTCTCAAGATGACGTTTGAGGGAAAGATCGTGTTCCTCCATCTTTCCAAGCTCCGCCTCCAGTTCGCGAATCTTGTTCGCCAGAATCTCCTTCCGGGCCTGGTAGGACCGACGTTCCTCGTTCGAGTTTCCCGCAGGGGCGGAAGACAGGGCAACCGACGTCTCCCGGATCAGGGTGCGTTGCCGGTCCATCATGTTCTGCAGCGCCTCCAGCTCTTCACCGTAGTACTTTATTGCGTTCTCAACGGGATAGACCTTGTTCTCCTCCTCTTCAAGCATCTTGCCGACAATCTGGCATTGTTCCTCCAATTGTCCAAGATTGACTTGATACGACGCCTCTGCGGCTTCTTCGGACTGTCGCAATGACTTCAGCATGCGCAGGCTCGCCTCGGCCTCGCCAACGACGATGGATGCCCCTCCAACAACGGAGCCAGCCGATAGAATCGAATTCATGCTCATATCCAGATCCCCTACACGATGTTTCGATAGCGTTCAGCCCAATCCAGCTGTTCTCGGACCTTTCGCTCCACGGTTTCCTGCAACTGTTCACACGCCTGCAGGACGCTCGTGTTGATCTCCAGAAGTTTTCCCTCGGCGTGCAGAAGCGATTCGTCCTGCCAACTTTGCGCAACGGCGTTTACCGCCATGACGATTCCCTGGACCAATCCCTCTACACCGTCGCGGATGGCCCGGATCTCGGCCCCGAAGTTCTGTACGGACTCCACGTCAAACTCAATGTCATTCATGTTCTCACCTCTTTTCGTCGATGATCTGCCGCTTGCGCCTCACGAACGGCAGCAAATCCTCAATGGCCACCAGTAGCCCCCTGTGCAGAAGGGCGTCTATTTCGGACACGAGATTCTCCATCGCGGTAAAATCCGCATCGCGCCAGGTCTCGCCCACGGCATCCAACGACTGCCGAAGTAGCTTCCGGTACTCTTCCAACCCGTATTGATAATCCAGGCAATGGGATTCAAACACATCGATGTCACCGATGTTTCCTACACGAACCTGATTGCTCATGCACCCTCCCCTACCGTTTAAAGATCTCGGGATTCCCGTCGATTACACCGATGGCCGCCGCCATGAGGGAATCCATCTCCCTGCACAGTCGATCTTCCTTTATCTGTATGGGCCTGATGGCCTCTCGCAGCGACTTCTCCCTCTTGGAAAGCATCCTGTAGCTGAACGCCACATTCAACCAAACCACAACAAGGATCCCGTCGATGAGATACCGCAATGCAAGCTGCAAAAAAGTATCGCCCGTCTTGCCATGGCAGATGCCGATGCCAATCAGGAATGCAATGGTAACCCCTAAAAACAGATTCTTCATTTGGTTCCTTTTTGCTGCGCCCGCTCGGTAATCGCACAAAAAAACCTCTCTTTGTGTTTCACGCGAGGCTGTAGGAATCGCCTATGACAGAAACACAAAGAGAGGAAACGCATGCGCGTTTCCTGCACCGTGCCGTCTGTCATGAAACTTCCTACATTTCGCGTGACGATCACTTTGCAGTTGCAAATTGATTTAAGGTATCCGAGGGTGGATACGGAAACTGGCGACCTTATGGCCACAGGATTCCCGAATCAGTTCACGGACTCTGTTGCTCCCTCACACCTATGCGGGAAACCACACGCGCGCGAAGGAACGGAAGGGATTATATCACAGTTTCCCTGTCCGTGGTGAGGCCCGCGCGTAATTCATCATCCGCCGCTAAGCAAAGAACGTCATGGACGTTTTCTTGTACTCGCGCGTGGAAAGGAGCATCACGGCGGGCACGGCGGCGCCGGCCACCCGGTTGACCTCTGCGGAAAGGGACGCGAACTGCGCGTTCGCCTCCGCCGCCGCGCGGGCGTGGACCATCGCGAAGAGGTTGTAGGGGAAGTTCGGCGCCTCGGGCCGTTCGTAGCAGTGCGTCACCTCGCCGCGCGCCGCGAGCGCGCGGCCCGCCGCCGTCGTGTCGCCCGCCACCCGCCAGCAGCACATGCCGTTTGCGGACCACCCCGCGTTCCGGTGGTGGAGGAGAAGCCCGATGCGCTTGAGCCGCCCCTTCCGCCGCCAGATTTCCAGCGTCGAGAGGAGATCCCATTCCTTCATGCCCAGCCGCCCGGCGAGGGCCGCGAAGAAATCGGCCCGCGCCTCCGTGTCGCCCTGCAGCGCCCCGATGACGGCACGGTCCCGCGCCGTGACGGGCGGCAGATCGTCGCCCTCCGCCACGTCCTCCTCCCGTGCGCGCGTGGCGGCGCCGAAGACCACATCCACCTTGTAGCGGCGCGTCGCCGGCAGGACATGCAGGGCATACGGCCCCAGGCGCGCGGCCACCTCGTCCACCATCGCCGGGAAGATGTCCGCCGGATAGCTGAGCGTGAACCAGAGGTTCGGAACGCCCGGCCGCAGAGCGGACGTGGCTTCGCGCACGTAGCAGTGCGTCACGCCCGCAAGGGGCGTCAGCTTCGCCGCCGCCGCGTCAAGCGCCTCCACGGACACCGCGGCGGCGCAAAGCGCGGAACGGTAGCCGAGACGGCGCGTGTCGAAGACGGCACCGAACCGGCGCACCGTCCCCACCGCCCGCTGGCGCGCCAGGCAGGCGAGGAGGTCCGCCTCGCCGCATCCCAGCTCGCGTGAAAGCTCCTCGAACGGACGCGCGCACAGCGGAATCCCCCGCTGCAGCGCGACCACCATCGCCGCGTCGTCCACGCTCACCGCTTGTTGTACGGATAGCTGACGACGTCGTCGACGATCTGGCGGGCGAGGTCGGCCGCAATGCGCTGCGCCGCGTCGCGCTGGCCCGTCAGCAGGTCTCCCTGCACGAGGAACGTCGTCTCCGCCACGTACGTGCGTCCGTCCACCAGCACCTTGCCGGCCTCCTTGTCGACGAGCGACACCTTGGCCGTCACGAAGTAGCGGTACTCGCCCGCGCGCATGCCGTAGCCGCGGTCATAGGAGACCGGGCGGCGCTCCGCCTTCACGAGCGCGCCCTGCACCTCGATGGACGAGTCGCCGGAGCGGCGGATGGAGAACGTGCCCTCGCGCTGGAACTCGCGGAGCGTGTACTGCGTCACGATCGGGCCCAGCTCGGCCGACTGCGTGCGGTTCTCGAACACGGGCACCGCGACCGTGCGGATCTCATCCGGCACGCGGGACGTCCACCGGTAGTCCGGCAGACCCGAGCAGCCACAGAGCGCCAAGGCGGGAACGAGAAGGAGGAATGCGCGACGTTTCATGGACCTGGTACCTTTCAGTTGTTCGGCTCGGCGACGGGCGGGACGGCTGCGGGCGGCGGTTCCGCCAGTTCGGCGATGCGCGCCCGCACGGTCTCCGCATGGGGGGAATCCGGATATTCGGCGAGGAAACGCTCCCACGACGTGCGCGCCGCATGGCGCGTGCGCTGCTTCGAGTCGTAGAACTTCGCGCTCCGGTAGGCGTCCTCCTCCATGTAGCGCTTCAGTTCCTCGGCCCACCCCTTCAGCTCCTCGGCCTGCTCAAGGTCGGGCCGCCGCGCCAGCGTCATCTTCAGATAGCCCATCGTGTCGCGGCAGCGCGGGATGTTGTACGCGAGGCGGCGGCACAGCCACATGCGCGCCCGCGCCTCCAGGTAGGCCGCCCGGCGCGCCTCGACGGAGACGGGGTACTTGCTCTGCAGCGTCGCGTAGACCTTGCACGACTCCTCGTACTGGCTGTCCTGCTCGCGCAGGTCGGCGATCTTGAGCATCGCCTCGGGCACGTAGGGAGCGCCCGGCGCGCGCCGCACGATCGACTCGTAGTGCTGGCGCACGAGGCGGTTCGAGAGGAACGAGAAGCCGAACCAGGACTTCTTCTTCTCGACCATCGTGTTCACGAGCCGGTAGCCGTATTCCACGAGCTCCTGGTACCTGCAGTCGCGCGCGTAGAAGTCCAGCAGGTATTCCAGCTGGTCGAACGCCTCCTCGTAGTCCTCCAGCGGACCGGCCAGCAGCTTCACGAACCGCAGCTGCGCCTGCGGCGCCTCCTTTGAAACCGGCCATTCGCGCACGAGCGCGTCGTAGGCCTTCGCGGCCCCCTTGGAATCGCCTTCCGTCTCAAGTTCCTGCGCGAAGGCGAACTGCTCCGCCGGCGTGTCGCGCTTGACGCCGAACCACCAGCTCTTCTCGCGGCGCTCGGGCTTCTTCACGTCGTCGAGCCCGTCGAAGCCCGGATAGGCGTCCGTCGCATACGGCGAGTTGCCGCCCGTCGAGGCCCCCGCCACGCTCCGCGCCGGCGCCGCCTGAACCGCACCCAGCGCCATCATCGCGACGGCGCACAATCCGATTTTCCAAAACGTGTTGCCCATGCCCTGTCCGTTATCCGTTTTCGTACCGTTTCCGCACAGTATACCACATCACACGCGCCCCCGCCACCCGCTTCCAGGCGACGCGAGATTCCGCATCCGGGGAAGGGACGCACGCCGCCGCGTCCGGGCGCCGGAAGAAGTATGCCGCATCGTCCCCGCGTCAGTCGGCAAGCGGGAAGGCGCGGGCCTTGAACGACACGGTGACGGGCGTGGAGACCATGACGAGACCTTTCCCTTGAAGCGCTATTCGATGACGACGCTTGTGCCGACGTCGCACATGCCGCGGAGCTTCTCCGCGTTCCAGTTCGCGAGGCGGAAGCAGCCATGCGACTCCGCGCGGCCGATCCGCTCGGGGGAGGGCGTGCCGTGGATGCCGTAGGTGGGCAGGGAGAGGCCGATCCACGACGTCCCGACCGGGTTGTTCGGCCCGGGCGGGTAGATGTGGCGCGCGATGCGCCCGCCCGGCCCCGCACGCGGCGCGGTGTAGGTGTAGTTCGGCTTCGGGACGAGCGCCGTCACCTGCACCTCCCCGGCCGGGGGGCGCTTGCTCTTCTCCGCCGCGATCGAGCAGGGGAAGAGGCCGATCATCCGCCCCGCCGCGTCGAAGGCCGTGATTTCGAGGCGGGCGAGCGAGACGCGCAGGACGCTCGCCTCGCCGAGGGGAAAACGGCGGGAGGCGCCGCGCACCGCAACGGGCGTCGTCCGGGGAAGGACGACGCGCGCGCCGGCGGGCGGGTTCGGCCAGGCGAGCGCGGGGTTGAGCCGCCGCAGGAGCGTGACGGAACAGTGTCCACGTTCGGCGAACATCTCCGCGAGGGATTCGTACCCCATCGTGGCGAGCTGCGCTTTCTCGGCGGGCGCGGCGGGGATCCGCCCGCACGCCGCATGGTCCGCCGCCGTCACGACGACCGTCTCGAAAAGGTTCGTCTCCCCCGCGAAGAACCGCGCATGCGCCGTCGACTCCGCGCCGGGGACGTACGCGAGACCGTTCACGGCGCAGTAGGTCGCAAGCGCCACCTGCGTCTTGCGTCCGCACTGTCCGTCGAGCGTGTTGCAGGAGAACCCCCGGCGGTCGAGGCTGATCTGGAGCGCGAGGACGCGCTGCTCCCGGGGCGACAGCGGCATGCAGGGCTGCGGCGCACCGAAGAGAACGCCGCACCCGGACAATGCCGCCACGCAAGCGAGCAGGTTCTTTGCCGAACGGAAAGCCATGCCGCCTAGCACTTCTCCAGCGCCTGCTTCAGGTCGGCGATGAGGTCGTCGGGGTCTTCGAGTCCCACCGAGAAGCGGATGAGGTCCGGCGGGATGCCGGCGGCCACAAGCTGTTCGTCCGTTAGCTGGCGGTGCGTGTGCGAGGCGGGGTGGAGGACGCAGCTCCAGGCGTCGGCGACGTGCGTGACGATGCCGATGAGCTTGAGGGCGTCCATGAACCGGATGGACGCCTCGCGCCCGCCCTTGATGCCGAACGTCATCACGCCGCAGGGGCTCGGTCCCTTGAACTGCTTCACCACGAGCGCGTGGTCGGGGGAGTCGGGGAGGCCCGCGAAGTTGACCCACGCGACCTTCTCCTGCGCGCGCAGCCACGTCGCGATCCTGAGCGCGCTCTCCGCATGGCGGCGGATGCGCACGTGGAGCGATTCGAGGCCGATGTTCAGCAGGAAGGCGTTGAACGGCGAGGGGATCGCGCCGTAGTCGCGCATGAGCTGGGCGGTGCACTTGACGATGTAGGCCATCTTGCCGAAGCTCTTCACGTAGGAGAGGCCGTGGTAGGAGGGGTCGGGCGCGACGAGGCCGGCGAAGCGGTCGGGGTACCGGGACCAGTCGAAGGCGCCGCTGTCGACGATGCAGCCGCCAACCTGCGAAGAGTGTCCGTCCATGTACTTCGTCGTCGCGTGCGTCACGATGTCGCAGCCGAATTCGAAGGGACGGCAGAGAACCGGCGTCGGGAACGTGTTGTCCACGATGAGCGGCACGCCGAAGCGGTGGGCGACCTCGGCGAACTTCGCAATGTCGAGGACGACGCCGCTCGGGTTCGCCACCGTCTCGCCGAAGACGCACTTCGTGTTCGGGCGGAACGCGCGCGCGATCTCCTCCGGCGGGGCCTTCGGGTCGACGAACGTCGTCTCGATGCCGAGCTTCTTCAGGGAGACGGCGAGCAGGTTGAACGTGCCGCCGTAGATCTGCGCGGAGGCGACGACGTGGTCGCCCGCCCCGCAGAGGTTGAGGATTGCGAACGTCGAGGCGGCCTGCCCCGAGCTCGTGAGGATCGCCGCCACGCCCCCCTCCAGCGCCGCGATCTTCTTCGCGACCTGGTCGTTCGTGGGGTTCGCGAGGCGCGTGTAGAAGTAGCCGCTCGCCTTCAGGTCGAAGAGGTCGGCCATCTGCTCGCTCGTCTCGTACCTGAAGGTCGTCGAGGCGTAGATCGGCACCTGGCGCGGCTCGCCCTTCTTCGGCTGCCAGCCGCCCTGGACGCACAGTGTATCAACGGTCATGTTTTTCTCCTTCCAGTCTTTCATTTGAGGCCCGAACGCTCAACGACTTAACTACTTAACCACAATTTAACTACTTAACTACTTAACCACTTAATCACTTCCTGACGGTGCCGTCGCCCGTGACGACGTACTTGTAGGTGGTCAGCTCCTCCAGGCCCATCGGACCGCGCGCGTGGAGCTTGTCCGTGGAGATGCCGATCTCGGCGCCCATGCCGAACTCGGCGCCGTCCGTGAAGCGGGTCGAGGCGTTGTGGTAGACGGCCGCCGAATCGACGAGGCGCAGGAACGCCCGCGCCCGCGCGGCGTCGTTCGTCACGATGCAGTCGGAATGGTGCGAGCCGTGGCGGTTGATGTGGTCGATCGCCGCATGGACGTCGCGGACGATCCCCACGTTCATCTCAAGAGACAGGAACTCGCGTCCCCAGTCCTGCTCCGTCTCGTGCAGCACGACGCCCCGATCCGCCGCCCACGCCCGCACCATTGGCAGGAAAAGCGGCGCAAGCCTTTCGTGGACGAGCAGGCATTCCGCCGCGTTGCAGGCGCTCGGACGCTGGACCTTCGCGTTGTCGAGGATCGCAAGCGCCATCGCGAGATCGGCCTTGTCGTCCACGTAGACGTGGCAGACGCCCTTGTAGTGCTTGAGGACGGGGACGAGCGCCGCCTCGCACATCGCGCGGATCAGGCGCTCGCCGCCGCGCGGGATCGCCACATCCACGTACTCCGGCATCCGCACGAGCGCGCGCACGCCCGCGTGGTCCGTCGTCTGCACAAGCAGCACCGCGTCGAGGAGCACGGACGGATGCGCCGTGCCGCACCAACGCGCGAGCCCCTTCTGCACGGCCTCGGCGAGCGCCCGGTTCGAACGCAGCGCCTCCTTCCCGCCGCGCAGGATGATTGCGTTCGAGGTCTTGAAGCAGAGCGCCGCCGTGTCGACGAAGACGTTCGGACGCGACTCGAAGACGACGGCGACGACGCCCAGCGGTTCGCGCACCTTCACGATGTGGATGCCGCTCGGGCGGTCGCGCTCCAGCAGCGTCTCGCCCACGGGGTCGGGCAGCTGCGCCACGAAGCGCACGCCGTCCACCATCGCGCGGAACCGCGCGGGCGTGAGCGTGAGCCGGTCCACAAGCGCGGGCGCAAGCCCCGCCGCGCGCGCGGCCGCGACATCCTCCGCATTCGCCGCCGCGATCAGCGGCTCGTCCGCCTCCAGCGCCTCCGCCACGGACAGCAACGCAGCATTCTTGTCGCGCGTCTCCAGCGTCCGCAGCGCGCGCGACGCGGCGCGCGCCCTCTTCCCCAGGTCCCGGATTTCCTCTTCAACCGTCATTTCTCCACCCTTTCCTTGAAAGGCTCCAACACCAACTCGGCGACCTCGCACGCATCGGCCTCATGCGCCTTCAGAACCTCGATGAACGCGGCCGTGGCACCCTCCGGCGCGACGAGCCCCTTCTTCGGCGAACGCTTCGAGAGGCGCACGCCCTGATACCAGAGGCCGTCGCCGACGGACGCCCCGTTGCCGTCCTCGAAGCGCAGGCGCACCCACACGGGCGCGCCGCCCTTCTTCAGCTTCACGGAAAAACGCAACCGCCGGTCTCCCGCCGGCACCGTGCAGCGGCGCCGTTCGACCACGGGACCAAGCTGCGTCGGCGACGCGGCGGGCACAACGGGTGGCGGCGCGAGCACCTCCGGACCCGGTACTTCGGCGATCTTCACGTCCGACAGATCCTCGCGCGGCGGCAGGGCGCTCACGAAGTGCGCCGCGCACCACACGCCCGCAAGCGCCACAACGAGCGCGCCCACGACGAACGCCGCCCCGAACGGTCCGTACGGACGCGGGGCCGGGGCGGGCGGAGCGGCGATGGAAGGGGCAACGGGCGCCGTTTTCTTCTTTTTTCCCTTCCCGGACTTTCCGAAACGTTCGGCGCCCCGTACCTCGGCGTGGCGGCGCTCCTCCGCGCGCGCGCGCATCCAGGGCGCCTCGTCAAGCCCCTGTCCGTTCATCTTCGCGCGGTAGCCCTCCAGGTCAAAGGGCAGCGAGCGGAAGGAGACCGTGCCCGTTCCGTCATCGTAGAGGCAGTAGAAGCTGCGGCACACGCCACTGCGGGGATACCCCACGCTTCCCACGTTGACGAGGTAGCGCTTGCCCGGCTCCAGCACGAAGTCCATCGGCTCCAGCGCATGCGGCTCGCCGCTCGTTCCCAGCACGAAGATGCCGGGCTTGTGGCTGTGGCCGACGAAGAGGAGCGGTTCGGCGCGCGCGCGCCAGGAGGGCCGCGCGTCAGACGGCTCCAGCACGTAGTTGAACCGCGTGGGATCCGAGAACTCGCCGTGCGCACAGGCGAAGCCCCCCGCCGGACCGGGGAAATCGCAGACATGCGGCAGGTGGCGCAGCCAGTCGAGCGCGGAAGGCGCGAGCGCCGCGCGGTGCCGCGCCACGGCGGCGGCGGCAAAGGAGGTAAAGTCCTCCACGGGGAACCGTCCCGACACGGCATCGTCGTGGTTGCCCGCAAGGCACACATGCGCCCGGCGGTAGACGAGCTCAAGCGCCGCGACCGGATCGGGACCGTATCCGAGTACGTCACCGAGGCAAATGATCTTCTCCGCACGCGCATCGGCGGCATCCGCGAGAACCGCCCGGAGCGCGGTCTCGTTCGCATGGACGTCCGAGATGATCGCGTAGCGCATGGGGAGCCCCCTTCTAGAGCGCGCTGCCGGGCACGAAGGTGCCAACGTCGCGCCCCGCGAAGATGCGGGCAAGCACGTGCGGCTGCACGGCGTTCGCGATCACCACGTTCGCGCCGCTCCTGGCGGCGTTCTGCACGGCCTTGAGCTTCGAATCCATGCCGCCCTTCGAGAGCGAGCCCTTCTCGCCGGGCTTCACGAGCTTGAGCGCGTCGCGCACCTTGCCGATCGCGGGGACCCGCTTCCCCTCCGCGTCGAGAAGGCCGTCCACCGTTGTGAGGAGGACGAGCGCGTCGGCGTGGACGAGCTTCACGATGAGGGAGGAGAGCCAGTCGTTGTCACCGAAGGTGAGGCCCTTCAGCTCCTCGTCCGCCACGATGTCGTTCTCGTTGATGACGGGCACGATGCCCGCGCGCACGAGGTGGTCGAGCGACCGGCGGAGGTTCGCGACGCGGCGGCGGTCCGCGAAGTCGGAGTGCGTGAGGAGGACCTGGCCGATTTTCACGCCGCGCGCGGCGAAGAGCCGTTCATACTCGGTGATGAAGCGCGGCTGGCCGACGGCCGCGCACATCTGGACATCCGAGACCTCGGCGGGACGGGCCTTGAGCCCCAGCGCCTCGACGCCGGCGGCGACCGCGCCCGAACTCACGAACAGCACCTCCGGCCCCATCTTGCGCAGTTCGCAGACGCCGTTGACGACGCGCCGCAGCGCGGCGGAGTCGGGGCGGCCCGTCTTCTTCGCGATCGAGTGCGTGCCGACCTTCACGACGACGCGCCGCGCGTCCCGCAACACCGCGCGCTCCCTCAACAGATTGTCAGATTCTTTCATCGGTGGATAGTATAACAAAAAAGACGCCGCGGGGGCGACCACGGGGGCGCGGGCCGCCGGGGACGTCGGCCCCTACCACGCCACACCCGCGCGCACCACATGGTAGGGCGCGACGTCCCCGGCGCGCCGCGCCCTGTCCGCTGAGTGGGGGGATGAGGTCTTGCCTACTTCAGATTCCACTTGAGGACGCCGCCGGAGAAGTCCTTCCGGAGCTTGACGACGAGACGCACGGCCTTCGCCCGGACCGGAGCGAAGGACACGCCATTGAAGCGGTTGGCGACGCCGGGGCGTTCCGTCGTGACATCCCGCCACGGTGCCTCGGAGGAGGCCTTCACCTGCACCTTCCAGCTCGCCGGCACGCGGCACGCGCCCACGCCCGTGTCGTCGAACCAGTAGACCTCCGCGCCGGAGACCTCCTCCGCCTCCGGCAGCTCGTACGAGACCCACTCCTCGCTGCCCCTGTGGGGCCAGAAGGTCAGGCGGCGGAGCTTCCGGTCGCCCGAGCCCTTCGGCTCGATCCCGTCGCACAGCGCGTCCGTCGTGTCGGTCTCGCAGCAGTGCGAGGCCTTCGTCTCGAAGGAGGCGGACACGAGGGCGGGATCGGCTTTCACGGGGAAGAAGACCTGCATCTCGCCGGCGCCGCGGTGACACCACGCGAAGTACGGAATCAGCGTCAGGGTGGTCGGCGTCGACACGCAGGACCTGAGGCCGCGCGTCACGGTCCGGGCGGGACATGTCAGCGCGGGATAGGCATTTCCCATCACGTCGACCGCCGTCTCGGTGAACACGGCGTCGGGCGCGACCGCCTTGTCCAGCGCGCGGCCGCCGTTGTCCACGCCCTCGGCACAGTAGAGGATCGGGCCCCGCTCGACCGCGAGACGGTCCCTGTCCGCCGCCACGGCGTCGTGGGCCTTGATGCGGCGCACCGACATGTTCATGTCGATCGTGACGACATCGCCCTGCTTCCACGCGCGGTCCAGCACGCAGTATCCCTTCCGGGGCTCGGCCTTCACGGCCGCGCCGTTCACCGCCACCGAGAAGTCCGCGAGGGTGCCGGGGACGACCTGCTCGTAGAGGTCGCTCGGCACGGGCCGCCCCACGCACCAGCCCGGGATGCGCACGTGAAGCGCGAAGCGCTGTCCGTCCCTCGACGGCGTCACCGTGACGGCGCTCGTGCCGGACCAGGGATACGCGGTGCGCTGCGCGAGCTTCACGTCGCCGCCCGCGAGATTCAGCCGCGCCTCGGACGCGACGAAGAGGTTCACGTACGCCGCGTCGCCGCGCGTCGCATAGGCGAACTGCGCGATCTGGGGGATGAAGCGGACGATGTTCACCGGGCAGCAGCTGCAGCCGAACCACTTCGACCGACTGTATCCGCCGCGAGACGCCAGGGGATTCTCGTAGAAGAACTCGTCGCCCCCCAGCGAGACGCCGCTCAGGAAGCCGTTGTAGAGCACGCGCTCCAGCACGTCCACGTACTTCGCGTCGCCCCGCATCAGGAACATGCGCTGGTTCCAGAGGGCGTTCGCGATGCTCGCGCACGTCTCGAGGTACGCCCCGTCGTTCGGCAGCTCGTAGTTGGCGCCGAAGGCCTCGCCGTCCGGGCGCGCCCCGATGCCGCCGCTCAGATGGAGCTTCTTCCCGACGACGTTCGCCCAAAGGGCGTCGATCGCCTTCACGTACGCGCCGTTGCCCGTGAGCGCCGCGACGTCCGCCATGCCGCAATAGAGGTATCCGGCGCGCACCGCGTGCCCCACGGCCTCGCGCTGCCGCGTCACCGGCAGATGGTTCTGGTTGTACGCCCCCGACAATCTCATCTCCTTCTCGCCACCCGCCACGAGATCGCCCTCCTGGGAGAAGACGTCCGCCGCGCGCGTGCCGCCGTTCGCGGCGCCGCGCCGGTCGAGGAAGTGCTTGGCAAGCTCCAAGTAGCGCGCCTCGCCGGTCGCGCGGTAGAGCTTGCAGAGGGCGAGCTCGATCTCCTCGTGTCCGGGCACGGCCTTGAGCTGCGTCGGGCCGGGGCCGAACGTCCGGTCGATGAGGTCGGCCGAACGGATCGCGACGTCGAGAAGCGTCCGCTTCCCCGTGACCTCATGATAGGCGACGGCCGCCTCGTACATGTGGCCGACGTTGTAGAGCTCGTGGCTGAAGTGGCAGTTGCTCCACCGCGTGGGCCCCATCATGCCGTAGTCCGTCTTGCCGTCCTTCTGCCCATAGGTGAAACCGAGCGTGCGGGACGTGTAGAGATAGCCGTCCGGCTCCTGGGCCTTTGCGATCAGGTCGATCAGGTCGTCAAGGTACTTCTCGAGCTTCGGGTCCGGATGCGTCGAGAGCGTGTAGGCCGCGCCCTCGATGATCTTGTAGACGTCGGAGTCGTCGAACGGGATTCCGCGAAACGTGCCCCAGTTGCGCGCCGCCGCGTTGCGGAAGTTCGGGATGCGGGCGTCCTCGCTCTTGCGGAAGTCGGCCCACACCGTGACGAGACGGTTCGTCTCGAAGCGCGGAAGCCAGAACCCCGCCGTCACGGTGACGTTCGTCATCTCGGCGGGGCGGAACGGATAGTCGCCCGCCCAGCAGGCCCACCATGCCACCAGCGCGCCCAGCGTCACCAGGCGTTTGCAACGCGAGCGCCCTGCGTCTCGGTCTTTCCGTCGGCGCGATGCCCCCGCGTCAGCCCATACGCGCAGATTCCCTTCACGTGCTTTCTCCCTCGACATGGATTTCCTTGGTCCTTTCCTTAATCAGCAAGTGCATAATTTGCGCGAACTCTATCTAAAATCGCAGTTGATGTCAATGGCCAGGCGCGACGTCCCCGGCGCGCCGCGCCCGCCGATGAACCAGTTCGTGGGTTGTCTCGGTCCCCTTCATTTCGGGTTGCCCTGAGCGGTGGCGTAGAACCTCACTTTCCAAGGCGATTTCAGTTTATCGAAATGGTCATCAGCCGTCAGAACCGCCAAATTGTTCGCCCGCGCTGTCGCCGCGATGATTGCATCCGGCAACTTCATTCCATTGCGCTTGCGGGCGTTCACGACAAGTTGCGTGAACATCGGGTCGTCGGACGGCACGTCGTAAACATGAATGCGAGACCTGAATACCTGATAAAGCCGAACATCTTCTTCCCCTAGTCTCGGAAACGAGAAATACTCCATCTCGGCGATTATCGACGTGGCTATGAAATCGGCATCAGCAAGAACAGAGACCAATTCCGCATTGCCCTTAAGGAACTGGATGATTGCGTTTGTATCGAGAAGGTATCCGTTACCATTCTTCACGCAGCGCCCTCTGCTCTTTTACGGCATCACCTTTCCAACGCAACTTCCCGACGATGTCGGAGAAGTCGTACTTTGGCTTCTGCTCCTCCTCGACCGTATAGACGATTACCTTGCAGACGCATTGCGAATACTCCTTCGGAACCTCGAACGACACGCGGTTCCGCTTTGGGCGGACAATTCTCTCAAGCACTGGCATTGTCTTTTCCTTTGACGCTTAGTCAGCATCATTGTACCAAAAACGAGGGCGCGGAAACAAGTGCGCGCCCTCGTTTGCGAGGGAAGCCGAGTCACGTCGATTGAAAAAGTAAGTGGGCAGGGGCGACGGAAAAACCTGCCCGTTTAGTCGTGCAAACGGAAGTGCCCACTTTCCCCTGCGGGCGGGAAATGGCATCCTTCGCGCAGCCGCGACGACCCCGGCGCGCCGCGCCCACGGGGACGCCAACGGGGACGCGGGCCGCCGAGGACGTCGGCCCCTACCACGCCACACCCGCGCGCACCCCATGGTCGGGCGCGACGTCCCCGGCGCGCCGCGCGCATGGGGATGCCATCGAAACGCCAACGGGTACGCGGGCCGCCGGGGACGTCGGCCCCTACCACGCCACACGCCCGCGTACACCCCATGGTCGGGCGCGACGTCCCCGGCGCGCCGCGCCCACGGGGACGTCCACGGGGACGCCATCGTGTACGCGGGCCGCCGGGGACGTCGG
>ERZ1026880.450-NODE-450-length-21112-cov-6.563566_pt1 | contig 21112 bp, 17 predicted proteins | sample MGYA00380170_ERZ1026880 | MGnify/ENA primary metagenome ERZ1026880 (study PRJEB33269, sample SAMEA4719806) | human gut metagenome | biome: human-associated habitat; feature: organic feature; material: feces | place: Cameroon | collected 2013-10 ...
CCGCGGCGTGTGCGAGCCCGCCTATGCGCTCGAGCAGCATCCGCGGTATCGGGAGCTAATTGCGAGTTGCGAGATGCCAGGGGATTGCGGAGCTGCCGCGACCTGGAAAGCACCGGAGAACCACAAAGCGTTTTCGATCTGCGAAGACGACGATCTCGACTTCCTTCCCCCGCCGGGACCGGACGACGAGATCTGGATCGATACGCTATTCGACACCGACAACCTGGACAGCGATTCCGGCGCTGCAGCCTAAGGAAGGAACGAAGATGAGCGAAACCCATGTACGCAAAAACCCTTCCGAAATGAGCACCCCAGACCCGAACAAGGTAAGCGCCTTCGCAAACCCAAACAAAACGAGCACCCGCAAAAGCCTGAGCGAGCGCATCGCCCACGCGAACGCCGCGCGCGTAGACAACGCATGGAGCACACCGGACGAGCAACTTATCGAGGCTGAGCGCAGGACCCCATTCCAGATTTGCGACGTGTATTGCGCGCACGCCGAAGAGCTGCTCGCGATCACGGGGCAAATCTCGGCCGCGTTGCCGAGTCGCGCCGCATATCTCGCGCGGACCAACCCGCGAGCGGCGGCACATCCGGACAACCGTTCGGTCAAGGCGCATACCCAGGTCGGGAACCCCGCGTGCGCCTTCGTCTGGGAGATCCGCAACAACAAGGAAGGCGCGCTGGCCAAGTCGTCGGACGCGCAATACGCCAAGGCCCTTGACGCCACGGACGCGCTGAAGGACCTCTGGGAAGACGAGCCTTGGCTCGACGAGCTGCAGATCGCGAAGGCGCTCATCGCGCAAATCGTCCTACTCGACGACGACCTGCGCGCAAAAGTCCTCAAACGCGCGAACCTCATGGCCAAAGAGTGCGCCGACACTCTCGCCCCATACCTGCGAGGCTGAAAGCGGCAGGCAGGCGGCAAGCGCACTCCAAGCCGAACACCTACTTCCCCACCCACTTCGGCGGGGCCAAAACCGGCAACTTCTCGCAAAGGATCGCGCGACCCAACGCTAGAATCTAACCATTCGAACCAAAAGGAGGAGCAGCACGTGGCCCAAGATTTCTACAATCTGCTTTACAACGGATACACCAGCGAGTATCAGCTCATGAGCTCGCTGTACCGCAACGGCCTGGACGCGCTTCGCCCGCCCGCGGACATGGGCATCGACGTGGTGTCGCTGAACCTCAAGCAGCAGCTTGAGAAGCCGGGCACGCCGCCTGAAACGTTCTTTTTCCAGGTCAAGACGGCGGTGACCACCGTAAGCGAGAACCCGAACCGCCCCGGCGCGTTCGCCGTGGTCGAGTTCAAGCTCAAGGACAGCGAGGTGGACCTTCTCGCCCGCTCGCGCGACCGCGCGCTGTTCTGCTACGTGTACAACAGCGAGGCCGGAGCGCTCACCGACGCGTTCGAGGCGCCGTTCATCTGTTTCTGGCTTGACGGCACGCTCATCAAAAAGCTCAACGACGAAGGCGCGTTCTTCCGCAAAAAGGGCGAATCTAAGCTGACGCTGACCTGCCAGCTGCGCAAACCCACGCACGAATACGGCCACTGGTACGCCCTGATAGTGAATGAGAAGGGTGAAAAAGTCGAGAACGGCTTCCTGGGAATCGTCGGCGGAGAAGGCTCCCCAGCCGACGACTGGGCAGAGCACTACAGCGTAGCCGGCTACCTAGAATACGCCCGCTGGGGGCTGTAAGGCGAAAGGGCGGAGCCGCGCGACGATGGCCAGCGAGACTAGGGGACGGAAGTGAGTTCGTCTGTTCACGCCCCGCTCCACTTAGCCTCGTTCACTCTGCTGTTGCGTTCGTATCCATTCGCGGAGGTACTTGAAGGGCAGCGGCAGCACCGAGGCGTTGCCCAGGCGCGCGATGGGCACGACGAGCGTTTCGAGCAAATCGGTGAAGAACGGGGTCTCGCCGTTGACGCTGCGAACGCTCCTGATGACGCAGCCGTTTTCCCGACCTGTCCGGCTTAGGCCATCGAAGTTGCTCACCCAATACAGCAGCGAATCGTCGTCCCGAACGCAATGCATCTTGACGATCGGCTCGAATGTTGTCGCAAGCGCTTCCTTGTCGCGCGGCACGCCGGTCAAAAGGCGCCTTGCGAACCGCTCCTCCAGCCGAGCGTCCACCAACTCTCGAATACGCCGCGCCGGATAGCTTCTATCGATCATCCTCGCAGCATCCACAACCAGGGAATTGAGCTTCGACGCCTTCACCAAAGGATCCGGCATTTCGGAAACCTCTTCGCACAGCGCCCGCAACGCAACATCGACGGCGGGGTCTTCCGTAAGAGTCGATACCGCCTCGAGCACATCGCTTTTCGGCAGCGACCAGTCGATGCTTTCCACGGCGCGCTTGATCGCGGCAAGGTCAGGGATGGGAAATCCATCCGTCACCTCGATCGCATCGATGTCGCCGGCGGCGTTGACCACAAAGCCCTCCGTCTTATACGACCACTCGCTTGTGAACACGTCTGCGAGCTCATCCCACTTGGAACCCGAGACGGCGTTGTCTGAACACCCCCGATAGAAGGCCAATGCGCCCGTCGGGCTCACCTCAAGGAACGAGTAACGCCTTGGCGACTTGCCCCTTTCGCGTTCCTTCTTTTCCTCCTTCGTCTCAGGCCCGTACAGCGCGAAAACCAGCGGCCCGTCGCACTCGAGCGCGCTCCAATCGTACAAGCGCATCGCAGCATCGCGAATATCGCGCTTAACCGCGGCCTCGACCAGGCATTTCGGAATGACGAAACGCATGCCGCTGTCTTCCTTCGGCTTACCGAACTCGGATTGCACGGTCTCGACGGTCAAATGCTGGCATGCTGCGCCTTCAAGCACGGAAGCGGCATAGGAGTCGTCGATCCCCAGGTCCTTGTAATACGCTTTCTCATGAAGAATCAGCAGGTTGTTGGCACCGGCGACGGCGCTGTCCACGATGCGCGGGCGCGCACCGAGATGCTCGTCGAACGCAAGCCAATCGGCGACAAACTCGCACGCCTTCCTACTTGCAGCGTCTTTAGCGACGTCAACCACCACGTACTCGTCCCGTGCAAACCATGCGGGGTAATCGACTTTCATCAGCTTCTTGGGAACAGGGGCGCGCCTAGAATCGTCGATCGCCTGAAAAGATATGTTCGCCATGCCCGCATACGTCTCGTTAAACCGTTCGACGACCTCTTGGATAACCCCGCATTTCGAGTTCGCAAAAGCCTTCCGATTGCCGTATTTCAAAAACGGGATCTTGCTTTTCTTCCCCTCGTACTGCTTCTGGATGAAAACGTTGTCGACCTCAGGGCTTTCACCTGGGGAAACGCGACGCATGGTTGGGCCATCGAAGTCGACCACGTACCGCGGGAACTCGCTTTTCTTCCTGTCATCGAATATCAGGTCAGCGGCATTTGCCCTGGTGAACGTTCTAACATTCACCTTCAGCAACGATTCCGGCGTCACTTTGAGCTCCAGCCCGATAATGTGCAGATTGCGACCGCTCTTCGTTTTCTTAACCCAATCCCTGCCTGTTTTGAAGCAATAGAGATGCCCAGTGACGTTTTGCAGGGACGGCCCGTTCTCGCTGTTGCCCGCAAAAAGCGCGTTGAGCAGCAGCTGCACCAAAATGTGCTCCGGCACGTCGCAGCTTGGCACCTGTTTTGGAAGCAGGCTTGTTGCCACGTCGGCCGGCTCCAAATCCTCATCCTCGATAACGCCGCCGTAGCTGTTCTCAAAATGACCGCGGAGCCCCCTTACCGACACAAGGCCTTTTGGAGCAAGGATATAGAATGGATCGTCCCCGCCTTGACCGAGGATCGAGAGGATATACGGGGTGCCAAACGCCTCGAAAACGCGCGACGACCAAGAAAGACTGCCTTTGCCCTCTTTCGTCACCTCGAACACGTCATACCGCGCGTCAAACTCCTCGTGCGCCAAGGAAATACTCAGCTTGTTAGTCAGCAACGCCATCGGTAAACCTCCTTATAGCTTGAATCGCCGTTTCATCGAACGAGCAGTCGCCTTTGACGAGAGCAGGCACCACAAGAAGCCTTCGCCCGTCTTTTGAGCGGTGCGTCTCCCGATAATCGCCCTCGTCAGGCGGCAATATGTTAGCGACGATGGCCTTCTTGGCATCGATCGTCTCCATCTTCGCGAACACCCAATCGACGAGCTTCTCCGAGTCCCATCCCGTTCTGTCCGACTGCTTTTTCCAGTGTTTGAAATCGATGAACACCTCTTGATCGCCCAGCGTGCCAGGCAACACGAAGTCGAATTTCTCGAACCTGAAAGCGTCGTCGATATCCGCGACCGCAATGCCGCTTTGCTCGAGGACGAAACGCCCGCACACTTCGCCAAGACGCCCCTTGTAGATGCTCTCGGCAACAATGGGGGTCATGATCCTTGTCGAGGCCTCCCATTTCGTAGCGTATCCACACTGCTGGAAATAGCTCCGCATGCCAGGGATGCGCATGAGCGCGTCCAGGCGCGCCGCCTTCTCGCTCACTTCGAAGCTTTTTGCGCCGGCGGGCGAATCGAAGAGCACTTCGACCGACGCGAAATCGTCTTTTGCGGTGTAGCGATACGATGTCCTTTTCGCGTCGAGCTCGACGTAATAGCACCGTTCCATATACGGGACCTCGCTCCAACCGTCGGGGAGCGTCGGGTACTTGAGAACCTGATTTCCCAGGTCAAACCACGCCTTGCGAGCATCGGCCCGCCAGCCGGAACCCAAAAGCGAGTTAATGCACGCCCGCGACCTGTCGGACGCGCGTGCCGCCCTATGCCGCAAGCGCTTGATGTCTTTCGAAGGCTGGGGAATCGGCTCATCGAACGCCTCCACCATCGCCCTGAACTCAGGCGTGAATGTAAGCCCGCACGATTTCAGCACGCCTAGGGGAACGCCTTCCATAAGACGGGCATCGGCAAACAGCCTGATTACCGGCGTCTTCATGTTCGTCCTGCTCAAACGGCCCACAGCTTGATACACCTGCTTCGCCCCGAACAGCCGCGCGCTATCGGTCGCCTTGTAGCCGTAGTCCAACCCGGAACCGCCAAGCGCGCGCAACGCCTCCGAAACGCTCCTGAGCAACGCCCCTCTGCTGATTTCGGCATTCTCGTACAGGTACTCGCATCCCAAGATATGATGCACCACCTGGTATTCGTCCACTTTCTCGTTTCCGGTGATCACCGGGGATGTATGGGTTGGAGCCTCCACGTACAGGCAATCGAAATCCATTTCCCCAGATGCGGGGCGATCGTTGATTTGAACGGGGGTTGCGCCTTCGGGAATCTCGTATTGCAGGTTTTGCCCCGCACCCGCGGATTGATACGCCGTGATCACGAACAGCTTCTCGCCCGCCGCCAAGCGCGAAAGCGCCTGCTTCTTCGCACGTTCGAACTCCTCGTTGCCACCGCCGAGCACGCAAAACGCGTCGTCCACGTTGCCGTCGATCCCTAGCTGCTCGAAGACCATCCCGAACATGTCTTTGAGCTTTAGCAGGTCGAACTCGCCTCCGCCGGCCTTCGGCAGCGCGTTCAAAACGCAGAGCATGGCGCGAGCATCATCGGCCTCCCAAAACCCTTTGAACGCGGCGCAGATCTTCAGCACTCGCCGCTGCCCGAACGTCGAGCGCCCGTCATCGGCGGAACAGTCCATCGCGACCTTGTTGAAGGCCCTGCGAGCAACAGCTGCATCATCGAACACGGAAAGCCACGCCTTCTCGCTGTACTCCCCCTCGGGGTCCACGTCGAAAACCTTGCTGACGCGAATCTCGACGTTGTCGTAGCGGCTTACGCTGCGTTGGTAGTCTTCCTTGATTCCCTGTCGCTGGTCCGCATCCAGCATGATGCAACGGTCGCCGAGAGCCGCCTTGATGTGCTCGATATCGTAATTGCCCAGGACGGACGGTATGTCTAGGGACGCAGAAATGCCCACCACGAAGTTGCGACGACTCAATTCGATAAGTTTGCGCTCTGCCGTGCAGGAAAGCGCGCAGCGCTCCATGCGCGTCAACGTGTCGTGCTGCGCGGACTCGGTGAACGCGTGCATCCTGAAGCCTTTGCGATACAAGCTCAAGTCTGCAGGATCGTCATCCCTCGCCCCGTCGTCGGCTGCGGCGCGACGCGCCCGCTCCTCATGTGCCATCTCGATAACGCGGCGGCGCGCCGGATTCAGTTCGCCATGCACCTCGTCCATCATGTTCAGCTCGGACAACACCGTGCCGACAGCCTGGTCGAAGCTGATTTCGGGACGCTTTCCCTGATCGGCATCCTCTGCCACAACCGCCTGGTAGTTCTCAGCGACGCGGGCGATCCAGCTGACGATCCACCTAACAAGCCCTTCGAGCCTGCTCAGCAGCAACGGGACGGAGTAGGAATCGGCTTCGCGCAGCCCCGCCATCAGAGTCTCGCCCACGGCATAGGGCGGAGTGCCCGAACCGAATTCGATGGTGTTCTGACTTTCGAGGAAGCGGATCGCCGACCATGAACTGTCTTCGACATCGACGATATGGCTTTGGAAGTCGTTGAAGAGAAACGGCTGGTTCTTGTAGCGCAGCCTATCGCTTAGGCGGAACTGTTTGTCCAGATGCAGCTCAAGATAGGCCTCTTCTGCAGCACTCACGATGCCGTTGAACTCCGCACGAAGCTTAGGCCCGTAGCCGATCTTGTTCGAAGGACTGCGGAACAGTTCGCTCGTGAACGCCGCACCTGCGTTGCCGTCGCCGCCCTTGCCGTCAATCTGGCGACCCTCGAGCGCGCGGCCCATAAGCATGCGGAACATGCTTACCATGTCCGCCATCTTGCCAACGCTTTCGCGAATCAGAAAATCGTTGATGACGCTCTTCGATAGCTCGAACTCGTCGATGATCACGACCGAGCCTCGTAGCAAGTCGCTTTCCCAAATGCTTTCCGACGGCTCGATGATGGGGGAGTTTTTCACCAACAGCTTGTTCACGCTCATGAACAGCACGCGCTTCTTGTGCGTCAGGACCGATGGATACAGCACTCTGAGCCACTCCCACCAGGCACTTTGCTCGACCAGTTCGCGTTTCTCCTGCCGCGTCATCAAGCGGTAGCCGCCTTCGTCAAGCTTGCACATGGATGCAAATTCCGACGAAATATAGCGTCGAAGTTTGCTCTCGGCCTTCTCCGCCTCCTCCTCAGCACCTTCGATCGCCTTGCGCCGGGCGGCGCCGACACGCAGAAGGAGGTTCCTCGTCTCCTCGAGAATCCGTTGCAGCCTCTCCGCTTCTTGCAGCTCAGGAAGGTTCCGAATGTCGAATTCGGCCTTGATGACCGCACGCTCATTCGACCCGGGCTTCTTGGGTCCTTTTTTCCAATAGGAGAACGGGGCGCTTGGCATAACGCCTTTTGCGGCGTTGATATTGCTTTGGAACATCCCTAGATTCGAGTCGAGCTTAACCACGTATGCGGCAAGCTCGGGATGGCCGCGCTCATCGAGGATGTGCAGCAACTCGTCAACGGGAAGATTCCGCTTCACGTTCGTCACGAAGACGAACCGCCTGCACTTCGCCCCGAACGCAATAAGCTGGTCGGCGATATGGCTCATGGACGAGTACGTCTTGCCCGCGCCAACCGGGCCAGCCAGCAAAAGCAGCCCGCATTGCTCGGGGTCAACGCCGATGGACTGACCCAAAACCCGCTCAATCCCCGAGCGCTTCCTGGTTTTCTCCGTTTCTGCCACGCCTACCTCCAATCGTTTCTGTTAAGGGAGCAGGGGGCGGAGGCGCGTTCAGGATGCGCTTTTGGGAAGTGTAAGCCCCCTGAACGCACCCCGTCTCCCTGTTCGAGCATGCCTGTTCATAGCCGCTGTTGGAACCCGAGCAACCTGCCACTGTTCACCCCCTCTGTTCACCGTCCCCTGTTCATGCGGCCCTGCTCGCCAGTTCATTTTTACCGAGATCATCAGGCCATTTGCACAAATGGTTGCCCGTAAGCGTAGTCAATGGGTTAGAGTTTCCACGACCTCATCAGGTCGTTATAACGGCTTTTTTAGCAAGGACGGCGCTATGACCAGCAAACAGTCAAACCGATGCGGAGCCAAACATAAGCACCGTCTTATGACGGTGAAGATGATTCTCGAAGAGGAGAGCGACCGAACACATCGGTTCTCCGTCAAGCAACTGCTCGATAGGCTTGGCTTGCCCCACACCGAGGCGAACCAACGCGCGATTCGCAGCGACATCAAAACGTTGCAGGATTTCGGAATCGCCATTACGCGAGAGAAACATCGCACATTCGAGTATTACGTCTCCTCGCGGCGGTTTCGGCAAAACGAGCTTAAGATGCTTATCGACATCGTTCAAAGCTCCAGATCGATCGACGAGCAAACGTCAAGAGACCTCGTGGAATCCATCCTCGCCCTTGGGTCGCATAGCGAATCGCAATCCCTGAAAGCCGAGATTCGCCTGGGTCGCCGACCAAAAACCAAGAATAATCAGGTATTTCGGAATATCGAGGTTATCCAAGGGGCGCTAGCCGCATCGCCGCGGCACAAGGTATCCTTCGAGTATCTTGACATAGGATTCGACCTGGAGAAGAAATCCCGATACAGGGAGACCAAGACGGAAACCCCGATTTTGCTCACGCACATCAACGACTGCTACTACATGGTTTCTTTCAGCGAAGAGCGCGATAAGGTCATAGCGCGGCGACTCGATCGCATGGAACAAGTTCTCGACACCTGCGTGGACGGCGCAGCAAGCGCGAAAATCAACGCTTTTGACCTAGAGGATTTCGAGTGCACGCAGTTCGGCATGTTCTTAGGAATATCAAAATGGATAACGCTTCAGGTCAACGAACGGAAGATGATGAACCCGTTGTACGACCATTTCGGAGACAGGCTCAAAGGACACGTTGCAGTAAATCCCGACGGTGAAACCGCACGAGTGCGGGTAAAGGTAATCGACAGCCCCCAATTCCGTGGCTGGATAGCCGGCATGGACGGAAAAATAGAGGTTATCGAAAGGCAGCCCACCGCCGCACGATGACTTTTCGCACCCACCGAGGCTAACGCTGCCTCATTCGGTCACCTCCACGTCTGCGCCCTTGGGCACGATCACCATGCGAAAACCCAGCTGCTGCAGGTAGCGGTCGACCTTGATCGCCGACACGTTCTTGCCCGTCTCGAGCGCCGAGAGCGTGACCGACGAGAAGCCGAGCTTTCTCGCCATCTCTACCTGCGTGATGCCGCGCGCCCTGCGCGCCTCCCGCAGGAACTCGCCGATGTCCTCGTATGAGTAAGCGTTGGTCCACATACTGCGCCGCCGTTCAAAATACTTTATACTTGCCCTAGTAACCCGAGTATACAAAATATTTAATATTGTCTCAATATCAGGAATATTAAGTATTTTGAACGGTGTACGTGAACAGGGGACGGAGGCGCGTTCAGGGGAAGGCTCAGCAAAAGACGGCCTCTCCCCTCGCGCCGGAACACCTCCGCCCCGTTCACGCGCAAAACCCTCTACTCGCGTGCGGCGGTCTCCAGTTCGGAGCGGACGCGTGCGACGCATTGCCGATATGCCTCGCGGTCGGCCGAGTAGGCCGCCTGCTCGAAGGCGTTGCGCCAATCGGCGCTCTCGTCGAAGTCGCGGGCCTCGAGGCCGCCGGACCATGCGTCGATCATGCGCGCGAGGGAGTTCTCACCGCTTTCGTCGAAGGCAACGGCCTCCTCGAGCATCTCGCCCAGGTCGTCCCAGGTGCCGTCGGCGAAGGTCTCCGCGGCAAAGCAGACGGTTTCAAGAACCAGGGCGCACATGTCGTCCCAGGATGGGTCGCCATTGTCCTCGAACTTGCCGCGAACGGCGAGGCGCGCCTCTTTGACGTCAATCTTCTCAGTCATGGTCGATCGCTTCCTTCCGCTTGAAAAACCGTTGCGAGCTCGCTCGGAAAGTCGGAGTTTCGCGCCGCGCGACACGCAATCGCCCGACAAAGAACGACCTTCCGCCATCACGAACGCTCGAACGCCCCTCACCTTCGCGAACGCACCTTCGTCCCCTGTTCACCCTGTCCGTCAGAACGAATCGGCGATACGGACGAGCTCTTTTCTGATGACATCGTAACCGATAACGTCGTCGAATTCGTGCCCAACACGTGAACACCTCCGCCCCTGCCCGCTTGCAACGCTCTCACCAACGCTCGCTGCCCTTTGGTGCCCTGATGCTGCCCTGGCTCGGCTATGACCCGCCCGGTAAATTCTTTTACAGAGGCAGCGGGCGAACGGGTCTCCCGCGATCGTCTCTGCAACGAATCGCTGGCATCAGCGGAAGGAGAAAGGCATGAAGAACGCTCGCATGGTGGAACAGGCTCTTGAGAATAGCGATTTGTATTTCAAGGTGGAGGAGGAAGGCTGGTCGGCGTTTTGCAAGGGTGTGGACGTCACGGTCAAACCCATTGGGGAAAGCTCGTTGAGCGTCTGCGCAAAAACCGGGGTTTTCGCAACGGGCGAGACCGATGTCGCGCTGATGGCCTTTATGAACCATCTTGGCGGATGGATCCAGAAGGTCGGTGAGTACGGCTTCTCGCCCGATGGCGAGGTCGTCCTGACAATCGAGCGAGACCTGGCCGACGGCGAATCCATCGACCGCGCGGTTTCCCTGGCCGCCAGCTACGTGAGCCAGCACACCGATACGTTCCAAAACGTCAATCAGGGCGTCCCGCTTGATGCGGCCATCGGGTCCGGCCCCAGCAGCGCCGGAGGCCTGCTCCGCGCTCTGCGCAACGAACTCCTCGATTAAACCCCAGTTCAAATACCACGAACGGAGAGAACCATGATCATTTCCAGCTACGATGACATCCCGTACTTCACCTGCAAATCGGCCGAGATCCGCCCGAAGAGCAAGACCGAGTACTCCGGCCGCTTCGAAGTAGAGGGAAAGACCTTCACCATCAACATCCTGGACGAGCGCAACGAAAAGGAGTCCGTCTCCCGCGTGTGGGCGCGCATCGGCCTGGTCAAGCAAAAGCCGGAAGGCGAAGCCATCCGCTTTGCGCTGGACATAGCCGCAAAGCAAAAGACCGACCCCGCGTTCATCCCGGTGAAGGTGGATCTTCGCGACGGGGAAACGTCTTACATGCAAACCTGGACGCGAGACTACCCCGACGATGAGGTGATGGACCGCTTCGTCGAAGAATGCAAATCCTTTATCCAGGATCATTTCGACGAAATCGACGGCACCCGCTTCCCGCAGTCCGACCAGGGAATCGCCGAGCTGCTCAACCTTCTGTAGGCCTTTCGACCGCGTCGCTTGGCGGCGACCCGCCAAGCGACGTAAAGGGCGTGAACAACATGAACAGCAAATACTACATCGGCTCTATCGAACTGCCCGGCCCCGAAATCGACTGGGGATCGACGGTTCTCGCCTGCAACCTTCTTCTGAGGCAAGGCAGCCGAATCGAATTCGGGCACGCAAAACTCCAAAACGACAAGATCGTCTTGCCCTTCGTCTCAAAAGGCTCGCTGGAGAACGACATCAGGGACATCTTCGATGAAGGCGAGGTGACGTGCCTGCCCCTCAAAGTCTGCCTTTCGGACAAGAAGGCGCTGCGCGCCGCAGCCCGGGTGAACGCAATCGATCCCAAGAACCACATGATTACCCGCGATGACATCATGCTCAAAAGCGCGAAAAACCCGCTCGACGCCTACATCGGCCTTGAGCGCCAAATCGAGACGATCAAGTCCATCGCGATGATCGCGGAAACGTATGGCAGGCAAGCCGTAGATTCGCTGCACATGCTGTTCGTCGGCCCTCCGGGCGTCGGCAAAACCACGGTTGCGCACGCGCTGCTCGATGAGTACGACCGCGCCGGCGTCACGTCCGGCAAGGGCGTATTCGTGAACGCTTCAGCAAACGACCTGGTCAGCCAATACGTTGGCGAAACACCCCGCCTGGTGAAGAGCATCTTCGACAAGGCGGAGGGCGGCATCCTGTTCATCGACGAAGCGTACCGTTTGAGCCGGCAAGCGCCAGCTTCCGACGGGTCGTCCCACGGCCAAGAGGCCATCGACGCCATCAACCAGCTCATGGAGGAGCAGCGCGAGCAGGTGATCGTGATCCTTGCAGGGTATCCGAACGAGATGCGCGATTTCGTGCGCCACAACCCCGGCCTTACGGGCCGAATCGGCTTCGAGGTCGAATTCGACGAATACAGCCCCGACCAGCTTTTGAGCATATTCAAGAAGATGGCGCAAGAGCGTAAGTTCGAGGTCGATGAGGCGGCGCTGAACATCCTTGAAGACAAGATGCCGTCGATCATGGCCCTTGAGGATTTCGCCAGCGCTAGGACGATGCGTAAAATCCTCGATCATGCCGTGGTCAAGAAAGCCAACGGCTTGCTTGACCACGTGATCAGGGCAGAAGAGGTTGCAAACGCGCTAGAGGACAAGGATTTCCGCCTCGCCTCGAAGCAACCCATAGGGTTTGCCCTCTAGCCCCGCCTGCTAGGCACATTTGGTTCGCAGCAAAATAAGCGCCGGTCCGTCTCCATTGTCGGACCGGCGCTCGTTGTGAAGAGCGAAACGGCTTCTGTCGCGGAATCGGACCCGAACCCGACACCTTCCGCAAGCGCGCTGCGTCGCAAACCCCACGAACCCTGACGGCCGGAACCTGAATCGCAGCTGAGCCCCCTCCTACAAGCGCAATGTTGGGCGGCGGCTAGACCAGCTCCGCGATCTTGACGATGCAGGCTTTGTTCCGCGGGCCGAACCCGAGCGAACCGTCCCCGTTCTCAACGATTCGGAACCCCAGGCATATTTCGTCGCCTTCCCTAATGGGCACGCCGCATGAAGCGAAATCGGCGGCATCGTCGCCTATGCCAGCCCCCGTGCGTTCCGCAATAGCCTCAAGCGGTATCTTGCCAGCGGGAACGCCCACGACCTCATAAACGGCATTCTTGTTGTTCGCCCCCAGACCTGCGATAAGGAAGGACTCAGAACCCACTTCATCGGTCCTTTTAATCAGGGTTCCGTTGCTGGTTTCCAGGTCGAACAGCTGCCAGAGGCGTTTCCGCTCGCTGTACACGAGGACGCAGTGATAGCGCGAAACGGGGTCATCCGATATCTTCTCCCCGTCTTTGTTCACGCCACCCGATTTCCGCTTCGGGAAAGCAAACACGCCGCGCGCCGCGTTGTATTCCCTCCCCTCGAAAGGCACCGACCAGCGACGGCTGTCAGTCCCCTCCCCAAACGGGACCGCCCGCGTTCCGGCCTCAAAGCAGTGGCCTATCCCGATCACGCCGTCCTTGAGGGGGCTGATGACGACCTCCTTCGGCTTGACAACGTCCTGTCTGCCCTCGTCGTAAATCCCTATCGTAAAGACAAGCTTGGGCAGCCCCGTGGCGGCGCTTTCGCCCGCACAGCCGCTATGGGCTCCGCCGCCGGTTACCATTCCCAGTTTCTTATCTTGGCGCTTATTGCGCTCTTCGGGAGAGAGATACCTCAAGCACTGATTGAGAATCGGATCGACGATCTTTTCTTTGAAGAGCTCTTCGCCGACGCTTTTCCCATCGGCCTCATCCTCGCTTCGCTGGGTTTTGCGGGCTTTGCCGATAATCCTTTCCTTCCCGGTTAATTCGTTGTAGGCCCACGCGCACTTCTTGAAGGACTTGGCTGCGTCGTCAAGCCCCTCTATCGTCATTTCCTTTTCTTTGAGGTAGGCATCAAGGGCATGTGCGAATTCCTCGGGGCAATTGAACGTCCCCGCGATTTCCAAGAGCGCATTTGCGATGCCTTCATCGAACCGGTAATCCAAGGGAAAGCCCGCAAAACCATCCATCTTCTTGTTGTACGCACGTCTGCCCTGGTCCCTATCCAGGCCCATGAGCTCATAAATCTTCTCGTTGGAGGCGTACTTGGAATTCGGGCACGTTTCCCCAAGCCAAGACAGCATATCGATGATCTGATTCGAGTAGATTGCCATGGTTTTTCCTCCGAACCCTTGAAAGCCACGCTACTCGTAGCCGTTTTCCCTGATCCATTCCTTGTTCTCGGCAAGCCATTTCTTTGCGAAATGGAAGCCCTGCCGCCCCTGCTCGCGATCGTCTCGAGCGGATTCGCGCACATATTTGAGGCCGAGCTCGACATTCGGCTCGATGTCCATATCGACCCGGATCCTGTTGCCGTCGGCGTCGCGAACGGTTCTTTTACGCAGGTCAGGCTCGCCATCTTCGAACTTGCCCACAAGAACGCGGCCATACCAGTTTTGCGCAAGCAGGTTGCCTGCGTTGGCCGCTTCGGCCATCATCTGAACGATATCTTGGTCGGAGTACAGTTGACCCGCCCCGGCGTAATCGTCGCGCGCCATGACGGCGATGTTATAGATGGCGCTGTGGCTGCCGCCCGTTCGCATGATCTTGTCGAACACGGGAAGGCATCTTTCGTAGCGGCCGCTGTTGTAATCGTCGAGCGCTTTCAGAACCGAATCCTCGCCAAGGTCGATCGCGCTCGCGCTCGCCTCGGCCAGCGCACTTCCGCTCTCGCGCCCGCCGAGGGCGTTGGCAACCGCGATGATCTGCAGCTCGTGGAAGTACGCCTGGGCATCAAGCGGAAGCGCGGCCTTCAGCTCGGCCGACGTGGGTCTCTCGTTGCGCGCGACGTTCAGACAGGCGGAAAGGCAGCGTTTGACCCTCCTGTCCATGGCGCCGAAGGCGCGCTGCAGGCAGCAATGCAGTTCTTCTTCCGTGACCTTTTTCCCATATGTCCCGGAAAGCGATTCCCGAACCGCTTTGCGAAGCTCATCGACCTTTTCGCCTTCCCGCTCATGCACGAAGGCGTTCATCTCCTGCTCGGTCAAAACGAGGCCCCGTTGACGCGGGTTTCTGATGTAACAGCTTTTGAGCTCGGTTCGAAGCTCGGGATTCTCATCAAGAAGCTGGTTCTCGTGCGCGTCCGTCCAGCCTTCGTCGTAACGAAGTGCGCCGCTTTCCTCGTCTTGGACGATTCCATAAGCTGGGAATTTGCAGATTTCGGCGCCGTTCAGCAGCGCGGTTTTGCCCGTCAGCGCAACCAGGATGGTCGCCGCCATCGAGTAGCTGTCGTCGCTTTGAGCCGAGTCGTCATCCTCGGAGAAGAACAGCTCCGGGGGCGCAAAACCCTGCGTTGCCAAAGCGGGAGCCTCTTCGTCCGGCGCGTAGGAAATGCCGAAATCGATCAGCCTCGGGCGCAGTACACCGTCGACGGTTTCGATGAGTATGTTATCCGGCTTGATATCGTGATGAACCAGCCTGTTTCGAGCGCCGTCCCAGGCAAATGCGCTGAACTCGATGACCTTCGCCAAGGTTTCCAGAACCTGCTCCACCGTCATCGGCTCATTGGCGATGAGATACCGGGAGAGCGAAACGCCGTCGATCCATTCCATCACGATGCAAGGGGCTTCGACGATGCTCGTGTCATCGCAGGACTCCACGATGCCGAAGAACCTTCCCTCGGGCAAAAGCGCGAAATTGCGGTAATCCTGAAGAGCGCGCCATTCGGTTAGGGCGGCCTCGTACGAGGCGAACGTCTTCAGCGCGAACGCCTTTCCGTCCTCCGTCCAGACTTTCCTTAACGCGCCTTGACCGCCGCAAAACGCATCTTGATCGGCATCCAAGAAGAACCTGGCGTGGGAAAGGCGCGCGCCGCCGCCATCGGCCAAAGCCGAGCTGAGGATGACGTTAGGCGCGAAACTTCCTGCAGGAGCGCTACGGCGTTGGGCGGCGGCGTCGGCCCGTGGTCCGCTTGCTTCGCTGGAGGCTCCGCCGCCGGTTATCAGGCTTTTGCCCATCTCAGGTTCCTTCCACGCAGCGTTTGTCGATAAAGGGATGATTGGGATTCTACATCGTTGAGCCGGGCAGACCGTTACAGTCGGGAAAATCCAGCTCTGTCAGGCCGCTGCAGCCGGCGAACATGTTGTTGAAGGACACGGCGGCGGGCCATGTTTGCGATCACCTTCGCCCTTCACTTCTGCGCTTCCCGCTGAGGGGGCGTGTCGGCGGGCCATACCCGCAAAACCTCCCCCTTCGCCCTTCACATCCGCGTTTCCTGCCAAAGCGCGACAACGCGCCACATCCGCAAAACCGCCTACGAAATGGAGATGTTGAGCCATCTCTCCCGCGGACCGCCCGTGATACGGCTCCCATCGACAAGGGCGATGGAGCACCCCTCGTTCACCTTAACCACAGGCGAGGTAAACGAGGGGTGCTGCACATACACGGGATGGCCGCTGCCGTTGGTCAGTATCCAGCGCGCCGGTTCCGCCTCGTCGGGGCGAAGCGCCACCCCGATCAACGAGCACACCTCGGACTTGCGGCCGTTCCGCGCAATGCCGAGCGACACCTCGCATTCGCGGCACGCGCTCATAACGTGCGCCGAAGAATACAGCGTGATGGTTTTGCAGCGTGCCGGCTCTCCCGTTACGTTGTTCACTGTTGCTTCCTTCCGCATGTGTTGACCTTGCCTTGAGCGGGCGCATTATCCGGCGTTTGCGAGCGTGATCACGACACGGCGGTCTACCTGGGCCTGGGACTCGTTGAAACTGCCGGACGCCATGGAGCTCGAGCCTTCGCTACCGCAGCCCGTGGCCGTGATGTTGCCCGCAGGGACGCCGAGCGAGGACAGGGAATCCGCCACGGCGTTTGCACGATTTTGCGAAAGCGCCTTGAGGAAGTCATCGCTGCGCGAAGGGCTGTCCGCCGTGTACCCCTCGACCGCCACCTTGTACCCTCCGCTCATTGCGACCCGCGCGATCTCGCCAAGCACGTTGGCGCTTTGCGCTTCGTCCGCATACTCGGCGCTATCCCCTTTGAAGGTAAGGACGGCCGAATCGAGCACGATCTGAGTCGATTCGCCTTTGGCCAAGGCGGGGATGTCGAGGGAGTCCGCCCGCAGATCCACGATGCCGGTATCGGGCAGCTCCTCGTCGCAGCCGAGGGCCTCGAGCGCGTCGGTGGCGATGACGGCCTGGCCGCCGCCGGCGTTCACGATGCCCGCGTAGATGTTCTCGAGCGACCTCTTCGCGCTAGCCGGGATCGCCTGGTTCCCGGTGCTCTGGCCCAGCCCGTAGAAGATCACGGTGATGCCGCGGTAATCCGAGATGGCGCCTATTTTGCGAAGCTGATCGATGGCAGCCTGCGGATCGGCGGCCAGCAGCTCCTGGCTTGTCGCCAGCAGCCCGGTGTTGGCAAGCCCGCTCGACACGACGCAGATGGTCTTGGCGCCGTCGCCGGACCGGGCGTTGAGCTGGCCCGCCGCCTTGTTCAGGGCGGTTAACAGGTCGATGTTCCCCGTGGTATCGCGGGCATCGCAGGCTGCGCGCAGGTAGTCCGCCTTGAAGGACGAGAGCTCGTCTTCCTTAGCGCGCTCCGAATTCTTCGTGACAGCGTAGACCTTGCCGCGCAGGTCGGAGCCGTCAGGCACCAGGTACCCGACGTACGACTCGCTCTCGATGGCGGCCATCGCATGGGACAGCGCGCTCACCGGCAGCTTGAACGCCTGCCCTTGGGATGCGGCGGTGACGATGACCACGTCCTGGGGGTTCGAGGCCTCGGACGCGCTGATCGACTGCTCGGAGATGGTGTAGTGACCCGGGACGTCGCTCGACGAGCCCGAGCATCCGGCAAGAAGGCAGGCTGTCAATGCCAGGAGGAGAGCGAAGGCGAGGGTGAAGGCGAAGGCATGGGTACGGATGCGGGTGCTGACGGGAGTGCCGGCGCGTGCGCGGTCGCCAGCGCTGACGCAAGTGCGTGCCAAGGCGCCAACGTAAGCGAGGGCGCGGGTGCCGGCGCTTGCGCTGGCACCGCGGATGCGGGCTTGGGTACAGGCGCGGGCGGGGGTCTTGATGATGCTGTTCATGATGCGTTCTCCGTTCTTCATCAATTGAGTGGTTTTGCGGGTTGCCTTATTCACCGGCATCGCCAGCTGATGCATCGCGCATCTGCAGCTTCGCCAGGTGCAAGTCGCGCATGTTCTTGAGGTTTGCCTCGAAGTTCTCGAGCTTTTCGTTGATGGCGGCCGTGGCGGCATCTCGAGCGCTACCGATCGCCGAAACGTAGCCGATGAAGGCGTTCTGAAGTTCGCCGGATTTGCCCAGGAGCTCCTGGAAGACCGCCTCGTTGCCGGCTGATGCCGCGGCGGCGGACTGCTTCGCCGCGGCGATGGCTATGTCGGTCGCAGCGGCCACATGCTCGGGAAGCGCTTCCTCCATAAGCTGGATGCGCTCGGCCTGGGCGCGGAAGCTGTTCGCGGCTTGCTTGAGCTTGATGGTCTCGTACAAGAAGCTGAGCACCGCCTCGCCGCCTGCGGCGGCGAGCATGATCAGGCAGAAGCAGACCAGGGAGGGCGAGACGCCCATGGACGAGCCGTCGATGCCGGTGGCCCCGGCGCCCGCCTCGGTCACCGCACGGAGCGTCGCCGCAAAAGTCGCGACAAGCCCGGCAAGCGAAAGGCACACGATGCAGGCGGCCTTATCGTTCGCGGCAAGTTTGCGCGCAGCCACCGAGGGCAATGCGAGAAGAAGGAGCGCCTGCGCGAGCGATATCAATATCGCCATCGTTTGGCTGCCCGTGCCCCCTCCGCCATCTGCGGCAGAATCCTGGAAGAGTGGGAACGGGTTCACGTCTAGAAAGGTGCAAAACGCGGCGTAATCAAGGGCGGCGTTCGACAAGCAAAGCAATCCCAGCAGGGCAAAAACAGCAAGCTTCTTCATTTTGCGGCTCCTTTGTTCAGCAGGCCCATTTCACCTATCGCGTCCTGTTTCATCACGTGAAGCTCTGCCGCGTAGGTGGTTGTGAGCGCCTCGAGGTAGCGGCGGTACGCTTCCTCGATTTGCGCCAGGTGAAGATCGAGCAGGGCGGCGGTCTCCTCCGCAAAGATGCCGGTTCCGCTGCTGTGGAAGGCCTCGTACATCCCGGATCGGGCAATCTGGCGGTCGCGGAGCGCCTCGTAGTCGGGCTCAGCGGGAAGGTCGAAGCCGATGCCGCAAGATGCCTTGCGGAGCTCTTTCTCGGTGACGACCTGGCCTTTTCCGAAGTGCGTCGGCACTTTGGGGCTCTTTCGGCCCGCTATCAGTTCCTTGATGGTCATTGCCGCGCCTCCTCGATCTCGTCCTTTTCGCCCAGCACGCCTGGGAGCATGTACGGGGGCTCCAATTTGCGCGCGCGGCTCTTCAGCGCCCATTTCAGGTGGGCACAACCCTGACGCTGGTAATTGGCCTTCACGTAGCTTTTTGCGGCCTCGACGCCTGCCTCGACGCGCTCGGCGAGCTTTCGGGCACGATCCAGCAGCGATGCCCACTCATCCGCCTCCGCGGCCGCGCTTGCAGACTGGGTCAGCAGGCGGCCGCGCGCAACGGTTTCGTCATGGAGCTTCACCGAGGCGCGATCGTCCTCGCTCAAACCGGCAAGATTTGCCTCATCGACCTCGACCGGGACCTGCGCCGCCTCCGAGCAGCGGCGAGCGTTTTCCCGGGCTGAGGCATAGAAGGATTCCGCAGCCACCACGACCTCGTCCGCGTAAGCGACCAGGCCGGCATATTCGATATCCTGCACGATCATGTCCTGCGCCGTTGAGGCTTCGAGCTCCCCGAGGAACGGCGAAACGATGACGTGGGTGTCCTCGAACTGGGTGCACTGTCGCGCCCAAAGGAAGCCCGTCAGCTTCTGCACCAAGCGCTTGGGGGCGAACAGCTTTCTGTTGCTGATGCTTATACCCTTCTCCCCGAACTTCTCGAGCTTGGCGTCGAGCCATAGCAGGGCTTGCTCCACGTCCTGCTTCGAGGTCAACGACTTGGGCTTGGTTATCTTCTCCGCCATTGCCTTTCCTTCCCTACATGCCGACGATTTCTTCGCAGAGACGATCACGGGAAGCCCCGCCTGACGCTGTCTCTGTAGAAGAATGTACCGGGCGCACCACACCCGTGCTAAGGGCACAGTCAGGGCAGCAAAGGGCAGCATGGGCCAGAGGGCGCTTTCGATTGGCTGGATTTGGGTATGTTGATGGGCGTTTTGAACATGCCAGCGCGCAGCGTGCCGATAAGCGGCAGGCCGGATACAACGATTCGCTAACTTGTTTGTTGCAGGCCGGCGTTTGCGTGAACAGGGGACAATAGCCCCTGCACGCCATTGCCTCCATAAAGCAAAATGCAGTGCCACCTGAACAGCTCGTCATGACTGCCGATGCGCTCTGCAGCACCTCGCCGCCCTCCCCTTGCAACACGCAGCATCGCGGTAGCGTAAAGCCCGTAACTCATCCTGAAAGCCAAACGCGTCCAGATAACTTGCCCGACAAGCTACCCGTTTTAAGCACTTGCAATTTCGGCCGACCCGGACGCCGCCCCGCCTTCTGCGTGTAAAATCGAACCACCGGTCAGCTATCAAAAGGACGCCACGTGGAGATAGCTGACGCGCTGTACAGCAACCTCTACGATTTCGCATCTTGCCCCGAGACCTTGCGAATCAAACGGTAGAAGCTGACGCAAGTTTATTGGCGCCGACCGAAGAAGCAGGCCCAATTCAATCACCGAAATCGCCTGCAAACTTCTGGGCGGTTTCGCAGGCAGAATAAGCCCGAAACGCCGCGCGGCGCCAACGTTTCCCCAGGTCGGCGAAGCCGACAGCGGACAACGCCCGCGGAAAACCGCCCAGAAGTCCAGGACCCATGGCAAAATCAGGGCCCATTTCCTGCAAAAGCGCCCAGAAGTCGCGGGGGGCCCGCAGACAACGTCGCGACAGCCGTACCGATCAACATATCGCTTGAGCTCGGCCGCGTGCTTGGGCGATTGAGCTCCCATCCCTGCGCCCAATCCTTCGTTGCGAACATCATGAACAACGGAAATGTCCATCTCGACGGAATCGGGGAGATCCAGATTCAGATAGCCGCCTGATTCCTCAAGCTCGCGTGTCCGAAATCTTGAAACAGGTCAATCCTCCGATACCGCATCGGAAGGATATGGGGCAGATTCGCTTCGAGCGCACATCCACGCGCCGACGATCACCGGCTTTTGCCTGCTAGCCTTTCTGTGCGCCGCGTCGCTCGATCGCGGCGACGCCGAGCGAGAACGCAAGGCCGGCCGCGGCGAGCGCAGCCAGAACCCAAATGGTGGACGCAAGGCCCGCGCTGTCGCCCAGCG
>ERZ1026880.453-NODE-453-length-21082-cov-5.268131_pt1 | contig 21082 bp, 20 predicted proteins | sample MGYA00380170_ERZ1026880 | MGnify/ENA primary metagenome ERZ1026880 (study PRJEB33269, sample SAMEA4719806) | human gut metagenome | biome: human-associated habitat; feature: organic feature; material: feces | place: Cameroon | collected 2013-10 ...
AGGGATATTAACCATAAATATATTGTAGTAGAACGAGGGAGAGATTCCGCAATACTACGTGGAAGGAAACCACGAGGCGATCATTCCTTCTGAAAAGTTCGACATGGTTCAGCGGGAAATGGCAAAACGCGGTAAGGGCAAAAAGTACCACAGCGGTGTGCATCCCTTCTCCAGCAAAATCCGCTGCGGAGAATGCGGAAGCTGGTACGGCTCAAAGGTCTGGCACTCGACCGACAAGTACCGCCGAATCATCTGGCAGTGTAATCACAAATTCGACGGCGACAAGCGCTGCACCACTCCGCACCTGACCGACGAGCAGGTTCAGGATGCGTTCCTGTCGGCGGCAAACAAGCTGCTGGCTACAAAGGACGCGGTCATCGCTAACGGACTCGAGATGATGGTACTGTTCTTTGACACCACGGAGCTTGAGGCCGAGCGGGACAAGCTGCTGGACGAGGCGAAGATCGTCGCCGATGCCGTCCAGCAGAACATCTACGAAAACGCCCACGTCGCCCTCGACCAGAAGGCATACCAGAAAAAGTATGACGACCTGACCGCCCGGTACGAAACCCTCAAAGCCCGGCTCGACGAGCTGAATGAACAGATCAGCCAGACGCAGGCGCAGAAGGCTGGCGTCGAGGATTTCCTGACCGCCTTCGAGAAGATGCCGGAACAGCTGACCGAGTTCTCCCTCGACAACTTCAATGCCCTGACCGACTATCTCACGGTAAACAGCGAGGGCAACATCGACGTAACCTTCCGCAACGGCCAAACCATCAAGGCATAAGAAAAGCTCCACACCACTGGATTCTCCGGTGATGGGGAGCAATTTGCTTTATGCAGCGGCTTCAAATATCCGCTTCTGCGTTCTAAGATAGTTCTGCAGATTAATGATTGAGTTATCCGTCTTACTTCTTTCGGACTCAGTCAGCTCTACCTTGTTATTCTCAGCCAGACGTATTGTGTAATCGTAAATCCTTCCAACAAGCACATCGAGGTCTTCCGTTGATAGCTCGATTTTAAACTTCTCATAATCTTTGTGCTTCTTAAGTTCATCCAGTGCTGCCATCAGTGTTTCTATGGTGTCGAGTTCCAGATTTCCCTTACGAATTTCCTCAATGTAAGCACGCAGAGCCGCTCTAAACTGTGTTACAACTGCCGGTTCACGATTTTTCACCTCGTGACAGATAATCCCACCAGCTGTTGCAGCGCCCGCAACTACAGCACCGATGATCAGTCCCTTTTTATTCTTTTTGGCAAAGCTCCAAAGCTGTGCACCAACTCCCTGAGCCTGCTCAGCTGCCTTCATATCAACAGGCTTCAGGTGCTTTACGATCTGTCCTTTATTCGGGCCGACTGCGTAACGCACAACTCCACCGATTCTCCGATACTCACCGGTTAATAGCTTCGTCATAATGTCAGCCGGAATATCAAATGCTTCCTGTACAACTGCCATGATAAAATCCTCCTTTGTAATGGTCTCTATAATAGGCCTTGTAAATTTCGCGGATTTGCTTACTCTTCATCGGGAAGCTCAGTCACGACGACATCTTCAGAATCATATGCTCCTATTGGATACTCTCTGATCCATCCGGATACCTGATACTTCTTACCGCAGGTAGGACATTCAATATTGTCCTCGCTATCGAAGCTGTAAACCATATCTTCACCCATACCGATTTCGTTATCATAACTGCTAACATCGGTTTCATAATCTTCAAGATCGACTTCCAGCTCTTCACCACAATACGGGCATTTGACTGTTCGAACAAGCGAAACCGGACGGTATCCATACACATCTTCTGGATCGATAAATTCCTCGCCTTTGGCCTCTCTCTTCGCAATAACATCCCAGTAGTGTCCCGTATTGAACGATTCAAATTCCTCTTTGTCCTCAAGCAACTCCGACAAAAGTGATAGTGCGTTTTTCTTTTTTGCGATGTCTGCTTCGATATTTTTTCTTCGCTCAAGGATGGCTGCTTCCAACGTACACTCGCCTTCCTGCATCCTACGAATGTCGCTGCAGGTTAACCCCATCTTTGTCAACACTACAAGACACCGGAGAGCTTCAACGTCTGCCTCTGTGTAATCCGTACCACGATTTCCAGATGGCGGATTTTCAGGTGTGAACACACCCTCTCTTTTAAAGAACTTGATTCTATCGGCGTTTATTCCGAGCTTTTTCTGTATTTCTTTCGGCTTCATAGTCTCTCGACCTCCTTTCTGAACTCAGTCTACCAAGTGGGGACTTTGTCCCTGTCAAGAGTTTTTTCTTACATCAAATATTTTTTTGCCGAATTTAATTTATACTGTTTTCCCCAAGAAATCATCAAGCGACATAATTTCGACTTTTTGCTTTATATGAACAGGATATCGTGTTCCGCAAGATATCGTTTCCTTTGGAAGAACTATTCTGTACTCCTGCTCATCTTCAAAGAATACATCTTTGCAGAATAAAACCCTATAAGCATAGTCGGCGAGAAAAGAATATTTCTTAAGCCCATTTTCGACTGCAGGAGGATTATCCTTCGTGAGGTACATCATGTACTCCATATCCATAGCGGTGTCCTTACCACCATTAGCAGGAAGTCCCTTATCTATATAGAAATAATGAACCTTTTCATGCTTTACCTCACATCCTATAGTGTCCACGATATCCTGAATGAAAGCGTCTGGGTCTTTAATAATTCCTACCGTATCAGCTTTTGGAAAATGTTCTCGTATTGTCTGCTTCACCTTTTCCGAAAGATCAATTATCAAATTGCCTTTTCCGTCAACGCTAAAATCTTTTTCACCCACTGCAAACATACAAAAAACAGGCATATGTTCTGCTGGCTCAATGTGAACCAGTCCGTTAGATTTCTTATCTATTACAGTAGTGTTGTTTGTTCCGTGTTCTGTAATCATCATACGCTGGGCAAACATTCTTGATCCAGCCTCTAAAATATCGCCCTGCCCTCTGAGCTTTAATTCATCCTCAATACCCCAAAACGTTACAGCGTCAGAGCAATAAAGGCTTCCCTCCGCGAATTCCTTAATATGATCCTGCTCTCCAAATTTTAGCAAAAAATTAATCCCATCCATATTTTTTCTCCTGTTGAAACTTCGCCAGCGTCTCCAGCATGTGTTTGCCGATAGCTTCCGGATCATAATCTAACCCGGCACAGATAAGCCGCAATCCATCCGGTGTCAGCATCTGTCCATGATCGCGAGCGTAACACAGACGCTGGTATTCTTCGTACTGTTTATTTGTAAGCTGGTGCGTCTACATTCCTCCATATACAAAACGAGCCGGGACGCAAGCCCGACCGAAACCCCTGACCTAAAACGAAACCCCTGTTTGAAAACGAAACCCCTGCTGTCAGGCAACCTTAATTTGTATCAAATTTTGCGTCTTAATTTCTAACAAAACGCTATCTTTGATACAATGTACTTTTCCTGAATATGTGTCCCGATGCCCGTAGAAAGCCCTATTCTGCGGGATTTTTCGCATTTCAGAGGGCATAAACCAGCCGGTAAAACTGCGCTGATATGCTGTCGCTGTTGCTGTGTTCATTCCTGCTGCACCTCCTTTCCGAAACCCCTAAACAGGAAAACTTAAAATGTATTGATATCCTTAAATTGTGTAGGAAAACCTTAAAAGGGTCAGTATGATGCTCTCAATTCTGCAGCTAATTTCTTTCCTTCGAGGATTCTGTCCTCTGTATCTATGCCGTCTTCATTCTGGGCGATTGTCACCCTTTGGATTTCAGCATGCTTATCGATAAGCTGAACCACATAAGCGTTATTCGTGCAAAGGACTCGTTTCTCTGCATAATTTAACTGCATTCCAAAATCGTCCTTTGAAATGTGATCCTTATCAGATTCCATTAGAAATGGCTGATATGCATTTACAGATACCTGTGACGGTGCCCAGATAACCATCATTTCATATGGTTTGCTCCTATCTTCCCAGAGATAAATACCATATCTGTCAGGATGGAAAGCACGATATTTCATGAAATAGTAGCGCCAATCAAATAGCTTCTGTTCTTCACATTCCGCTATATAGTTATCGATCTCAGTTTTAAGAACATCGTCTGTCAGTTCTTTATGAGCCTGAAGGAACTCCAAAACAATGCTTGATGTATTTTCAAAACCGGCGCGACCTGTTTTATGAAACAGGCTAATCCATGAACTATCTATTTTTGACCCGAGCTGGTACTTTCTACGGCTAATAGCCTGAGAATAATCTCCTACTGTAAGAAGCGCCTGTGAAACAAGCCCGCGATTACACTTAAATAACTCTTCAAACTTTTCTGCATAATCAAGGTGATCTAAACCAACAATCCCAATCTGTCCATTTAACAGAGCGTGATCTTCAAGTCGGAATAATGTCTCTCGTTCTTCTTCAGATGTATGAGTCTTTAACCACTCAGTTTTCGCTATTTCTTCATCGACCTGATTGGCGTTAAAGTTGACGCCTATATCGGATTGAGATAAGAATTCTCCCTTCAGGATGATACTCGTAACCTGCTCCAAAATTGCAGGCATACGATTGCCGCCGACACGATAAATACTGTCACTGATTTCATCCGAAGAATTTCTGATCAGATTATTTACGACCCTGAGTCGCAATGAAAATTCATCTTCCGAAACTTCCTCTCTGTTGCAAAGATATGTAACAATAGCGAAAAGCAGGACATTGCGACCTAATGGGAACGATCGATTCCCATTTCCAAGCACATCCGCATATGTACGAAGGCAGCTACTGAAGATATCTATATCATCCCTGTTTTCAATTTTTATTTTGCCTATTTCATGGTTATGCGAAATAAAGCGTTCAAGGAATTCCTGCGGGGACTCGTTAAGCGAACACCAGCAATCAAAAAACTTCTCCATTGTACAGATATTCTCTTTTGCTGTTTCGCACTCCTTCGAAAAATACTCCTTTAAAAGATCAAACTCATCAGAGCTCTTACCCTGTACGGTCTCACCGCTCTGATAACAAATAACATCACAAATGAACCGGAAATAACGCAGGAACTCATCATCCGTAATGTTATTATCACCACGATATTTCCAGAGAAGATCTGTCCATACTCCATCAATCTTACGGACAATCCTTTCAGACAAGTCCGTATCAATCCTCTTCATTTCATGCTCGAATTCAGCCTTGAAATGTTCAAAACGGGTGAGCGGCTTTCCTCTTGAATTCATCTTAATGTAAAGCTCATCGGTCAACCCCATATCACGTATCGGAAGGAAGTAAAAAGAAATTGCGCCTTTTTTCAAGCCTCCCCATATATCCTCAACCTCGTAGAATTTTCCGTCGATAGCATCCAACATGACCAGCATAGATTTAATTGTCGGGTCTTTCTCCCAATCCAAAGGAAACCAAGGCTGGTCTGTAATTTGTGCCCTCAATGACCCGTTTTCGGAAGTAGGGAACTCCGGATTAAACGAAAACAGGTCGTGGCAGAAGTCTCTGGCGCTATATCTAATCTCATAGCTGAAATTATTAAGGAACTCATACTCTGCCTCGGGTATATGTTCCTTTTTTGCGGCATACCAATGCAGCAGGAAAAGCGTTGTAAGTCTCTGTTGCCCATCCAGCGGAGTGAGCGTCCCCTCAGCATCAATATCTCCATAAACAAAATCAAGCGTAATAGGAGTCGATGTAATGGCATTTTTCAATGCGTCCAGAAATCTATTTCTGACGCGAAATACCGGGCCATCCTTTTCTTTCTCGTCACGGCCTTGAGCATAGTCTCTCTGGATAATGGGAATTACAATTTTCTGTAAGACAACACTTTCTCCATCGTTGTCGAAGGTCGCCTGAAATATATCCATAAATGTGTGCTTGTCAGTGCCTAAGCTATTTGTGTTCATATTGGCTTCCTCCTTTTCAGCTTTCCTGTTCTTCCGGTTCAACGGTAATTGGCTCGGTCAGATAATCTGTCAGCTTTTTATTAATTGCGTCAACATAAGCAACCCTGTCCGCATGACCCCAGAAGTGTAACTGATTAGCCTCTGAAGGCGTATAGTACTTGAAGAAAACCATTCGTGTGCAGAAAGGTATGTATTGTCCCTTCTGATCCAGTTCAATGATCCTGTTTCTCTTCACATCAAATGTAGAATTATTCAGCGCGGCATTGTCACCGGAATTCAAAAGTGCCAGATTGGATATGTTATGCATATACTCGGTGCCACCGGGAACTGAGAGCTTTTCGGTCACTCTACCCATGAGTTGCTCAAATTCAGTTCTATCCAAAGACTCTCTATCAATGGCTGTCTGCATATCGTTGATAAGCTGTTTCGTTTCATCCTCTTCAATATCCAAAACAGATTTAACTGACTTAATATGTAATTGTAGCCATTCACGCCACTCTTCCTGCTTTCTCATGCCTTCCGACTGCTGGGCATGAATATGCTCAAGGCTCCAGAATACTCTGCCATTTTCTGTACTCTTGTATTTATCAAACGGGAACCACTGTGTGCTTTCTCCATTCTTAAGGACTGATTCCACATTAAACAGCAAAAGCAGTCTGGTGATTTTATTGCAATCAGCAGGCTTCTCATAAGACAGCTCTCCATAATTATCCTTTATTTTAATGCTATCCTTTATCAGCGTTTCAAGTTCCTGACGGAACTGCGTCTTTGTTTTTCCCTGAGACAGTTTGTATATATTTGACAATGATCCCTTCTCGTATCCAGAAGTGATAAGATATCCAATTTTATGGTAAAGGGTATGATTTCCAAACCAGTCCTTCATAATCAGGAAGGTATCTCTTATATCTCTCCAGATATCCGTAAGCGACTTCTCCTGTCGCATTTGATCAAACTTAAAGAAAGTATAGTAAACATCCGGCTCCCGAGGCGTTTTTTCAGCCATCAGATCAAGAACCAGGTCTATCTTTGTCTGGTATTTCTGCATTGAGGGATTTGTCAGGAAATACCACAGTCTATCGTCATTCAGTTCCTTTTCAATGTTATCCCACTGAAGTGATATCTCTTCCTGCTTACGGCGATCCATTTCTTCATTATTATCACGACTAAGGAACATTGCTTTTACAAGCTCGGCACTTGTAAGCGGAATCTTACCGATATTCAGTCTTGCGAAAAGCTCAATGGCATCTTCACCCTCGCCGACCTCGTACCAGATGACCTTGACGTTTTCAGCGAAATAGGCATTGATGTGCATCATGGCTGTGGCAATGTCATTTTTATTCTGAAACCACTTATCTATGGTTTCATATGCTCCGCTCATAAACCAGAAATCTATATTGTCGTCTTTCAGCTCTGGATTTATGTTTTCAAGGAATTCCGCTGATTTTTCCCTCGTATCATAGGACAGGGTAAACTTGGCATCCTTGATAAAAGCACCCGCTGCGGCGTGCATATATTTATAAATCAGAAAAAGTGTCGTGAGCCTCTGCTGGCCATCGATCAATTCAAATTCATCTTCAGCCTTTCTTCGTACAACAATAGGCTGCAGGCAGTAGTTTTTTGTCCGTCCTGATGCCTCGCCAATTGAATAGACGTCGTCGAGAAGTCTCTCAACTTCATCTTTTCCCCAGCGATATCCACGCTGATAGGACGGTATAAAAAACTCACCCGTAATGTCCCCGACCAGTTTTGTTTCAAGTATTATTTCTGACATATGATTGCCTCTTTCACTGTAATGATGGATCGCTTCCAAGAGGAGCCACTCCGTTAGCCTCAAGCATTTCGTTTATTTCATATATTGAATTTGGTCTTCTGTCAAGTTAGTGTCTGCTCAGTAAGCTACGAATTCTCTCAGTGGCTTGCTGTTTTTATCTAACAGCACCAATATGCACTGCTTCGTTCTCCAAATGATCTGTTTTGAAAATAGATGCAAAAAATCCCTGCTCAGCCGCTCCACATTCATCGCTATGATGGACAATGCGATAGAGTTTCTCGTCGTCGGGTTCAGTTTCGTTTTCAGAAGCCCAAGACCATAATTCCGCTTCGCCAGATACGCTTTCGCATATTTCAAATCCCGTCTTACATACTGCAGCTGCTGTCTGATCGCTTTTTTGATCCTTTTCTTTGTCCGTTTTTTGCATTTCGCAAGACTCAGATAATCTCGCCTTGCATTCTTTCTATATGTCCTCGGCTTTTTTAGACCATATTCATAGCAAATCTGATTAATTATCCCTTCAAGGTTCTCTCTGGCTTCATTCAGCAGATTGATGTCCTGCGGATAGCTGATATTCTGCGGTGCACATGTCCCATCTATGATTAATATTCCTTCCTTGCTCTTTTCCTCCAACTCTGCCTTATCCGCCTGATCGTTTCCACTGCCGTGTCCATTGCTGTTGCCATCATCCGTATCATCCCACGCTGCTTTTTCTATATTGAAATCTATGATCATTTCATTGATTTCCCCAAGAATCTCTTCCGTCAGCCTTTTTCTGAACTCCACAAGAAGGGATGGGGCAAAAGGCGTTTTGTTTTGATATGCAGGCAATCCTACGAAGTACTGCAGATACGGATTCTCTGTGATCTCTGCAACCAGATCTCTATCTGAAAATCCCAGCTTTTTCTGGATAAGAAGTGAGCCTAATGCCATTCTCAGTGGCTTTGCAGGCATCCCTGTGTTGCTTGGAAAAAGTTACGCATATCTGTCTTCTATATCATCCCATGGAATGTTCTCCGATTTCTTCACCCATCTGTTTTCAGGGTCAAGTTTCATCCCCATCGGTTGGTCAAAATCTGTGTTGCAATACTGGCGGTTTCTGTCTTTCTTATACATGACTCTCTCCTGTCAAATGCAAGGTTTTTTCATCTTTTTATGCATTTTTCCTGCACTTACAGTATACCACATATCACCTCAGAAGTCAGCATTTTCAATGGGTTTAGATGGTTGTATTGGTGTTTAAAGCAATCATTAATTTATTTTCCCCTATGCGTATCGATACTCTCTATTTCGCCTAATTGATATAACACGAAATCTACAAATAAGGAATTTATTCATCGATTTCCTCAACTAACTTATCAAAATCACTCTGATACAATCCATCCTGTATTACCCTGTATTTTTCAAATTCGCTTTCTGCAAATGCTTTCGCTACCGCTGCTGTAACCTTGCCTTTGTCCTTTAAGATTTCTGCATCATTAAACTGTAAAAATGCGTCTAATTTTGAAGCCCAGTCTTCCATAGTCATGGGAATATGTCTTCGCGCCTGTCTTGCGGCATAGTCCAGATACATGGTAACGATTTCATTCAGTTCCTGCATTTCCGGTGCGGATAAATAATTTTTTGCAATTGATACATCTGTTTTTACAATCTTTCCATGTGGTGCATTACGCCACGATGTAAGTCCCATATGTTCTTTTTGATGATTTGCTCTTTGTACAATTACTTCAGCCGCTGTATTTCCATGAACCGCAAAATGCATTTTGTTTTGAACGGCAGCAAAAAACTCTTTCGTCGTTACACTATCAACAGAATAATCTACTGCTGTTGCATATATATCGGTGATTTTTTGATAAAATCGACGCTCACTTGCACGAATTTCCTGAATTTCCGCAATTAAGTGCTCAAAGTAATCCTCATCAAAAATCTGTCCGTTAATTAACCTGTTTTTATCAAGTACATATCCTTGTTTTGTAAATGTATCCAAAACCTTCGTCGCCCACTGTCTGAATTGTGTCGCTCTGCCGGAATTGACTCGGTACCCCACAGCAATAATTGCCGATAACGAATAGAATTTATATTGATAGGTCTTGCCATCATCGGCAGTTTGTGCAAATTTTGCACAAACTGCATTTTCATCTAATTCCTTACTCTCAAAAATATTTTTCAGATGTTTTGTAACGACACTTCTATCTATATCGAATAATTCTCCAATTGCTTTCTGCGTCAGCCATACATCGCCGTCTTGTATTCTTACTTCAATGCCATCCTCTTTTGCGTCTTTTGTAAAAACAAGAAAATCCACCGTGCTGTTACGAATTTGGAGTTTCGTTTCTTCTTTTGCTTTCATCGGTAATCACCCCTTACATCGATTTTCTCTTTCATTTTACTGCACATATATGCTAAATTCAAACCTTTTAAACCGCTGGTAATGTAACACAACTGTTCGATAAAAACAGTATTTCTATGTATAATGTACCCATAACAGTGGACATTCGAATTAGTGTAGTCCCTTCGTTTTAGACATCTCTTCCAGATGCTCCCCTAAAACTAGACAGTCACACTAAATGTCCCCTTGTTCTTAGACAATGCTCTTAGGAAGCCCCTTCATTCTGGACACTTTTTTATGTGCATGGTATCCTTAAACTAACAATTGGAGGAAATCATGAGCAGAAAACTTTTTACCAAAGAGCAACAACAGTTACTACGTAATAATCCTTACGTTTACAGCGTTACAGCTTCACGCCTGCAGTTAACCAAGGAATTCAAGGAGCTGTTTATGACCGCCTATAATTCCGGCGACTCACCACGAACAATCCTTGAAAACTACGGCTTTGACATTGGCATCATTGGTGAACGCCGTATATGGTGGTCAGCTTTTTTAATATTCCTATCCACTCAACCCTCCGCAAAGTCTTTCTATCCACTCAACCTTCGCCATTTTCATTCTGTCAACTCGCCCTCTGATTTCGGCGGTTGATTTGTTCTCCAAAAGCAAAAATCCGGGTATCTAGGCAACCCTCAGAAGGTTGTCCGAATGCCCGTAAATGCTTTATTTTAAGGCTATTTACACTATTTACTTCTGTACCTTTGACATCAATACTACCGTCTCCACATGGCACGATACCTTCTGGTTGATGTCAGGTTCTGTGCCCGTTTGCGGAAACATATCCTGTCAAAAAGGAAACAGGTCCACGCCTTTTGAAACCATGCATTCACAGCTACAAACAGATGCAATCTGTGGCAAAAATGACATCCATATCACGGTCTTAACCATTGAAGTCTATGGGAACAAGTCAGCATAAGGTCTTTTCTACCTATATAATGCAAGGCAATTTTACACTGCTGCTACCTGACACTGCCTCGACAGTTGAGACAGTGAAAGCCGCTCAACTTCTACACAATTCATCCGCTTTGAGCACGAATTTGCCATACACTCGCAGGGAGTTGAGTTGCCGGATTTCACCGTCTCGATCTGGAATCCGATCCTTATTTCTTTGTGTTTTCTTCTAATTCCAGCATATACTTATCAAAATCAGACATGAACAATCTATCCTGGATGACACGGTATTTTTCAAATTCTGTCTCAGCATGAAGCTTTGCAATTTCTGCGGACACCTTGCCCGCATCCTGTAAAATACCGTAATCAAACATTTCAATGAAGCTGTTGAGTCTCTTTTCCCAATCCTGCATCGTAAGCGGGATATGGCGTAAGGTCATGTTTTCCGCAAAATCCAGGTATGCTGTAACCATACGATTCAGCTGCTTCATTTCATCCTGGCTTAGATAATTCTTAGCAACTGTAACATCGCTTTTCTTAATCTTTCCTTCCGGTGCATCTGCCCAGGTGGTTAACCCCATATACTCTTTTGTGTGATCGGCTCTTTCCACGATCAGCTCAGCTGCTGTATGCCCATGCACTGCGTAATGCATTTTATTCTGAACGGTCGCATAAAATCTTCTCGTCGTTGCAGAATTTTTGTCATAGTCAATGGCTGTCGCATACAGGTCAGTGATCTTCTGATAGAACTTTCTTTCGCTGGCACGAATCTCACGGATACGCTCTAACTGCTCGTCGAAATACTTTTCTGTCAGATACGTTCCGCGCTTCAGCCGTTCATCATCCATGACCCAGCCCTTGATGGTGTAGTCCTTGGCGATCTGGTTTGCCCATTTACGAAACTGTACGGCACGCTCGGAATTGACCTTGAAGCCTACGGCAATGATCATTTGAAGGCTATAGTGCTTGGTATCGCGTGTGACCTGACGAGAACCTTCGGTTTGAACTATTCGGAAATTCCGAATAGTTGCGGCCTCTTCCAATTCACTATCCGCGTATATTTTTTTAATATGTTCATTTACCGTCGGTAAACCAACATCATACAATGTGGCCATCATCTTCTGCGTCAACCATATATTTTCATCCTCATAGCGCATCTCTATGCTGTCCTGCTGATCACCCACTGAGGCAACATAGGTTAAGTACTCTGCTGCACTGGAACGGATGGTTATCTCATCTTTTTTCTTTGCCAAATGAAGTGCCTCCTTACTTTGTCATATGTCTCCGGATTGATTTCCTGACCAAACAGATGAATAGCTACCTCTTTTCCATGCTTCTTTGCAAGCTCTAAAAGCCTGTTCTGTGCAACCGTTAGCATACCGCCGGTACCGCAAGCCCCATCGGTTGCCCGACCAATTTTGATACAATGCAAACGGTTCAAATCTGTGGTTTTCAAACGATGAACACACACAGGTGCATTTTGCACCCTGTGCAGGTGCATAGTTTGAAAACCATAATTATTCAGTTTTCGTGCCGTCTGTGCGGGCATTGGATGCACCTCCTTTGGCTTTATCTCTTACTCCACTGCTACATTTTTACAAATTTCATCTGCCACTTCCGAAATATCAGTATGTAGAAATTCTACTGTCGGAAGGTCTTCTTCGTTTATATTTCTGCCTCTGTAGCTGTAGCCTGGTTTAACTACATCATCAACAATAAGTATTGTTCTTCCATCTTTTAGGAAAGCGTACATTCCCGGTTTTACCACAAGATCAAATCTGCCCTTGTAGTTTGCAAGCGGAGTGTAAGAAATCGTCTTATCGCCGGCTGATAAATTTATCTCCAAATCAGGTGAAAATTCTCTATAGCAACAACGGTTGTAGCCAAATGAAACTTTGCCATTTCGTCTGAAAGCATATATTGTTCTCTTGTCAGGAGAAACTTTATATCTGTATCCAAAATCATATGCTTCAATTGCTGCAAGAGGGTTTTTCCCTTCATAAAACTCCTGAAATTCTTCAAAGGCCCAATCTCTTAAAGCAATGTAATCTTCCCAGTCAGGGAAGTCTGTAATTTCGACATCCGGCACTGATTCCATGCGTTGAAAATCATACCTTGATAAATCGACAAACACCACCAGTCCCTTGCATTCATCACAAAACCAACAATCTAAATCTTCACCCGGAACCTCATCAACACAATCGTATATCTGATAAAATTCACTGTTATCACCGAGAATACAGTCCGGATACTTCTTTGCAAAATCGCGAATGTATCCAATACGAAAAGCCCAAATCACTGGCTTGCCATCGCCGTTCCACATGCTATGTCCATTTGGGCAGGATGTATGTGCCATACTGTACCTCCTGTTTATTTTCAAATTAATTTCCTTCGCTTTTTCATTGCAGTCAATTCATAGCTTAACTCAATCAGGCTCTGTGCCGTAAGTCTTTTTTACATAATCAAATACTTCCTGACGGGTCATTCTTTCTCACGCTTTTCATATACGAGCCTGATGTCATAGCCAAGCCCTTCCAGCATCTGCACGAAGGTCTTATTCACCACGCCGTCCGGCTTGTTGATTATCCTGCTCACATAGGGAGCAGTAGTGCCAATCTTATCCGCAAGCTGCGCCTGTGTCATGTCCGCTTCCAGACATTTGATTTTCACGTCCTTCCCGATATTGTTTTTTATCATTTTCGTATTCGACCTCGCTAAACCAGGCTGTCCGCCAATACAAGCGGATCGACCATGACCGGAGGCTGTCCGTATGGCGTGACTTTTAGCGCATCTTTATAATGGTCCTTCAGAAATTCTGTAGCGACCTTATCAAGCTGATCATAGGGGATAAACGGGACAAGATCATCAGACAGGGAATTGGGAGGCGCACTCTTTTTACTGTACGGTTCAACACGGATGATTTCCCAATCATCCAGTCCGCAGGCGAGATCGCCCTCGCAGTATACACGGATCCAAGGATAACACTGGTCGCTTTCGTCATAGTGATAATCGCCCTCTTTGACATCGATTTCAAGCTGCATGCCGACCTCAAAGGCAACTCGCATCCCCGGAAGATCCCGAACATATACTCTTTCAATGGTGGCATCGATCATCTCTGCATAACCTACACGGTGAACGTTCCGGGTATAGAGGTTCATCGACTCCCAGTTCTCATTTACATATTCTTCAGCGGTCTGGTACAAGCCGTTATAGCATTTATCCTTTACAAATTCAGCGAATGAACGGCCTGTTGCCATACGCATTTCCTCCCTATAATTCAAGCGTACTGATATCCATCTTCCTACCGAAAAGGTAATGTTCATAAACCTCTTCAGCAGGGAGGAGCCGCACCTTGATATTCTGTAATCCCAAAGCAGAAAGCATCTGCATAGATGCCTCGCCCTTGTGTATAATGGTTTTTTCTTCTGTCGGCATCAGAAAACAATTCTCAACTCCGGCAAAGCCGTGGTCATCAATAAACTTCTGATACGCCAGCTGGTACAAGTATTGTTTCGTAACCGACTCGATGCCCGGCTGCGCCTTTGGTGGCTGACCAGGTTCAAGCACTGCGTTATAATACTTTGCGTCAAATATGATGAACTTCTTTTCCGATATGCTGACCAGATCAGGAATCAACGTGTCCGCGGCTGTCTTTCCTGTTATCGTCCACAATGGCTTCTCGATAAGGTCGATCAGTTTCTGTCTTTTGTCATAACCATCCTTAAGCGGTATTGGCAGCGGAAGCGCTCCAAGAGCCACGTTCAGCTGATTATCCATGATATCAGCACAGATGCCTTCCCATACAAGATTAAAGCTGTTTGTACCAAAAAGGGACAGGCAGTCTGTATCATAAAGGCTCCCACTGCGATCGATATAGGCGTATATGGTTTTCAGCACCCGTTGTTTCCTGGTGTTGAACTGGGTGTTTAATTCCTTTTCTATTCGATACAGAATGTACTCGCTTTCACCAAACTCATCCAGTTCTTCATCTGTTAAATCCACTCCTGTGATTTCAAAAATATCCAGAAGCTCCACATCCATTAATTCCTTTGAAGCACGTGTTAGAATACATTCGTGCAGACGCTTAAAATAGTCGAAGCCATCATTCACACGCTTCTTTGTCTGCAAATCCACATAATACGGTCGGTTGTTAGAAAGAAGAGTGAAGGTTTCGTTTATCGTCTTATCCCAAAGGATCTCGCCGGAACCGTTGCTTTCAATAATGTCCTCTGTATTGCTGTATACGCCGTTTTCGTAATAATCCTGCAGAAGAAACAACAGCACCGCCAGGAGGTTGAAAGAACTGCTTTCGCTGCTGTCGTTGAACATACGGACAATCTGTTCTTTCGTATTATACTTTTCAAGCACCTTTATAACCTGGCGCAATTCCTCCTTCGGTTGATTGACGTGGAGGAGATACTTCGGGTAGCACTTGAGAACTCGCCCAGCCACAACAATCACGCCTACAAAAGTGAAGACATACAGGTATTCATCTTCACCTATCTCAACATCTGCGACCTCAATATCCTCATCCATGAGGTCAGACATATCCCGTTGGATGTCAGACGCTTTGACCGCTTTCAGGACACCGAACTCCTTTAATTTCCTTATCAGCGGTATTGCCTTTTCTTCAGAGCATCGGAGTATTTTACACAAATCTTTCTGTGTATATCTCTTTTGCTCTCTTACGAACTCAGAGATCATAAGCTACGACCTCCTTAATTCTTATCTTCATCCGGCGTCCATTGAGGTTCCTCAGGATCAGTCTCAATCTGAATATCATGATTAAAGATGCCGATGCCCTTAGCTTCAAATTCCCTGCAGATTTCTGAGTAGCGAGTGCTGTCCTGGAAACACCCCTCAAACAGTTTAGCCCTTTTCTGCTTAGCGGCATCCTCGAACAGATACATGATAACCTTGTTCTTAAAGACACGGATAAATCTGTCTCTGTCGATTTCATCACCCTCTGGAGGAACCACGATGCTTCTCGAAATAAAATACGGTCCCAGCTGTTTATCCTCGTTGATTTTCTCTTTCGCAAGGAAATGGTTTATTGCTTTACGCAGCTTGTTCCATTCCACCTTCTGAGACTTATCATCCGCAAGATATACATATTTCCCACGAATCAGCTCATCGCTGTCATCAATTCCGAGGTATGTAAAATCCCACCTTCTCTTAAAGGCAGTATCCATTGGGAATACGCCTTGATCAGCACTGTTCATGGTAGCCCAGATGAACATATTGTCCGGGATGCGGATCTTCGCATAATCTTCCGTATTTCCTCCCAGTTCTTTAGTCAGATATGCCTTAATGTCCTCAGATGCTTGAATAGGATATTCACTTGTTCCATCATCTCCGCGATCAAGCAGCTGAAAAATATCACCAAAAACTGCGGCAACATTTGCGCGGTTAATTTCCTCGATGATGAGAAGAAATGGTCTGATATTCGCGTTTCGACTATTTTTCAGAGCCTTAACATATACCCGCATAAACGGTCCAGGAACGTAGGCGTAGGTAATAGTATCATCACCTTGGCTATCCTTAGATGGAACTGGCTTATATGTCCCCACGAAATGAGCGTAAGCATAATCTGGATGGAATGTGACACGCTCATAATCATCCTCATTGTTTTCGCCAATAAGGTCTTTGGCCTCCTGATTAACCGTATAACTTTTGCCAGTTCCAGGTGCCCCAAACAAAATGCGATTTAGCTCATAAGATGACTGATATCCCGTGTTAAACTTGATTGGGATATATTCATCGACTGTAGCGGACGAATCCTCTGATCCTTTCGACCAGTAATACTTTTTATACAGATACAGAAGATTTTCGGGCTTTTTAATTTCATAACAGGTCGTCAGATATCCCTCATCTTCCGGGAGTCTATCTGATTCGTCAAAAGGAGAATGCCATACTCCAGATTTCTGATGTGCCATATTCTCATTGGAATCATAAAAATATGGAGAAAGACCATCAACAAAAGCTATCAATTGGGCTCCATCCATCACGGTAATGACAGAAGAGGACGATGTCTCATAGAAAGCCTTCATCTCTCCAGCTTTTCGTGATGCTGTCTTCTTATCGCTTTTATAGTAATGTGTCGACAGGGCATCAGCCACCTTGTCCTTGTCAAGAGTGCCATTCTTGATATAGTTAAGTAAATCGCCGGTTTCTTTCCATCCTATAGCGACAATACCTTTCTCTTTCCATTTTTCAGCATAATGTTCAGATTCGTCAGAAGAACCCAATCTATAGAAATGCCGGATTTCTCCAAACATCGCATAGCAGATATCCTGGAAATGTGGTGGCATATAGCTTGTCCTCTTTTTAATGAGGGTAAGCTGCCCGTTCATTCCATAATACTTTTCACTTGGATTAATTCCAAAACCAAACAGAATGTGCTTGAGCCAATCGGTTACATACCATCCAATAAACTGATCTGGAAATATCATGTGGAAATACTTCTGTACCCAGGCATAGGTAGCGAATTTTCCCATCAATGCGTTCAAGTCATCATCCAGCTTTTCATAAGCCTCGACAGAATCAAGTGTTCTGGATTGTATCATCTCACAAGCATTTACAAGGTTGTCACGGATTGTTTTACCAAACTGCAATGCTTCTGCCTCTGAAAGAATTTGTGGTGTCTTAGGGGCACCTGTCGTCCATTTCCCATCCTCTTGACGCTGAAAAAGACCAAACTTGAAAGATGAGCCACCTGAAATGCTTCCAAAGGTTCTTTTTAATTTCGGATTAAATTCCAAATGATAGCAAAGGCTGTCATTGTTTCCATCCGCAGTCAGGAATATATAACTTAACAGTTCATCATCGTTTAGCAATTTCAGAACTTCCGGGGCAAATTTCTCTTTGAAATCATTAAGAAGGCTAACGATTTCATCCTTTGGAGTCTCGAACTTGACGGTGTGATTATTAGGATACTCTGTTACCAAGTTCGCGGCTTGTTCATATATTATGGATTCTTGTTGCATGGTTCGCTCCTCCTACTTTATTTGCTTTCCTTAAGGACGAATTCGATACTGTTATCGTAATCACCGTAAAAATCGAACCAATCCTGCTTGAAGTTGTCTTCCTTGTACTCCCAGAAGGATGACGGATCAGAAAGACGGCTGCATACATAATCTACGGATTTTCGTTCCTTTATCGAATATGTGGATAAGGCAATAGTATTACCATCTCCACTTACTTTAAAAAGCAGTGTCTGTGAGAGCAACTTCATCCAATCAGACATATTCCTTCTTGCTCTTGCCAATGGCTGAAGCTGCTGGCCATCATGCCGTGATGCTATGATACTCTCCGTACAAGGCAAATAATCTGACATATTCGTACACCGTACTGCATAGCTCTGCATTTCATCCAGTGAAAGTATTGGCTGTTCACCGCTTTTCCATAATTGATATAGAATCTTCCATATCAGTGCTGCCGGTCTTATTTGTATATTGTAATGCGCCTGTAGCTCCGTGAAAGATTCATAGTTGAAGTTATCACCATAGCTCTGCATCAAGGATGAGCTTAGTTGTGACTTATGTCCGTTAGGGTATTGATACCTTAGCAATTGTAAGGTTATCAATTCCGCATAAGAAAGGCTTTTGTTCAGGTAGGCCATTGCTATAGGTGTAAGTGTAAGCACCTTGCTTATCCGGGTGGAGTATATGAGTCCAAACTCACTTAAAATCTGCTGATAGTCTCTCCATGCATCAACCTGATTGCTATCCGCACGAACATTGGCTGTAAGAATTCCGTTATTAACGAGATATCCGTTTATTTTCTCTGCATCAATAGTTTCTCCTTTGCAGAGGAGACAGGCGTTCAGTAAGCCATCAAACACCGCGGCTTTTAAGACCCCGGCGTGTTGAGTAATGGGCCATGATAAGCCTTCATATGGAATATTAGGATACATTTTACGCCTCCAACACTCTTTTTATTGCCGACAGTATTTCATAAGCTAATAATGGCGGCACAGCATTTCCCACCTGGCGATACTGTTCAGTTCTTGAACCGGAAAAGACATACCAATCAGGGAAACTCTGTAGACGTGCAGTTTCTCTAACCGTCAATGCTCTTGGCTCATATGGATGAATGAATGGTCTTGCGCCTCCTGCAGAAGAGCCAATCATCACCGTGCCCGATGGCATATCCGGTCTAAGTCTATCTGAATAAGAGCCGCGGTCCCTTCCGCCTTGCGGAACTGCTTCAAAACGCTTTCTTACAGCATCCGTATGAACTCTTATCACTTGATTCGGCAATCCCTCAACACTCTCCAAAGCATATTTGCTCGGCATCTTATCTGGAAGTTGATCATGCAAAGGACCTGTTGCGCTTGTTGGAAAGGAAAAGGATTCGCATGATATGTCGGGTCTGAATCCAACAATGAAAATCCGTTCTCTCTCTTGCGGAATGCCGAAGTCAGACGCATTCAATTTAGTTCTATATAATTGATAGCCTGTTTCGTTTTCAATAAATTCCAATAGATTATGAAAATCCTCTCCATGATTCACTGTCATCAAGCCAGGGACATTCTCAAACATAAACACTTTTGGTCTTAACCCGGAAATTAGTTCGAAATACTTTATAGTCAATCTGCCTCTTGGGTCATCCAGAGACTGTCTTTTTCCCATAATGCTAAATGCTTGGCAGGGCGGTCCGGCTATAATCAAATCTACATCCCCTTTGACATTCGCCAATTCCCTGATCTTTTCAGCAGTCAAATCCATTGCATCATCGTTATATACAGAGACATGGGGCAGATTGGCTTTTATGGTTTCTGTATATGCTGGAATAATATCGCTCACTAAAAGCGTCTTGAAACCCGCAAAATGAGCGCCGAGATCGAGGCCACCTCCACCGCTGAACAGACTAATACAGTTGTATTTATACTCAACTTCTTTGCTGAATGAATTCAGCCTCTGAAGATATATGTTCGTTTTCTTTTTACTCAAAACAGTCACTCCTCCTGACAACCAATTGCAGCCATAATATCCTTAAAAACCGATTCGATTACAGGTGGGCAGACAGCATTGGCCAATTGTTTAGCGGCATCCGTTCGAGAAACCGCAGTAAAGTCATAAGAATCCGGAAATCCCATAATTCTTTTCATTTCGTTAATACTTAGATGTCGGCGTTCTTTTGAAAGAATCGGAATATGCGCTCCTCCACCCGAATTCAAGACCGTAAGTGTAGGCAAGGGACTATCAATTGATAATGCCCTTACACCACTTGATCTTACTTGAAAAACGCAATCGTTAAGGTCGCAATTTGCTGCGACACGCTCCAATTGTTTTCTTGTTCTCGGAACTTCAAACGACATCTCATCTATAGTCTTTATCCCCAAATAATAATCAATGTACTCATCCCATCTTTTGGTAACTGGGATAGAGTAATCTCCATGAATGATGAAAGGTCGAAAAGATGTCTTTTCTGTCCTTTTCTCCGTAAATTTGACCGAACGTTCTCCATAAATGTCCTTACGTAATCCGACAATATAAATACGTGAGCGACTCTGAGGAATCCCGAAGTATGTACTATCCAGTATTGCAGATGATATGCAATATCCTGCATCCGCCAACTTCTCAGTAATAATTCGGAATGTCCTGCCTTTATCGTGCCTTACCAAGTTTGGAACATTCTCCAAGAAAACTATTCGCGGCTTTTTTGCCTCAATTACAGCCATCAGACTAAAAAAGACTGTTCCGCGTGAATCTTTAAATCCGAGTTCTTTTCCTGCCGCAGAGAATGGTTGGCATGGAAATCCTGCGCAAAGCATATCGAAATCGAGTAAGGAAGAGGGAACAATTTCGTATATATCTTTTGAGTCAAATCCCATCCCGAAGTTTTTCTTATAAGTCTTTTCACAGTTGTCATCGATTTCATTTGCATAGACCGGCTCTGCATTTATTCTTGATGCCTCAATTCCAAGTCGGAAACCGCCAACCCCTGTGCAAAATTCCGCATATCTAATCATTACCATTTACCATTCCTGATTGCATAAAATATTTATTATTTAGTTTCATTCCATTGCGCTTTTTCCGCTGGAAACCCACTCTTCCAGTTCTGAAAGCTTAAACTTCCATAACTTCCCAACTTTCTTCCGTGGAATGTCTTTTCCCTTGCGAATCCAATCGCGGATAGTAGCAGGCTTAACCCCA
>ERZ1026880.459-NODE-459-length-20972-cov-10.580007_pt1 | contig 20972 bp, 17 predicted proteins | sample MGYA00380170_ERZ1026880 | MGnify/ENA primary metagenome ERZ1026880 (study PRJEB33269, sample SAMEA4719806) | human gut metagenome | biome: human-associated habitat; feature: organic feature; material: feces | place: Cameroon | collected 2013-10 ...
CGCCAGGAGGCTCTGAGGATGCCCTCGGGATGCGCTGCGCTTCCCGCCAAGAAAAAAACAACCGACGCCGAGGGCCCTTGTATGCGTCTGGCGCAATCGTACCACGCCTTCGGCGACTCGGCGCCGGCGAAGGCGGAAATCTCAGGGTTGATGGAGCGTTGGCCGATGCCGGCCGAATCGCGTCACGCAGGCCCGTCGCCTATGACGTCGCGCACGTTCTCGCGCGCGGCCAGGTAGCGCGACACAGCTTCCTCGATGCTGCACTCCCCGGCGTAGGACACGCGCACGCCGATTGATCCGCATCGTGCGCAAGGCTCATCGCAAGCCGCTGCAGAAGCATCCTGCCGAAGCTCGCGCGGCAGCGCGGCAGTAGTCGCCGCTTCGTTCAGCTCGCTGGCAACAAGCGGCTCGTCGCCATCGCGATGGAGCATCTCGCCCTGCACGGCTTCCACCTGTTCATTTCTCATCGCGACCGCCAATCCCGAACATGGCCTCGAGCTCGGCGCGCGTCTCGTCGTCGAGCCCCTCCAATTCCTCGAGAACGATCTCCTTGATGACGGGGTACGAGCGCGCCAGGCGCTTGTAAATCGCGTAGACGGTGACGTACTCCTCCTCGCTGTGCTGCTTGACGGTCTTGCCTTCGAAGTAGATGGCGCGGATGGTACCCTGGCTGGACTCGCTCAGAAAGGATATCGCCCAGTCCAGTATGCTGCGCATGAGCGAGTGCAATTCGTCCTCGTGGACGCGCTCCTGCTCGGAGGCGGGGCTGCGGTCGTCTGCGAATAGTTCCTCGGGGTTCATCGCCCCCTCCCCGTCGCTCCGCATGAGCTGGCTAAACAGTATCGGGCGCATGGTGACGCCCTTGATCTTGACGATGCAGTCATAGCTGCTGCGGCAGCTTCGCGATGAGGGCATGTTTCCTCCCCTGGGTCAGGGAGCGCGGGATTGCGCTCCTGCCCAGAGGCGGAGAACGAAGTATTTTGGACGTGCCCTAAGGGCGAGCGGTGGCCACGACGAAAGAGGGCCTTTTGACGATTGTCACCCCCAGTAGTTAACGGCCGTTAACCAGCAGCGAATAATCCGCCCAAAGACCAAGAAACCCCGCAACTCGGCTTGAGTTGCGGGGCAAGTAAACACTAGAGGTCGAAGTCGATCAATAGGGGCTGATACTTAAAGCAGCTGCCTTAAGTATCAGCCCAATCTTCGCAATCGGTCACATAATATCGGATGAAATGAGGCCTTCTCGACATTGCGGAACCCGATATAGCATGAGCCACACGGCCTCACGCTCCAAAACTCATCAAGAGCAAACGCGCCTCCGTCCCCTATTCACCCAGCTCAGCGCCCCTTAACGCAGTCTTTCAGCTTCTTGCTGATAACCTCCATAGCGGCATCGTAGGCATCGGATAGCTCCCTCATCGAATCGAACAGCTGAGTACGAGTCCTTGAGCCGAAAGTGACGTTATGAGCCTTCTGGCGAAATAGCGAGAGGGCTTTTGCCAGCTCGACATCATCGATCCTGCACGAAAGCAACAGGATGTCCTCCAGTGACTGGCGCTGCATTTCCGAGTCCGCAGGATCAACAATCCAATCCGCCCATTCCTTCCCCTCGGTAGCAAGCTTATCCATCTGAAGGCAGCATTTCCCCGTGGCCCTCATACCGCGCTGAACAGCTTCTTGCAGCCCCACCAGATTCTCGCGTTCGAAGCGCCTCCACTCATCCTCGCGAGAGGCATCGAGCCTCTTGTCCTCGAGCTTGTTCTGGTGCCTTGCCGTCATATAAGTCGCAAATAGCGTCACGGCTCCGCCGATAAGCGTGCCGACAAGCGACGGGAGCCCTGGAGTCAAGGCGTCCAGAACGGCACTTAGGCTGCAGGAGTCCAACGCAGAATCCTTTCTTCGAGAGCCTACATATTCGCAAGCATATCGTTAATGGCGCTTCCGAACTCAGCATCTTTCTCGGCGCGCTCGAGCTCGGCGCGGCGCCTTGCCAGCTCTTCCCCATGCTCGCGTTGCCTTTCACACCTCACCACAGTTCAACGTTGCGATAGGTCAAGGGATCTATGTCGACGGCCGGACCGTCGGCCATCCTGGCGACCTCCTGGACAACACCTTCAACATTGAACTTCGTTCGCCCAACCCCTCTAAAACGAATTCCAAACAGCAACTATTGCCCAGATGGCTTTTAGGCGCCTACCCCAACTTAATACTCTTGGCACCGACCCTGAATACGACAACCGTCATCATCACATTGAGCGCTATCTGCGATATTGTTGTGGCAATTGAAGTACCGATGCCGCCGTACAGAGGTATCAGAAGATAGTTGCCCACAAGGTTGATGGCAAGGGAGATAAGCGCTATGGCAAATTGAAGACCATAGCGATTCAGCGACATGATGAGCGCGGACGCCGGCGCAAAGACATAGGCCGAAAATGCGTTGATGCACAGTATTTGAAACATTGGTATAGATGCATCGTATCCATCACCGTTCAAAACAGGGAAAACAAGCTGAGCCCCGACACAGCAAATTGCAACCAAAGCCACGAATGGCACGGTAGTCTTCTTGAACCACTTGATGGCAAACTCGCGCTGTTTCTCGGTACTCTCGGTCATCTCCGCCTTGGACATCCTAACGCGAAGGACGGTCTTAATGGAAGGCAGGAAGAGCAGCACCATGTTAAAGTACTTCGATGCAACGCCGAACTCGGCGACCGCCTGGGTAGACCCAAAGGACGCCAGCATAGTGATATTCGCCTGGTTATACAATTGCGTGGCAACGCTATAGAGAATCAACCAAGCAGAAACAGCCAGGAACTCCCTACCAGCCTTGAAGTCAACCGAGATAGCCGCATCGCCGCGCCTAACAAGCTTCCCTATCATAGTAAGCGAAATCACAAAACAGGCTAATCCCGAAAAGCAGTACGATGCAAGAATGCCCCCCAACGAACCCGCCGCCAATACAACCGCAAGTGCAATGCAAGCGAGCAAGGTCAACTGCTTCGCATTCTCGACAACGCCGGACTTAGCATAGAGTTCACGGGATTGGAAGAAGGCGATATTCAGCTGCACAGTACCCAGCAAAAAGCCGTAAACGATAGCGGCCAGCATGACTGGATGGGCGACTCCCATAACTTCAGCCATAGGATAAGACCCGACAAGAAGAAGGACAAGGCAAGCTACGTTAATCGCATGCGAAATAAAAATGAGCGAATCGCGGTATGCACGATCCTTGGTCATCCTCTCGGTATTGTAGCGAACATAGGCAAGCGCGATGCTTTGCCCGGCAATCCCTAAAATAGTCGACGAAGTTGTGAAGAACACAGTGTAGCTTGCGTAATCCTCAACTGAAAGTATCCGTACCAATGCGACGGTCACAACCAGCTGTAGCGCCCTTGCGGCCATATTAAACACAGTCACAACCGAAAAGTCTCGCGGTATAACCTGCTTAATCTTCAAGATTAATCCTCCGAAGTCCCTAGAAGGGAGCAGACGAAAACAACAAAGAACGAGGTGAACGCAATTGAATACAGAATGCCCAATGACCAGCCAATCGCCGTGTAAATGACCAGCAACACAACGGCCAAAGCGTTCTTTCTTTTGAACGCCAGCCAAAGGGAACAAATTAGACCTAGAACAAAGGGGATAAATCCAACCAGTCCATTCTCGCAAAGAACCTGCACATAGACATTATGTGGGTTCGTTCCGTGAAGACCGGAGTTGGCCGGCATGCCAAGCGAAGCCTCGTAAATAGCGTACTGCCCAGTGCCGATGCCAAAAACGGGAGAGTTGCCAAACTGCTCTATCGCCAGTTGCCTCTTGATATCTCGACTTGAAACGGTATCTTGAAACGTCAGGGAGTCGATCATCGACTGTCCGAGTGGACTAGCAACAACGGCAACAACAGCAATTATCAAACAGAGCAGGAATGCCTTTTTCTCAAGCGAGACATCGCGAGTCTTAGCCAGCATCAGGTAAGCGCCAACGATTACCAGCAGATAATAAAAAGTTCTCGCACCGGTGACAACGCCAGCAACCATGCACAGCAAAATTATAATGATGCGCACAGGCGCTTTAAGCCGCGTGGCACCCAAAGCCAAAACCGCAATAGCCACATTGCTAAACAGAGCAGAAATGATCGAGTCGCCAAAAATCCCATCCGGTCTATAAAGGCGAATCGTCGATGGAGCGAACTCCCAACTGGCCATAGAACCATACTGCCAAATTGTTATGCCGGCGTTCACGATACCAGCTACTAAACATATGGAGAGCAGTTTTCTAGCGATGCCCTTCCTCTCTGCGTCTTCGAACGAGAAGAAGCAAGCGATGCCTACCACATAAACCGCAAGCTTTAGGGCTTCCATGTACTCCTTATAGAAAAGCGCGGAAGTCCCAGCAATCAACGCGAAAACTAGGAGGAAAGCGTAGGCAACGTTCATCCTCAGACTCAGAGTTCGTTTGCCATTACGAACGAGAACAACCACCATGAGAAGAAAAGCCACGGGTATCGCAACGTTCAGGTCAGAATAACGGACCTGAGTAAGGGAAAACGTGTCGACATTCGCCACCACAGCAACGCCAGGAAGCGACCCTAGAACCCCTCCGACCACAGAGCTAATAGAGGAACCTACCGGCAGCGAAATACTAGAGAAGAGAAGTATTATCAGAGAGAAGCAGAAGACAAGCCCCGTTAGATCCGCATTCGGCGCGTAAGAGACGCTGGAGGTTCTAGTCTTCATTAAGGATCTCCCTAACAGTAATCACATTAGTCCTGCCATATTCAAAAGGAACATCAAGAATCGAGCTCTTTACGACGGTGCCATAATGCGGGGAATAAAGCCCCTCCCGAACGCTAATATCGCTTTCGGCACAAAAGACCACCGAAACACCCCGACACGTTAGGACCGCCTCATTACGTCCCGCAACGGAAACATCGACCTCCGGAGCAAGAACAAATGACCTTGCCGCAGCAACGGCGGGCTCAGCGCCCTCGACGTCATCCTTGACTACAACCCCCTCCGAGCCAACCTCCACAACCCTCTTGTGAATCACGCCAAGACGCGTGGCCCAGCAATCCGTCGCACCCCTCAAAACCACTGCCCCATCAGCCTCCATGACATCAAGGCTCGCGCCGCCACGCCTCGTATACCCAAACAACCCTCGGAAATCATTTTGTTCAAGATCCCCGAACCGTAGCGTTGAATGTTGCGCGGTACCGCGAAGGATATTGCGCACCTTGGGGTCGCGCGTGTAAACACCAGAACCAGGGTCTACAACGAACGGCACACCCTTGAAGCCAAGCATGAGGGAAAGCTTGTCGTTATGCGTATGCCCAGGCTCGGAATCGCCGACAAAGCCATCGGAAGCGAAGAATCCCAACGACCAGTCTCCATACCTAGCAAGAGCCATACCCGCATCGAAGAACGCCCTCGCCCCTCCGCGCCATGAAGGAATGCATGTAGCACGGCCAGAAGCGCCGTAAAACAACTCTTCCTCGGCGAAGAACGCTTCATCGGGAGCATCCGGACCGATTTCCCTGTCAACCAGCCTACTCACGAGGCGTAAGTCATCATAGCGCTCGGGTGAAATACACACTACGCGTCCTGAATCGTTATCTCCTACCTGCAGGGAACGCCCATCTTTGTTTGTTACGGCATCAAGAAAACGACCGAGAATCGAAAGACGCTCAAAATACTCCGCTGGCAGCTTATAGGGCGTTTCAGCAAAGCACTTGCCCGCGAAGAAGAGCATCTCTCCCATCAGGCGTGTATAGCGGGTGCTGCGCTCGAAGCAACAACCGTCGTCGAGAACCTGTTTCCGCACGCATCTCATCAGCTCGTTGTGGGTGTATTCCCCCCACTTCCGTGCTTTGGGCAGGTTGGGGTAGGCCGCAACGACAGCAGCAAGTCCAAGCAGGTCGGCGATGTAGTGGTTGTTCTCTTGCAATCTAGCTGATGTCTCGAGGTTTGCCCAAATATGCTCACCATGGCAGAAAGCAAGCTCCGCAATCACCGTATGCATTGGGTCGTCCTCGCAAAGCCCGCACCGCAACAGCTCGTATGAGGAAAGTAGGTTGAACACGCGAATGCCGACTTCCATAGTGCACGTCCACTGGACACCCCTCCCCATAGGGTTCACAGAGGCAAAAGAGCCCACTTTGGCACGATAACAATCAAGGAACCTTGCATCGCCTGTTTGGCGAAATGCCGCCGCAAGGGGGAGAAGGTACTGCATCCTTCCGTATTCCCATGGCACCTTTATGTCGGCAACTCCAGATTCCGGTTTAATGGCATCGTAAGGCCCATCTGGAAAACGATATCCAGCAACGAAATCAGTACGCCATTCGTCTTCCACGGTAATATCTCTTGGCAGATCGAACCATTCCCCGAAAAGCACGAAGGAGCCACCGATTATCCTCTCGGCAGCTCTCCGGATCTCGATATCGAAGGACTTGAATCCAGCAGAGCCACTATCGACAAAAATGCGCCCGTTAAAACCCTCGGCAAGCTCGTTACCTAAACAAGATGCCTTCTGGCGGATGGCGCTGCTACTACTCTTATATATCTGCCTCTTAACCTTACGCGTGGTCCTGTTGGCGACCGCAACGGCAAGACGCCGGCATATACGCTGAACCATGTTAGCCTTTCTTGCCTCTCTTATCCGTAACTTCCGCTTCTAGAACCTTCAGCACCTTATCCATCTGCACTTTCCAGTCGAACTGCTTCTCGGCGAAGGCACGCATCTTGCTGCCAGTCTCCGGGTCTGTAGCCGTCCTATTTGCAAAAGCGACAACCTTGTCAATGGGTATCGGGTCGTCATTGCTGGGAAGCAGGAGAGTGAACTCCTCGTCCCCGTTAAAACCTTTCTCGGGGAACGAATAGATAAACGGTATGCCTCTGGCACAATACTCCCTGGATTTCATCGTTGAACCGAGGGAAATCCCGATTCTATGCAATCCAAGAGAACCGACAGCAACATCCGCGTCATCAAAGAAAGCGTCAAGCTTGCTTCCGGTCGCAGCACCCGCAAATACAATAAAATCTTCTAGCTTCAGCTCGGAAACAAGCTTCTCCAAGGAAGGATTCTCTGCACCCACACCAACGAGCGTAAGCAGCACGGGTCGGGCGCCCTTATACTCAGCAAGCCCGCGAATGAGCCTGTCAACACCATGATGAGGGGAGAACTTGGCGACAGCAAGAAGCCTCACGGCTTCGCAAGGCGCGCCAGCCTTCCTCAATGGAATAGCTCCAAGGTCAATTCCATTGTCGTAGGTGATGTTCGGCACTCCCCAGATAGTGTCGTCATCAAGGTAAGTGATGGCGTAGTCGAAGTAGCGCGGGGCATGTTTCGCCCTAAGGGATTCCAGCCACGCATATGCCCTATGTACGACATAGCTCAAATACTTGCGCGATTCGAGAAGCCTTTTATGGCGCGCATCCCTTTCCATCTCAAAGGGGAAGGTGGGAAACTCCACCGCAAGGACAACCCCATTGCTTCGAAGCTGTTTCGAGAACGAGCAGAAAACGTTATCAAGGTGGTCAAAACGAATAACCACTGCCTCAACACCGTTCGCAAGAGACCAATTGCTCAGAAAAGCATATTTGCTTCTGCGATCTCCCGCGGTCTTCCGAACATGGCTGGCAACGACTTCCCCGCTACTAGGTCGCTCTATCCTCGTTTCTAAGCCGTAGTCCTTACTTATATAGACGTCGTGTCCAGCCTCCTCGGAAGCCTTCGCCTGAGACATCACCTTAGCAGAGATGCCGAGAGATGAGTTTGAGTTAAAGTCAATTGCGGAAGTGAACAGAACGCTCAGTCGACGTCCTCCTTCGGTGCCCGATCTAGACATTTCGTAGGCACCCCCCTGAACAGACCCAAAGGGAGCATCCTTGATCATCACAGCATTCGCCCCAATCATCATATTGTCACCATTCACAATCGGACCGAGCACCTTCACACCCGCGCCGATGTGCTAATTATCGCCGACAGCAGACGCCTCGCAACGCCCTCTACGCCCGCCGTCGCGCAATCACGCAACTCTTGCCAATCTTCGCACGCTTATGCGCCACTACGCCTACGCCCTTGCAGCCGCAGGTTGAACCCTAGCCAATTTCACACTGAGCGAGGTTAACAAATTGCGAAAAGATAAATCTACGTCTCATATAGCCTCGAAAGGCTTGAGTTTATGCCAATACCGCTAATGCGCTCTTCTCTGCTTGTTCGCCGCATTCATAAAAGAGCTCATCTAAGGGCCCCCTTCCGCCCATTGTCCAAATCCGCGACCAGCTCCTCGAGGTAGTGGTCTACACAAAAATACTCCGCCGACGCGAGCGCCGCCTCCTTCATCGAAACAAGACGCTCGCGATCCCTGTCCAAAGCTTTTATTGCGTCGCACATCGCTTCAGCCGTACACTCATCAAGAACGATGCCGTCCTTACCAGACGCGACAAGCTCGGCATTGTAGCCAATATTGCTCGCAACGGTCGGCACCGCTGCCATCTTTGTCTCAACCAAAACGCCCGGAACGCCTTCTGCTGCCCATTTACTGGGAAAAAGATGCAAGTCATACCTAGAGAGCTCGGAAACCGCATCATTTGTCACTGAGTCGAAGACACCATGATAGAAAACGTTCGGAAGCGCCGAAACCCGCGCTTCGAAAGCATCCTTGAATGTCTCCTCAACACGCCCATAGAAGTAGAATTCAACGCCCGCAAGGCGCTCGGCGCAGTCCAGAATGACGTCAGCCCCCTTCGCTGGTCCAATTAGCGAGAAGCTGACACATTTAAGGACGCCGCCCGTTTTATGCGGCAAGACCGTAGCAGTCGGCCTGTTACGGCAGTTAGGGTAAATCGACACATTATCCAAGCCAAGATTCCTTGTTGCATTACACATGGTCTTGGTTTCAACGTAAATACGACCCAGCTTCGCACAGGCTTTCCTATATGCTAAATCGCTCGACAAATGGCTCGGAAGAAGGCCCCCCATTGCCATTAGATAGCACCGAGAGAGAACGCTCGGTCTAACGATTGAGAGCAAACAAAGTAGAGCCCTTTGTATCCTCGCGTTACCGAACCCGAGCATGAAAAGGCCGTCCTTCGACGTCATCAGAAGCCGAACGATCTTGACGGTTCCCACATCCCTGAAGCCGACCTTCTCGACGGGGACGCGATCAGCAAGCGCCTCAGCGAGCAAGGCGTTCTTAACCGTCACTCCGCCGTACGGAGGAGGGAATTGTCCCAGATAGTAGACCTTCAACTGCTAGCACCTACTCCAGGCATCTTCCATGATATTCCAACAGAGCTCATCAAAAGTGATGCCAACAGCCTTTGCTGCATCAGGAAGCAACGAGGTCCCGGTCATGCCGGGAATGGTGTTCGTTTCCAGATACCAGAGGCGATTGCGCTCGTCCAGAATACAATCGGTTCTGGACACACCATAGCAGCCGAGGGCGTCATGGGCTCCCAACGCCATCTCCTCGCACTGCCTAAGTTCTTCTTCAGTGAGATTTGCCGGACAAATGTGCTGCGCCATGCCCTGCTCGTATTTTGCCTCGTAATCATAGAATTCATTAGCCGGGATTATTTCAATGGGAGGAAGAACGCGAGGCTTCTCCCCGCCCAGCACCGCGACCGTCAGCTCCCTGCCTGAAATAAACTGCTCAACCAGAACCGAGGGAGCAAGCTCCAGCGCAGTGTCAATCGCACAAGCGAGATCGTCTCCATTGTCGACGATGGAGACGCCGAGGGCGGACCCTTCGGTTGAAGGCTTTACGACAAGCTTGCCTCCCAGTTTGGTCCTAATGTCTTCTATATTGCATTCCTCACCACGAAGCACCCTGATGTATCCAGGTGTTGGGATGCGGAAAGATTCGACCAACAGTTTTGCCACAAATTTGTCCATTGCAATCGCGCTGGAGAGAACGCCCGGCCCCGTATAGGGCAAGCCAACGCTTTCACAGAACCCCTGGATCGACCCGTTCTCCCCAGCCCCTCCGTGAAGGCAAATGAAGACGCCTTCGACAGAAGAGTCGAGGAGCGTATGAGCCCAGCCCTCAACGCCTGTGTCTATCTTTATGACCTCGTAACGCTTTTCCAGAGCCTCTTCCACGGCTGCGGCCGATAAGAGCGAGACCTCGCGCTCCCCGCTGGCGCCACCGCAAAGCAATGCGATTCGTCTAGCCATTTTCATCATCCTCCAACCGTCCAGTTATTTGATGTCCGACACAACGTAGCGAAGCTTTCCGCGCTTCGTGCGTTCGATTCCGTCGACGCGCTTGAAGGATACGGGGAGCATTCCCTTGGTCCTGTCGCGGAAGCGTTTCTCCGCCTCGGCGATGTCCTCAGTGTAGTTATCCGAAAGAGGAACAAAGCTAATTTCGACCGAGTAGTCCTCTAGCTGATGAATCTGAGCTTCCTTGATCGTCGCCGACTCAGTAAACAAAGCAGAGAGCGCGCCGACCTTGCCTCCGTCGGGAAGCGACAAAAGTTCGCCAGTCCGCCCATCGATCCGCTCGATTACCCTTCGGCCGTTCTTTAGCCTATCGGTGGTAATGGCAAGGTCACCGGTGTCATAACGCAAGAGTGGGAAGGCGAAATTGGTAAGGTTACTACCAACGATTCGCGAATAATCGCCGCATTCAATGAACTCAACGGCGGAGTAATCCTCGTCAACAATGTAATCATGGTCGGCGTCCTCTCCAATGCACGCTACCGCCTCAGTGAGGCCGTACAGAGCATGGGGCTGTACCCCGAACGCCTTCTCTATGATGGACCGCTGATAACCATATAAGTTCTCGGCACTCGCCGTCACGGCCTTGATAGGCTTATCGAAAGTCAGACCGTTTTGCGCAACGAATGACGCAAACGGCATGATGCACGAAGGATACCCGTGGATCCAGGTTAGTCCGTAATCATTAATTGCTTTGAAGTAAGCCATGTAGTTTTCATCGTTGCCGTGGAAAGCCGAGAACTTAATCTGGAAAAGCGGCTGACACTCCCGCCAAAAAGGCGGCTTTCTCTGGTTCGGCGGCACAATGGTCCTGCTGCCGAAGTCGGCATACCTCGTGCCGTATTCAATGCCAATACGGTTCCAGAAGCGCCAAAAAGCCGCCCAAAGATCGCGAACATTGTCGACCGATTGCGGAAAGATGAGACTCGACCCCGTCGATCCGCTCGTGTGTTCAGTGATATGAGGAATCTGCTCGAGACTCTTAGGTTTCAACAGCTCAACATTGTCCCGAACGGTCTGCTTGTCAAGAATTGGAAGAGCGGCGAGATCGTCAGCGGTCTTGATAGACGCAGGGTTGACTCCGCCCTCATCAAACATATTCGTATAGAAAGGAACCTCGTCATAGCAGAACTGCACCATCTTCCGAAGCTTACGGTCCCTAATATCAAGTAGCTCGTCACGCGAGCAAGCGATGCGCGAGTTGTAATCGGCTAGACGCGACTTAAAGTCCCCGCCGAATCTTAGCTCGGCAAGTCGCCCACCTTCACGGCGACAACCGATGTTTTGCACGAAAATCGGCATGGCATTATAGAGCTTCATCTTATCCATATTATATAACTGCCTTTTTGTAGCGGGGATACGTAAAATAAACCTCGTGGGAATTGGCGGGTTGGCTAATGATCCGACAGGAGTCGCGGTACACGCCAAATTCTGGCGCATATGCGACCTCGTCTATTTGCCCATCGGCTTCGGGAACGTCACGAGCAAAGACAAAGGCACTCTCAATGCACCCGTCGCCTACAAGGTGGTCGACAACACGTAGCCCATCCGCCTCAAGCACAATCTCTCGAACCACTTTGCACTTCCCACCACATTGAAGAAGAGCACCGCGTACTATCGTTGCCGCCGAATCCTCAACAGCGCCCGTACTGTACCTGGCAACCCGGAATGGCGCCCAGCACTCGTGCTGTTCCTCACCATTCACCATCACGGTACTGTGCGAATGCGTCTTCTTGAACTCAAGCCTTTTCGCATCCTGATAGGCAAAGGTGCCGCAGTTCACAATCCACGGCCCTCCATCCACAAAGCACTCGAAACTCAATGCGTCGCAATGAACGTGCCCCATGGCATAGGCCGGGCCCGGCTTGCCGGCATCGAAAATCACCTTGACGAAGCCCGCCTTGGTCTGCCGTTCGAGAATGCAGTAGCCTGAATTCTTTAGCACACCATGAAATTCCGGTACAACGCCGAAACGCTCGCGAGCGCAAAGCAACAGCGCGTCGCGACTCTTTGCCACGTTGTCGCCGCAATCGTTGAACAGTGGAGTCCTATCAATCCCGCGCTCCATGGAGTAAAGGCAGTCGCACATCTGCTGAAGTTTAAAAGCTTCAGCATGCTCACCAAAGCCCGAGTCGCGCAAGACAATTGCAGCGCGCATCAGATCCTCAAGCACAATCTTCTGATACATCGGGCTCAGCTCGAAGTGCATTCCGTCATCGAGCACCTGCTCGTTTACCTGCGCCTTTAGCATAGGCAAAGCAAGCTCGAGCGTCTTGCGGTCGCCAAAATAACACGCAAGGATAGCAAGGGCCTTCAAGTTCTCTAGATAGTGATTGGCCAGGAGGTCCTTCTCCAGGTGCTGAGAAAGATGTACGTACTGCTCGGCCAGCGATGCGTTAATTCGCTCGCAAAAGGCATCATCCGTCCTCAATGCGTCATCAAGCTCAGCTCTAAAAGCAAGCCAGCTAACGATGCGCATCGATATGACGTATGGATCCCAGGCGACGCCTCCGCGCTCCCGCGGGCAGGCATCTATCCAGCTGTCCACGATAGCTTTGGCTTTATCAAGGTATCGCTTATCACCCTCATCAAGGAAAGCCTTCGCAAGAGGAAGCAAGTATTCGTGGTAATGCAGGTTAAAACGCCAGAGCGGGGTCGAGAGCTCTGCGTGCCACGATTCGCGCCAATCCATGCGCTCCTCATGATTTAGGAGTTCCACCCTGTCATCAAGAAGAGCATCCACATCAAAACGCGCTAGAAAAACTGGATCGAAGTCAATCTCCGATAATGCGGGAACGCGGCGAATATCCGCCTTGTCCGCATCGGGGCAAGGCCTGTAACCAACATGCAAACGCGTGCTGCCCCCAAGCTTTCGCCAGATTCTATAGGCAATCTGACTAGGCTTGAGGTGCAGCGCGGTGTCTATATAAAGCCGCAGCTTTGACAATTCTTTAATCTCCCCTATTTACCGAGCACGCTCGCAATTCGCTCGCTCGCATGCCCATCCCCATACGGGTTCGAAGCCCGGCTCATTGCCGCATACTCCTCTTCGTCGGACAGCAGACGGGAAAACTCAAGATAGATAACGTCCTCCTCAGTGCCCACAAGCTTCAACGTGCCCGCGGCAACCCCCTCAGGTCGCTCGGTGGTGTCTCGCATCACCAACACCGGCTTGCCCAAGCTAGGAGCTTCCTCCTGTATGCCGCCCGAATCGGTAAGAATGAGATGACTCGCAGCCAGGAAGTTATGGAAGTCAAGTACCTCCAGAGGATTGATGATATGGAGACGATCGAAGCCGTCCAGCTCCTCGTGAGCCGCCTTGCGTACGAGTGGGTTCATGTGAATAGGATAGATCGCCTTGGTGTCGGGGTGCTCCTCCATCACGCGCCTGATCGCGCGGAACATGCAGTGCATGGGCTCGCCAAGGTTCTCGCGGCGGTGTGCCGTGATCAAAATCAGGCGACTGTCGCTGGCCCACTCCAACTCTGGGTGGGTATAATCCTCGCGCACCGTGGTGCGCAGGGCGTCGATGCCGGTGTTGCCGGTCACCCATATCTTCTCGGCACGCTTGCCCTCGTCGAGCAGATTCTGCCTACTCGCCTCCGTAGGTGCGAAGTAATACTCACTGACAATATCCACGGCCTGACGATTGAACTCCTCGGGCCAGGGACTGTATATGTCGTGGGTGCGAAGCCCCGCCTCCACATGCCCCACGGGAATCTGCAGATAGAAGCAGGCGAGCGCTGCAGCAAAGCTTGTGGTCGTGTCGCCGTGCACGAGCACCACGTCAGGCCCTTCCTCCTCGAGAACGGCCTTCAGCTTCAGCAGTACGTCGCACGTGACGTCGAATAGCGTCTGGCCCGGCTTCATGATTGCCAAGTCATGGTCGGGCGTTACGCCGAAGACGCGCAGAACCTGATCGAGCATCTCGCGGTGCTGACCTGTCACGGTCACAACCGTCTGAAACTCGTCGGGGCGGCTCTTGAGCTCGTTCACGAGCGGACACATCTTGATGGCCTCCGGGCGCGTCCCGAAGACAAGCATCACTTTCTTCAAACCTGCTTCTCCCTGCATCTCTTTAATGACTTACAGCTTGTAGACGTTCTCGCCGTCACCGCACACGTTGCGCGGATCGATCAAGATACGACCGCCGAAGGCCTCGGGCTTGCCCTTGATCTGGGAATGACCCACCATTACGATAACCATCTCCAGGCCATCCAGGAACTCCTCCATGGAGTGCACCTGGCCCGGAACCTCGTCGCGCTCGACCCACGGGTCGTACACCTTCACGCCACCGCCGCACAGGTGCTCTTCCATGGACTCGAGCATCTGCAGCGTGGGGCTCTCGCGCACGTCGTCAACGTCCTCCTTGTAGGTCAGGCCGTAGATGCCCACCTTGGAGGCATCCTTGATCCCACGCTCGGCCATAACCTCGTGGGCACGATGCAGCACATACTCAGGCATGCCCGCGTTGGTCTGAAGCGCCAGACGGATGAAGTTTGCCGTTTCGGGGTAGTCGCCCACCAGGAACCACGGGTCGACGGGGATGCAGTGGCCGCCAACGCCGGGGCCGGGCTGCAGGATGTTCACGCGCGGGTGCTTGTTGGAGATGCGGATGACCTCCGCCACGTCCATGCCGCCGATACGGCAGATCTTGGCAAGCTCGTTGGAGAATGCGATGTTAATTGCGCGGAAGGTGTTCTCGACGACTTTGGTCATCTCAGCGGTACGGATGTCGGTCACACTGATTTCGCCCTGACAGAAGGTTGCGTAAATTTTAGCAACCTCCTCGCCCACCTCAGGGTCGTCCGCACCAATCGTACGGTTGTTGTGCAGCAGCTCGTAAACCATGTTTCCGGGGATGATGCGCTCCGGGGCGTGCACGAGCTTAACATCCTCACGCTCGGCCTCGATGAGCAGCGGGCGCACAAAGCGATCCACCGTGTTGGGCGAAATAGTCGACTCGATTACGAGCACGGCGCCCTTCGGGGCGACCTCGAGCACCGTCTTGCAGGCGGCAATCACATAGCAGGGGTCGATCTTCTTGTCCAGCTTATCGTAGGGCGTCGGCACGCTCACGATGTAGGTATCGCACACCTGATACTCGGTCGTGAATTTGATGCCAGATTTCAACGCGTCGGCGAACAGCTCGTCAAGCCCCTCCTCCTTGAAGGTGGTATGCCCGGCATTCAGAGTTGCCACAAGTTCCTCGTTGTAGTCAGTTCCCACGACCTCCACGCCGTGCGTGGCCATCATGAGCGCGGTGGGCAGTCCGATATAGCCGAGACCGATGACGTTAACCATTGATTTTAATCCTTTCATTTGTTTGTTTGGTCTTATATACGGCATCGGATAAAACAGCGATCATCTTATCCGCCATAAGCTTTCTTGAGTACTCCCGATTCATGAAATCAACCGCCGCTTCGCTCATTCTGGCGAGATTGCGCGCACGATCAGCCCTCGAGGCAAAAGCCTCGAGTTCGCTGATGTCTTCCTCCTCGCTTCCACACAAAGCAATACCAGCACCGCTCCTACGAACGAGCTCAGATGCATCACCTTCCGGGCCTACGAACAGAACAGGCACACCTCGGGCAAACGACTGGAATATCTTCGATGGAATGGTTCCCGAGAATTCAGCGCTCTTTTGGAGCGAGACAACGGTCATGTGAACCCCTGCGTAGCGCGGTTCAAGCTCGGCCATTGGAACACCATGCTCAAGTTTGAGAAAACCGTAGTCTCCAGTAGCAACCAACTGCTCTAGCTCGTCGCGAGCAGCACCCTCGCCTATAAGCTCATAGCTTGATGCAAGCCCAAGGTTAACGATTCGCTTCACGTACTCCACCGTCGCAGGCACGTCCTGAGATAATCCCATAGTCCCAAAGTAACCGAAACGCAAAGGGCCATCCCACATGTGTTTACATGCAACAACATCGGCTCCATTGGGAACAATAACGATACTGTCGCCCGGAACACCAGCCGCCTCAAGGTCTTTCTTAAACCCATCGGTAAGCGCAACGACGCAATCTGCAGCTTTGCAGAAAGATAACTCCAGTGATTTCATCGCAGCTACCTTTGCGCCCCTGCTGCCTGTCGCCAGCATCTGCTTGTAAGTAAGATCGCGAAACTCAACCACAAGGGGCAGGCGGCACTTCTTTGCATAGTGAACGCCGAGCCACGCAGCGAAGACGGTCCCGCATGTGACGAGCACTACATCATAATTACTACCAACAGGCGATTTCTTACCCAGGTTTTTCAGGCCATTAGCGATGAAACTGACACCGCTCTCTATTCGCTTCGCAAAGCTTGTGTTTGGCTGAATCTTTGACGCGGAACGAAAGACTCTAACACCATCAATCAATTCCTCAACTAGAGGTTTCATCTCATAGCCGTCGAACAAGCGACCAACGGGATAATTCGGCCATCCGGTGAACACAGTTACATCATGGCTCTCACGCACCCAGATACGCGAATGCTCGGTCGCCCTGAATGATGCAGCGATATTCTCAGGTTTATAAAACTGCGAAAAATACAGGATACGCATTTCAGTCTCATCTAATTCGATGCTAACATGGTTAGTTTCTTTGCGCCGACAACACGACGCCTACGGTTTGTGCGCTTCATCTGAAATCGCTCACGACAAAATGCTTCTTATGCCGAACAAATCGAGCCCACACACCCATTGCGAGTGATTACGCCGCAGCTTCAAAGAGCTCCTTTCGATCAAACGAACGCAAGCGGAAGGTTGCATTACTTGCCCCTCCTCATCGCCTTGAAGGTCTTCACGAACACACGGGCGTCCAACCCAAGCGACTGATGACGTACATAAAACAACTCGCGGGCTTGCCTCTGACCGCTCTGCCAAGTCGAGTTATTTCGATCAGTCACTGCCCACCAACCCGTGATGCCCGGCTTACAGGACAAGACTTCTTCGCGAGCGTCACCGTATTCGTATGTTTCTTGCAACGTCACGGGACGGGGCCCTATCACTGACAAATCCCCAGATAGTACGTTCAGGAACTGAGGCAGCTCATCGAGCGACGTGCGTCGCAGGATTCGCCCCACACGGGTGATACGCGGATCATCGTCAAGCTTCTGCTCGCGCCTCCAAGTCTCAAGCTGAGCTGAAGACATATACCTCTCAGGATGGTCATGGGCGTCAGAGACCATCGTCCGCAGCTTGAAGATGTAAATCTTCTTACCTCCCTGCCCAATACGCTCCTGCCTAAAAAATGGCTTACCCGGCGTATCGACACAGATCGCAGCACATGCAACAGCTACGGGAACAGCTAGCACCAAACACACCCCCGCGCTAAACGCAATGTCAAAAACTCTCTTTGCTACGAGATAGCCAACGCCACCTTTTTTGGGAGCAGCCACGCTTGAATCAGGCGCAGGAGCCTTATACGCCCCATTTGGTGTGCAACACTCCACGCAATTCGAATTCTTGGTAGACATGTAACATCCAATTGCGGAGTTGCATTCGCATGAGCTCCCTGCGCCCTCATCATTTCTGATATCGATAAGCCTATCCTCATCTAGTCCAGAAGCACACGCTACAGCACGACCCGGATTAGCCCCGGGAGAGGCGATAGCGTTCCTGAAAGCTAGGGCCAAAACCTTCCTGGCCACTATGCGCACACCGCCCCGAAAACGGGTTTTGCAAGAAATTGGGCTTCCATGCCACGGATGCGGTTACAATTGAATTTAGAGATGCGACGCATCCGCAGGCCGTTCGCAAAACAGCTCACGACCTGCGAAAACGCCTTTCCTTTGTTCGTGCTAGATTTGGCGGGAAGCGCGAACGCACCCATGGATTTCTCAGAGAACTCCGGGCGCGTTTTTAATATGCGCAAAGGGATGTCGCCCACAAGAACGTTTATAAACTGAGGCACTTCGTCAAGCGAAGTCTTGCGAATGAGCTTCCCTATACGCGTCACACGAGGATCATCATCAACCTTCTGCTCTCGTTTCCATTGGACCATCTGCACCTCGTCTAGATAGTATTCAGGGTGCTCGTGCGCATCAACGTACATGGAGCGCAGCTTCCAGATGCGAATCGCTTTTCCACCCTTGCCGATTCGCGACTGCCTAAACATAGGTCCTCCTGGCGACTCGACGCATATGACGGCCGCAAGAACGGCGCCCGGCACAGCGGCAACAACCAGCACACAGGCGGAAAAGACTATATCGAAGATTCGTTTGCATAAGCGATAAAAGAGGCTGCAGTTCCTAGCCAAGGGGCTTCACCGCCCCAATGCCGGAACAAGGGACGCCTCTAGTAGGCACCCCCCCCCCGCGAACATTTGCTTTACAGTGTCGTATATCAGGCGCAGGTCAAAGGCAGCCGAACTCTTCTCGATATAGTCCAGATCCATATCGACCTTTTCCTCAAAAGTCGAGTCTGACCGCGTAGACGCCTGCCATACACCGCCGCAGCCAGGCTTCACCGTCAGGGCTCTCATGGCGCGCATATCATACTGCGCGACCTCAGAAGGCAGTGCTGGACGCGGTCCTATCAAACTCATATCGCCAAAGAATACATTGATGAGCTGCGGCAGCTCATCAATAGAGTGCTTACGAATAAACCTGCCCACGCCAGGAATAATACGCGGATCGTCCCTGATTTTAAATAGAGGGCCGTCTGCCTCGTTCTGATCCTCGAGATCCTTTAGCATCTCGTCAGCATGGGGAACCATCGAGCGGAACTTATACATACGGAACAACCTATGCGAGCCATCCTTCTTCAAGCGGCCGACGCGCAGCTGTGAGTACAGCGGGCTCGCGCCAGGGCTTTGGACACAAATAGCTGCAGAAAGAATAACCCCAGGAATCAAAAGAATGGCAATTGCAGCACCCGACGCACAGATGTCGAACACACGCTTGAGCATACGGTAACCGTGGCGCGACAAGTTAGGCGTGAGACCAGAGTTCTTGACCTCGAGGATACGAGCCGCCTCAGCGTTGGAGAGACTAGAGGCCTCAGTCCCGACGTCGCAGCCAACGCTTCCAGACGGCAAAATGACATCCTCCACCACAACACCGGAGCCATCGGGCATCATGACGTCCCTGCCGAACAACTTACGCCACCGCCAAGCGTAGCAAAACGGCTTCGAAGGGCGCCCCACTGCTATTAGCCTTGAAATTCACTCCTATTTCGCAAACGGAATGAAACGCATGAGAGCCATTTGAATCAACATTCAAACAACGAGCAATCTGCCACAACATACAGCCCAGGAGCAACTCACCACCATGGCTGTCGCAATCGCGACTCGCCTCTTTGCCTCGCTTGCAAAAGCTAGCGAGCATCATCGACCTACCACAACCCACCACGGACGGCATGCCCCAATTATTATCCCATTCCTTGGCTTGTCTGAAATCTATTAACTTCACTTTTCCGTGTCCATTAGTTTGCCTTGGGTTTTGCTTACCATTTGCAGGCCTGCTTGGGCTCGCACGGTACGGCCGCCCATCGGCATTTCCAGATACGCTAGGCGCTTGCGATGGTTCACCTTGCGCACCCAGTCTTCCCTGCCCTTTAGCGGGCCCTCCACGATCACCAGCTTGCCGTTTTCCATGTAGCCCACGGATTCCCCAACGGTTCGCTGATCTTTTTGGGTGACCTTTTGCACCCACGCTTGCTCGTCTTCGGTCAGGGGGATGAATGCGTTGTCGTTTCCCAGGATTTTGGTGAGGCTTCTCACGCGTCGCAGCTTGTCGGCCAGCTCGTCGACCTGCGATGTCACGCAGATCAGGTAGCCGGGGAACAAGCACTCCTTCGAAGGAATCCAGGTGCCATCGGGTCGCCTTTTGCCGGTCAGGTACTGCGGGACGAAACATTCGTCCAGCACGTCTTTGGCTGCCTGCTTGATGTCTTCGCATGCCGTCTTCTCGCGACCGGTCTCAACTTGCACGACGTACCACATGGGCCGCCCCTTTCCGCTTGGCTTCCTGATTTTGGGAAGGCTACGCCAGCCCGCCGTAGACGTGCGCGGGTGGCTGTTGGAAAACGCATTCATTCCCCTGGCACCAACGAACATCGAGCGCGATGCTGTTCAGGGCACCCAGGTATGGTGCAGGCCGCCACGCACAGAGCGCACCAGCCTACGGAAAACGTGCTGATGGGGTTTCGCCGCAGTGTCGGTGGCACGACATCTTTTGCGATGCGGTGGCCCCGACACGATGTGTGAAACGGGCCATCGGCTTGTTTTCCATCACGCAATAATACACGAGAACCGATTTACTGTTGTAAAGAAACTGTTATGCCCCCTACATCTTCACATGCCATGTCCCAAGAGCGGGTCTTTCTGCAATAAACGCGCTTTTATGTGGCTCTTTATGAAACCTGTTTCATATCGGCAGGAGGAGCGCTCCCAGATGCGGCCCGCGGACGACGCTCCCGCTTACCCCCGACGACGTTTACCGTGTTTCGCCTGATGACGGTGGCTTAGTTCCACCCGATGGCGCAGACGCGTTAACCTACCCCCTCTGACGTTCTCGCGTTACACCTGCTTGCGTGGGCGTGGTTTCGCCAGCCGCCACTTACCCGGTTCCGCCCAATGGCGGCGGCGTGGTTTCGCCTGATGACGCGAACGCGGCCTCACGAGCAGCCCGCATGGGGGCGGCCCCCGCACTACCTTGCGATTTCCGCTGCCTTTACTGGGGCCGCTCTCCCCGCGTTCCCCGGGTCATCTGCTAGAACCCGACTTTTGCAGATGGGGGGAGCCGTTTGCCTATTACGAGCTGGGCAA
>ERZ1026880.460-NODE-460-length-20929-cov-38.244994_pt1 | contig 20929 bp, 10 predicted proteins | sample MGYA00380170_ERZ1026880 | MGnify/ENA primary metagenome ERZ1026880 (study PRJEB33269, sample SAMEA4719806) | human gut metagenome | biome: human-associated habitat; feature: organic feature; material: feces | place: Cameroon | collected 2013-10 ...
AGAGGATATTGTGCAGCTGGCGGAGGATATTCAGCGCAACGGCCTGATGCATAATCTGGTGGTGTTTCCGCAGAAAGAAAATGGGAAAACGGTGTATGTCCTTCTCTCCGGTGAGCGGCGCTACCGTGCGATGGAGTACCTCGAAAAGAGAGGCGACGCCACCTGGAACACCATCAAAAACTGCAATGTGATCACAACAAGCCTTTCGGAAAATGAAAAAAAGGTGCTTTTATACAGCGCGAACCTGCAGGTTCGCGGCGGCTTTGCAGATGAACAAATTCGCCGCAAGGCTGTTGCAGAATTTGTGGTATGTCTGCAGAGCGAGCCGTTCAATATGACGGAAAAAGACGCTAAGAAGGCAATTAAGGAAGTGAGCGCAACCACAGCCAAGCAGATCGACCGTGATTTCCGCATAGAGGAAAAGCTGGATAAAGAATTGCTTCGTCTTTTGGACAATAAGTTCCTGACCCGCATGGAGTGTGAAAGCTACATCACGCTGGAGCCGGAGGTGCAGCATAAAATTGCGCAGTGCTATCTGTTGTTGAGCACGGTTGATGTGAGCAACTGCGACACCGATGCACAGGAGCGTCTGCTGCAGGAGCGCAACAGCATACATTATGATTTTATGCGGGCCATTGACAGCGCCAGAAAAACCAACGAGCCGGATGAGCGGGACGAGCGCTTGGAGACTGCGTTTGCAGAGTGCGACAGTGCAATCCGTCTGCTGCAGAACACGGTAGGGGAGTACCATGCCGCCGTCAGCCAGCATGATACGAAGAAGGCCGAAGAGATCGCAAAGGATGTGGCCAAGGATCAGGAGGCAAAGCGCGTCGAGAAGAAGGAGCAAAAGAGCGAGTCTGAAAGTGCGACCTTTGTAGAAAAGACGATCCAGCCTGTTGCCAATAAGATCTTTAAGAAGATGAGTTCAACCAGCTATAAGCGCGGCGTCAGAAAGATGTCTCAGGAGCGCCGTGACAATGATGTTGCGATTCTGAATGAGCTGATCGAGCAGGCGCAAGGTCTCAGGGATCTGATCGAAGCCGCAAAGTAAGGCAGGGTAGGGTAGGGGAGACGCTGTCCCGGCAACCAAAGGGTGATGCGAATGAAAGAAGAAAAAGTCAAGGTCAACCTTCGGGTAGGGCTCCTGATTCGGGAGACGCTTGTGGATGAGGCTGCTGTGGAGGATATCCGCGTAGGCACTCTTGCCAATCGGCTGCTCCAGTCCGAGTTGGATAAGGTTATGGCGGTCGGTGTTGACAACTGTCTGATCATGAACAGCAGGGAATATCTGGCCAGCAAAGCAGAAATCGAGCAGAACAAGGCGGCCTATTATCTGTTTCCGGAAACAAAGGTTGTCAGCCGGTTTATTGCAACACAGTTGGATGACAAGATTTATCCACAGATATCTTTTTACTTTTTGAAAGAGCAGATGGATGTTCTGGAAAAGCTGGTACGAAAGCAGCGGATACCGCAAACGATTCGAAACGGTGCGGTTCACTCCTATCGGTATGTTATCGCCGGTATGCTGCTGAATCATCCGCTTTGCCGTGCGCTGGGAGCATCTGCAAATAATGATTGAACCAAAGCCCACAGCAGCTGCTGTGGGTACTTTTTTTGTCTACCGGTTGCTATGAAAAGAGCAGGCTTGCACCAGACCGGCGCAAAGGCACTTGTAAGGCACGAAAATGAACGGCCATGGAAAAGGAGCTGCCCGCAGTAAAACGCGCCGCAGAGGCGCTCTCTCACGCTCTCTGGGAGGAGGGCACGCAGAAGGCGGAAAACAAAAAAGCCCCCACCCGCAAATGCGGGCAGGGGAGACGCAGCCTTGTAAAGATAACGAGACGGCGCACAGAAAGATGCGGAAATATCTCAGAGCCAGGTTCCCTTCAGCAGGTACTGCTCACGCTCGGCACCGGTCGAAACAAACTGGATAACATGGACAAGCTGCTTTTCGAGAAATTCAATGTAGCCCTTTGCCTCATCAGGCAGCTCGTTGTACAGAGTGCAGTGGGAAATATCGCAATTCCAGCCGGGCAGCATCGTTACGACAGGTTCCATACGGTCTAAGTCATCGGTGGGGTCGAAGGCGGTCACCGGTTTGCCGTCCAGCGTATAGCCGGTGATAACAGGGATCTCCTTCATGCCGCTGAGGACATCCAGTTTGGTGAGCGCGATTTTGTCCGCGCCTTGACAGGCAAGACCATACCGGCTGGCAACACAGTCGAAGGGGCCAACGCGGCGGGGGCGGCCGGTAGCAGCACCAAATTCACCGCCGGCCTTGCGCAGAGATTCCATCCATGCCTCCGGCATCGCCTTTTCAGCCGTAAAGGGGCCGGCCCCCACGCAGGTGGAATAGGCCTTCAGCACACCGACCACATGGTTGAGCCTGACATTGGGGATACCAGCCCCCAGAGGGGCGTAGGCGGCCAGCGTGTTGGAGCTGGAGGTATAGGGGAAGATGCCGTAATCAATATCGCGCATGGCTCCCAGCTGTGCCTCCAGCACAATGCGCTTGCCTGCGTTGCTGGCTGCCTGCAGATAGGCTCCGGCATCACAGATGTAAGGGCCGAATTGCGCCGCCTGCGCATAGCACCAGTTCAGAAGAGCCTCGTAGGACATTGGCTCCTGATGATAACAGCCGGCCAGCTCCATGTTTTTGGAATCAAGGATCACATGCAGTCTGCTGCGGATACGCTCCTCGTCTAGGTGCAAAAGATCCCCCAGGCGCAGGGTCTTTTTGCGGTATTTGTCGCTGTAGGCATAGGCAATGCCGCGGCGGGTAGAGCCGAACGCTTTTCCCTTTTTGGCAAGGCGGTCCTCCTCAAGGCCGTCCTGTACACGGTGCCACGGCAGGGAAATCGTAGCCTTGTCGGACAATTTCAGATGGGCAGGGCTGATTTTGATGCCGCGTTCCTCGATGGAGCGGATCTCCCCGGCCAGATGGTCAAGGTCAATGACCATGCCGGTGCCCAGCACGCATACGACATCCGGGTGCAGGATGCCGGAGGGGAGCAGGTTCAGAACAAATTTGCCCTGCTCGGTCACAACGGTGTGCCCGGCGTTGTTTCCGCCCTGATAGCGGGCTACGATATCGGCGTTTTCGGCCAGCAGGTCGATGACACGGCCCTTGCCCTCATCGCCCCAGTTGATACCGGTTACTGCGGTCAGCATTTTAATTTCGCCATCCTTCAAATTTGTTTCTCAATGGGTAAGTTTTTGCTTGCTTTTGGGTTGCTTTGCTATTATACTTTGTGGCATAGAATGTGTAAAAAGTATTTACCACATAATGACTATGTGATATTGATATGAATGAGGCAGCGCCTATGTATGTCGATTGGGAATACTACAAGATTTTTTACTATGTCGCAAAATATCGCAATTTTACCAAGGCGGCCCGCGTGCTGGGCAGCAACCAGCCCAACATCACCCATACGATGAACAAGCTGGAGGATCAGCTGCACTGTGTACTGTTTATCCGCTCCAACCGGGGTGTGACGCTGACGCCGGAAGGGGAGATGCTCTATACACGCATTTCCTCGGCTGCAGTGCAGATACAGGACGCCGAGGAGGAGCTGAGTGCCAGCGCAACCTTTGAGCATGGAGCAATCAGCATCAGTACGACCGAGACGGCGTTGAACATCTACCTGTCGGAGCGACTGCGGGATTTCCATGAGCAGTATCCCGGTATCCGGCTGCGGATCTCCAACCACTCGACGCCGCAGGCGATTCAGGCGGTGAAAAACGGTGAGGTGGATTTCGCTGTTGTGACAACTCCCACCGAAGCGGAGGGGGAGCTGAAAAAGGTTGATTTGATGCCGTTCAATGAAATCTTAGTCGGCGGGAAAACCTTCACGGCGCTGGCAAGTCAGACGCTCTCGCTGCAGGAGCTTGGCGCTTATCCGCTGATCATGCTGGGAAACGAGAGCATGAGCCGCCTGTTTTACCGGCAGTTTTTCCTTGAGCACAGCGCCGACCTGAAGCCGGATATTGAGGCGGCCACTACAGACCAGATGATGACGCTGGTAAAAAGTGAGCTTGGCCTCGCCTTTGTGCCGGAGCCGATGGCCCGCGGCAGCCTGCAGCGCCGCAGCATTGTGCAGCTGACCCTGCGGGAGGAGATCCCGCAGCGCTCCGTAAGCCTGATCTACGACCGGCACCGTCCGCTGAATACGGCGGCCCGGGAATTTCAAAAGCAGCTGCTGAACGCAGCCAGACAGGAAAAAGCAGAATAACACAAAGGGAATCCTGCTCAGTTGCGTCCAAAACAAGAAAAGCCCATTGTTGGTTGTCACAACAGGCTTTATGAACGGCTGAATGATACTATCGGCAATTCGCGCCTTGCGTTTTTCAATAAGCTCCCATACGATTCGCTAAGACACTCGGGTGCCGGAATGGGAATTGTACAACAATGCTGTATTAGGGCAACACCGCACAATTCCCGCCTAACGGCTTAAGTACCGCTCCGGCGGCTGTGGCACGGCATCTGCGTTGCCAAAATGCTCGATAAGACATCCAGTATTATCTGCGCTTTTGGCTTAGCACCTGCCGCACTTCGCTCGCCGTATCGGCACTTAGAATTATGCGGTATTGCCTTAGACATCCTTTATTCCGAATGGGGTCCCATGTGCTTTGCTTCTGGAATTATGCTTTACCAGAAAGAAAACAACCAAGGCTATTTTTCAGTTGGCGTACCGCAGGGGTGTCCGGGGTCAGATCAAAGCCGCAATACAGCAGCGTTGCCTTGCCTTTATGCACTACGGCCAGCGGGGTGGTGGGGGTGTTGTCGTAAAAATTCGGGACATTTTCAAGAATGGGCTGCACAGCCTTGTCGTTTTTGGGGATACAAAACGCAACTGCATTCTCCAGAAGTTCCTTCCATTGGTAGTCGGCATAGGCTTTGGTGGGAAATCCCTGCAGTGCAGGGTGTGCGGCGTTGATCATCACGCCGCAGGACGCCTTGCTGGGGAAAAATACCGGCGACCAGAACACCGGGATAAAGTTGCAGGGAATTTGTTCGGGAAACAACTCACGCGGCACAAGGGCGCGGCCTCCGGTTTCGCAAATCTTTTCCAATTCGGCTGGTGTGTGAACAGTCGGCAAGGCAGTATCCGGGGTATCCGCAAAAACAAAGATGCGCCAGCTGTTGCTGTAGGTGCCTACCGCCACTGTTACATCGAGCTGCGCCGAATGGTCAAGACCGGAGAGTGGGATGTGCAGCATCGGCTTTCGTGTCTTTATATGGCAAAACACCGCGTCACCCTCGTGGATGGTGACATCATAGCAGAGATCCTGCGTGGGTTCGGGACCGAAATCGTAGAGTGACAGCGCGGCATCAAGAAACTCCGTTGTGGTAAAGATGCGTTTCGCCTTGAACAGCGGCACCACAGGCCCCGCAAAACGCCGAAATTCGTCGGCTGTCAAAATCCCCTTGCTGCGTCCAAACACATCCAAAAGTCCTACGGTCGCTGTTTTCTGCCCGGTGTAGTCGGTCAGTGAAAGCAGCTCGAATCCGCCGAAATCCCGAGTGCGCAGGGCTGCCTCAATATCCTCTTTATACAGCTTGGCGGCCAGATTCCCGGAGGCATCGATGTAAGCCTGCCGCCTTTCATAGACACCGCTTTGCTGTGCCAGCTTGCGCACTGCCTCAAAATTGATGGGCCGCATGGCGCCGGAATAGTCCGCAATGCAATCCGTGTCGGGGTAGACGCAGTACTGACCGACCTCAAAAGAAATAACAGGGACGGGTGTGTCGACTACGGCATCGGCGTAGTCCAGTGCAGTATTTTCCGCAGCGCGATCCTGACAGTGCTGGATACGCACCGGGTGACCGGCAGCCCGGAACGCGCAGAGATAATCCTCACAGGGGAGAAGCGGGTGGTCAAAATTGGAGGTGAGGGTGTACAGCCGGCGCGGGTCAATGGCTTTGACGGCGGTCGTGATCTCCTCCAGCAGGGAAAAATCACCCAGATTTTCGTTCCCGTTGGAGAAGAATAAAAAGGACGGATGGTTGCCGTAGGCGCGGGAAATGTTCAGCGCCTCCTGCAGGAAATAGCTGCGGTGAGCAGGGTCGTCACCGACCTCCGGCACATGTACATCGCGGTTGAGCCAAAGCGGCATCTCAACGCTGAGGTAGAGCCCCAGTTCATCGGCGGCGGCAAAGGCGGCCTCCGGCGGGCACCACGCATGGAACCGGACATGGTTTAACCCGTATTCCCTGACTGTGCCCAGCCGCTGCAGCCATGCGTCCTTATCCATGGCAGGGTAGCCGGTCAACGGAAACTGCGCACAGTCGATGGTGCCGCGCAAAGAAATCAGCCGCCCGTCCAGATAAAATTTCTTATCCTGTACAGCAATGCACCGCATACCGAATTTTGTTTCGGTACAGTCAACATCATCACCGCACCGGAATTCTGTGACAAGCGTGTACTGCGTGGGAGTAAACTCGTTCCAATGGTGTGCGTTGGGCAGAGGCAGGGTGAAATAGTTTACCTGCTTGGAGGTGAACAACCTTACAGAATTTTGCTGTTCGGCCACGATACCTCCATCGGCGTCCGTAATTTGAAAACGCAGTGTGCCGCTGTCCTGCCGCTCCGGTGAATGGACATTACAGGCCGTTACAACGCGAATGCGCACACTGTCGGCGGCAGGATACACCTGCACATCCGCCACATGGCATGGAGGGCAGATTTGCAGCTCGATACGCCCCACCACACCGATCCAGTAGTCCTGCGTGTCGGGGCTGTAACCGCTGGCCATATCGCCTAAGCTGAGCAGGTCACGGTTGTCCAGGCGCAGGGTCAGGGTATGTCGGCCGGGGGTGAGTTTTCCTGTCAGGTCGTAGATGTGCGGGGCAGATAACTCCACAATCTGCCGCCCGATTTCCAAGTCATCGACCCACAGGCGGCTGGCCATGTTGACGCGCTCCAGAAACAGTGTGACGGCCTGCCCGGCAAAGTCAGCAGGAATATCCACCTCGCGCTGCAGCCAAAGCGGGGCAAGGTATGCGTACCGCTGGCGGGGTGCGCGCAGGGTGTCGGGGTCGGTTTCGCCGGTATAGTGCAGCGGCGTGCCGATGCCGTTTTCGCAGGCAGAGCCGGGCAGCACAAAGGGGCTGCCCTCCCAGCGCCCGTCAGGGGCAGTAAAGCAGGCAGCTTCATCGGTGCGGCAGCGCCATGTTCCGCGCAGATCCAGTATTTTCATACAGCACCTCAAAATTCACAGTAGATGTCATCCTTCCATTCCGAAAGGAAAAGATAGCAATCCCGGCCGTACAGCAGCCTTGCCGGCACACGCCACGGCACACCGCAGTAGTATTCATCGGCAACCAACACACCATCGGCATAGATTTGCGCGGTATCGCAGATATCGGGGATCTCGACAAAGCCTTCGGGTGTGGTGACCGTAAGGCGTTTACAGGTGATATTGCGGGATGTGCCAAGCTGCAGCTCCTGCCGATACGGCGGCAAAAACGGCAGCGTGTCCAGCGGTTCCGCCTGCAGAACGGCGGGGGAGAAGGTTTTTTGTACGCTATGCTGCACAAATCGCGTTCCGCTCCAGACGAAGTATGCAAAATTGCCCGGCTGTACGGCGTGTATCTGGTTATCGGCAGTGTAGACATCACAGCCATCCCCCAGCACGACCTGACCGTTCAGCTTGCGCAGATACAGTGCTTGCGCGAACGGTAGTGTTACTACGCACAAATCACCAAACCGATGGGTGTCCGGCAGAGCAGCGGGACGGTAGGCTGTAGAGCCAAAGCAGTAGCAGGGTTCTATGCCGTCAAGCGCTGCAAAAAAGATGGTGTTTCCGTTCCGGCAGATCGGCTGCGCGGTGGCATAGGTAAGGGTTTCGCCGCACAACTCCAGCCCGAACGGCAGGATAAAGGACGCCCCGCCCGGCACGGTCAACGGCGGAAAGCAGACTGTGCCGGTGTCGAATCGGACATCCTCCACACGCTGCATACAGCGCAGCCGCTGGTACTGGTTTACAAAGACGAAACCGCGCGTGCCGTCACTGCGCATGGCATAGCGCAGCGCGGCAGTGTTGTCTGGGGTTGGCTTTTCGGGGGAGGGCACATAGGGCAGTGGTGCCAGCAGACTGCCGAAATCCCTGACAAAGAGGTGCAGCAGGTTCAGCAGGCGGTAGGTATCCCCAGTCTCGCCGTAGGGGGAGATGGCGGTGTGCTCAAAATAAGAGAGGATCGGGCAGTCGTTGGGATAGCCGGAGGCACGGCTCTCGTTCAGGGTCGAATGCCGCCCGATCTTATTGATGCCGCCGTGGTACATATAGTAGCCTACAAGGTTGTTGCCGCTGCCCAGCTTTACCAGTGAAAGCGCATAGGCATCCTGCGGGGAAACGATGACGCGGCGGTGGTGGGTGGGCTGCAAACCGCAGCCGAGCTCACAGGTGGCAAAGGGGTAGCGGTCATAGGGCAAAAGCCAACCGTCCTGCGGGGCTGCAGCGATCTGATCCATGCCGATAGCGGCATCATTGCGGGCAGCGTCAAACACAAAATGCGGGGAGGGCGGCAGCGCCTGCGTGGTTTCTGCCCAAGGCGCGTCCACATAGGCACCGAACACCGGCAGCACATCGTCTACCGGGATCTTGGCGCCGTAGCGGCTGTTCCACCCGGTCACGGTGTAAAGCGGGACGGTAAAACCGATCCTCTGCGCAAGCTGCTTCAGATCCAGCAGATGCTGTGCGTCATCCGTCAATTCATTTTCCAGCTGCACGGCCACGATCGGTCCGCCGTCCGGGAAGAACAGCCCCTCGACCTCGCGGTAGATGCAGCTGTACCAATGGCGTACCAGTGCCATATATTCGGGGTTGGACTGCCGCAGCGGAAAAGGCTTTTGCAGCAGCCAATCAGGGAAGCCGCCGTTGCGGCATTCGCCGTGTGCCCACGGGCCCAGCCGCAAAACGACCTCCAGCCCGGCGCGCTTTGCGGCCAACACAAAGGCGCGGATGTCGCGGTCGCCGGAAAAATCCAGCTTTCCTTCCTCCTCCTCATGGTAGATCCAGAACAGGTAAGTGGCGACCAGATCAACGCCGCCGGCCTTCATCTTGCAAAGCTCGCGGTACCAGTTTTCCCGGTTATCGCGCACAAAATGGTATTCCCCCATGACCGGCAGCCAAGGGCGGGCGTTGCGCTCAAGATAGCGGCTCGTCACGGTAATTTGCTCTCCCTTGGGGTTGCTGCCGCCAAGATGCAGGTGCCTGCGCAGCAGGGGTGCGGGGGCGGACGGTGCAAATGTGTAGTTCATAAGATACCCTTCACAATACGGTTCAGTTCACTCTGGCAGCCGTTTTCGGCAAGGCCGCGCAGCGCAGCCTGCCGGGCGCGTTCGTTATCACCAAGACCCAGTGCGCCCAGGGCTTCCATCAGGCAGCAGTGAACGCGGTTGTTCTTGTTGAGGTCACCCTCGAAAATCAGGAAATCAGGCAGCGATACTGCAAAATATTCGATCTCCATCACATCATCGCGGTGCGCTTCGGCATAGTCGATAAAGGCGGCAAAGCGTTTTTGGGCCTCATCGGTTTCACCAAGGGCTGCCAGCGCCTTGGCCGCATAGTACATCATCTGCGGCGGCTGGTCGTTGTAGTACATGGCACCGGTCAGATCAAAATTGCCGCGCGCTGCCAGGCGGAAGGCTTCCTCCGCGCGGGCAGCGTCTCCGCGTTTGGCATACAGTTCACCAATCATCTCATACAGATCATTATCCAGATTGCCGATCAGCTTGCCCTCGCCGAGATTGTGCGGGTAGGTGAGCGCCTGCTGCAGCAGCGCAAGGGCCGTGTCATCATCTGCAGCGCGGGCAAGGCCCATCAGTGCCAAACGATACTGTGCGGGGATTTTGCCCTCGCCGCCCTCCCACGGGTGGAAGGTATGCCCCATAATGCAATCGTAGGCTTTTTGGTACTGTCCGTCAAGGTTCAGCAGGGTAATGTACTCGGTGTACAGGTCATCGCGCTGCGGCAAAAGGGCGGCGTTTTCCTGCATACGCACAAGGCGCTCGGCATACGGGGCGTTGGTTGTCTTGTCCAGCTGATCCAGCTCAAAAAAGACGCGGGCGTCGGTTTTGTCCATGGCAAAGGCTGTCTGCATGGCTTTGCGGGCGCGAGGTGCATCGTGCAGCTTATTGTAGTAGATCAGAGCAAGATTGCGCCATACGGTGGGCAGGGAGATATTTTCCGCACAGCGTTCCCACAGAGCCTGTGCCTCCTGCCAGCGGGAGCGATCCAGAAGCAAACAGCCAAGATAATAGGCTGCATACTGCCCGCCGTGGGAAACCGCATACTCCAGTGCGGAGATATCCTCCAGACGGTTGGGGAAACAGTACAGGCTCGGCGCGCTTTCGGCCAGCGTCAGTTCCTGTTCATCGCCGGTAAAGAGATACAGGTAATAGTGCTGCAGCGGCTCACCGGGCTTGGGTGCCGTCTGCAGAATATGCACAGCATCCTCATACAAGCCGGCGGCGCTGTAAGTGAGCGCCAGTTCGATGTAATTGTGGGCATCGCCGCGCAGCAGGCGGGTCAGCTCCGATTCTTTCTCGGCTCCCAGCAGGGTCATCTCATAGCAGCAGCCGTGATCCAGCGGGTCGATTTTCTGCGTTTCGCGGGCAAACTGCAGGGCCTGCTCGGTTTGCCCGCGCAGGCGCAGCAGTGCGGTTTTTAGGGTGCGGGCCTTCAGGTTATGCAGCCCGAACACGAGCGCGCGCTCCGCAAAGGAAAGCGCCTCGCTATACTCGCCGCGCAGAGAACTCAGGCAGGCAAGCTGATAAAACGCGCGCCCCTGCATACTGCCGTCCCATGTAGCCTTATAGAACGCATCAAATGCGGCCTCCTGTTTGCCCTGACGCAGCAGTGCAAGACCAAGGTTATAGTACGGTTCGCAGTCGTAGGGGTTGGGGTTTTTCCATGTGGCAGTCTTGATGGCAGCGCGGAAATACCCCTCGCTCTCGGCAAAAAGCCCCTTGTTGTACAGGTACTTGCCGTAGCCGTTATTCAGGCGCAGGTCGGTGGCATCGCGGCGCAGTCCTTCGCGGTAATAGTCGCCCGCATCGCGGGTGGCGTGGCGGTACTGCTCCAGATGGGTGGCGGCGAGGAATAGCCGTTCGGTGGTTTCCAGCTTTTCCGGCGCGGGAATTTCCTCGGCAGGGGCGGGTACCGGCTCCTGCTCATAGCACGGGGTGTAGTCCAGCAGCGTCTTGCCGCTGCGTAAGACCCGCACGGTGTAGTGCTTCGTGTCGGGCACGGCGGCCGTTACGGTACACGCCTGTGCCGTGTCCAGCGTAATATTCTGCGTGAAAACGACTGTATCACCGCACAAAATCTGCAGCTCTGCATCGGCAAGCGGCGCGGGGGCGTACAGCGTGACGCACAGCTCGCCCTCGCCCTCCTGTACGCCGAAGGCAACCTGTGTGCCGGCGTTTTTCAGCGCACCGGCCTGCTTGTAGGGCATGAAATACTGCGTGAAGGATTTTTCCTCATACGGCTTGAGGAAGGTGAAATCCGGCTGGTTATCGGTAAACATACCGGTCATCAGCTCGATGTAGGGGCCGTTTTCATCGGTCAGATTGCGATCCCACGCCTTGCCAAAGTCCCCGCAGCCCCAAGTCCACTGCTTTTTGCCGGGGGATACATGGTGATCCGCGATATGCAAAAGCCCTGCCTTGCGGTCGTAGTCGTAATTGCCGATAAAATTATAGTCCGAGTGATATGCCATATAGGAGGTCGGCACAGGGATATTTTTGTAGCGGGAAATATCGGTGCCGGGGGCGTAGTCATACTTGTAGTATACGCCGTCCGCAATCGGGAATTTGGAAACAGCGCGCTTGCCGTGGTCCATCACAGCGTGTACATCGGGCGGAAAAATCGACTGCGTGGCATCGTTGACCGGCACAGCAGGGTTCGCCCACCACAAAAAGGTCTGCGGACGGTCCGTAGGATTATACACCTGCCCGTGGATTTCCAGATACGCGCGGTCAGGGTAGAGCGTAAATCCCGCCATACCCTTGGTGTGAAACATCTTTTCGGTCTCACCGACCCAGACCGTAACAGAACCGTCCGCACCGCTTTCGATTTTCCAATCAGTGGGGTCATAGGTTGAGGGACGGTGGTGCTGCGGCCAGTTGAACTCAATGCCGCCGGAGATCCACGGCCCTGCCAGCCCTACCAGTGCGGGCTTGATGACTTCGTTGTAATAAACTGCGTCATAACCGTTGGTTTTGTCGTACATACGCTGGATGCGCCCGCCCAGCTCAGGCAGGATCATCACAAGCAGATAATCGTTTTCCAGATAGATGGCATCATATTCCCGATCAATTTTGGTATCGGAAACGCCCTCGCAGACAGGGTGCGGATAGACCCGCCCGCTGGAGCCCTGATAGACGCGCTTTTCCAAAAACATAGGGTTCTTGTCATAGGCGGAGATCGGGTAGGTGGGAATCGTGACTTTTTCCTGACGCACAAGCACCTTTTTCATAGTGAACCTCCGGATGTGGATTTTTTCTGCTTGCCTTTATTATACTTTGTAATTCTGGTGATTGCATCCCGGAAAGTTGTCTGATAATACAAAATTATTGCTTTTTTCTGTGCAGTGTGCTTTACTAAAGGCAATACCGAACAGGGGCGGTGCATCGAAGGCGCGCACCGCAGAGAATCCAGCATCACTTTAGCGGGCGTGAATTGCGCAGCCGCTGAAGAAAGGAAGGCAAAATACCATGCCGAAACAGGAAGAAAATTTTGCGCCGGAATCCGTCTGGCATACGCTGACCCCCAATGCAGCAGCGCTGTCGATGCCGTTCTGCATCACAGAGGCGGGGCATTTCTATGCGACGGAAAGCTACTTAGTGGAACGCCGGCGGCACGAAAGTCATCTGTTGCTGTACACAGTAAGCGGCAGTGGCCGCCTCATGACACAGGACGCGGAGCTTACCCTGACGCCGGGAAGCTGTGCGGTCATTGATTGCCGCAGTTACCATAAATATAATACACAGCTCGCGCCGTGGAATTTCTATTGGGTACATTTTCAGGGTGTGGCGGCCAGTGCCATGCTGTCGGTACTGTACCCGGCCAGGATAACGGCCATTGCGGTGCAGGATACGCAAGGCTTTACACAGCTGCTTGAGGGAATCCTGGCACAGGAAAGCAGCGGGACTGTGGCAGACAGCATGGAGCTTTCTGCGCAGATCCATGGGCTGTTCAACCTGCTGGCGGCCTCCGCTGTTTATGCCGATACAAACGATGGCGCGCACAATGCCACCGTGGCTGCGGCGGTGGAGTACATCCGTGCGCACTATGCGGAGCCGATTACCGTCGATGATATGCTGCGCGCACTGCCTTTGTCCAAATATTATTTTATCCGCACCTTCCGGCGTGTCATGGGGACGACACCGTACAGCTATCTGACGGTTTACCGCATCAACCATGCAAAAGTATTGCTGCGCTCCACCCGGCAGAGCATAGAGCAAATCGCCGAGGACTGCGGCTTTCGGGATGCCAGCAACTTTATCGCTCATTTCAAAAAGTGCATAGGGCAAACACCGGCCGCTTACCGCCGCGATTTTGGGCAGATGCCGTAAGAGCGGGGGGCTTATGGCAAGAGCAGGGCGAAAAAAATGTCCAGCCGCGCGAAAACGGTTGGACATCTCTTCGATTGTCGAAAAAGGCGGTATTGCCTTATATAGAGCTGCTGCAATCACCGTTGCTGACGGAGATACCTGCGGACTTATCTTTCTGCTTTGACCTTAGCACCATCGCACTTTGCGTTTCCTTCTGCATCCAGCGTAATATGCACAAAATGCTCCGGCTTGTTGTAATCTTTTGTCTCGCCGTCATCGGTATAGTACTCGTAAGAGGCACCATGGGGGGCGTAGGCAAGCAGACGCAGGTCTGCAAAATCCACATCAGCCACATTCCGGATGCTCTTTCCGCCCTTGGCGATGGGAAGAATGTGCCCCTTGCGCACAAAGAACACCACTTCGTCCAACTCCACCGGAATGTAGTGGTGGCCTGCGGGCAGTACGCCGGTTTCGATGCGGTTGCCTTCGCTGCACTTTACCCGTACCTGCAGCATCTCCTCCGGTAGGTAGACATAGCGGCCGCGGGCGTTTTGCTCATATACCGGTGCAATCAGCAGGCTTTCGCCAATCATCACCTCATCCTCCACCCGGCGGGCAAAGTCATCGTCAGGGAAAGCAAAAGCCAGCGGCATACAGTACATGCCATCGTGCAGGGCGGCTTTCATGTACTCGCTGTAAATATAAGGCAGCAGCAGGTAGCGCAGCTGTAAAATGCCGGCAAAGGCAGCCTTGTTCTTAAACCGATAGGGTTCCTGCCTGCGGGTGCCGTTGGCAGAGTGGTTGCGCAGCAGGGGAGAGAAGATACCCAGACCGTACCAGCGCAGCACCAGATCTTCGGTGGTGTTGCTGCCGAAGCCGCCAATGTCGGGACCCTCGTACAGGAAACCGCACATATTCAGGGAGGGCATCATGTGCAGGGCAAGCAGAATGTGGCTCCACCAGGAATGGTTGTCACCGGTCCAGATGCCGCCATACCGGTGCATACCGATGCAGGCCGAGCGGGAGTACATCAGGATGCGCTTGTCCGGCTCAAGCCGCTCAAAAGCTTCGCCTGCAGCGCGGGTCATGTTGTAGCCAAAAACATTGTGTACCTTGTCGTGCCGCATACGGCCCTGTCTGGTGTTGTGGTAGAACAGCTTATAGTCATTTTCGTTGTTGGAAAGCCTTGCCACCATGCCGGTAAAGGCAAAAAAGCTGGAAATGTCAAGGTTTTGCCTGCTGTACTCCTCAATTTTGGCAAAAGTCTTTTTCAGTGTTTCCTCAGAGTAGAAGATGGCAGGCTCGTTCATGTCATTCCAGAAGCCCTCGATCCCCTGATCCAGCAGGAATTTGTATTTGCTGCCAAACCAGGCACGGGCATCCGGGTTGAGCATATCGGGGAAGTGTACCCGCCCCGGCCATACACCGGCGACAAAGGGGGTGCCGTCCTGATTCGTGCAGAAGTAGCCGTTTTTCAGACCTTCCTCGTACACATCATACCCGTCCTCGATCTTGACGCCCGCATCAATGATGGGCACAAGGCGGATGCCCCGGGCTTTCATCTCGGCGGTAAAGTCTGCAAAATGCGGGAAGCGTTCCTCGTCCACCGTAAAGTCCTTGTAGCGCTCCATGTAATCAATGTCCAGCACCACGGCATCCAGCGGCATATTGCTGGAGCGGTAATTGGCCACGACCTCGCGAACCTCGTCCTCGTTCATGTAACTCCAGCGGCTTTGGGTGTTGCCGAAGGCCCATTTAGGAGGAATGTAGCTGCGCCCCACCAGATGGCGGAACTGGTGCACAATGTCGGTCAGGCTTTCGCCCTCTATGATGTAGAGATCGTAATTTTCCTCGGCCACTGTGACCCGCAGGGTGTCAAGGTCGGTGTAGCCGCAGTCAAAAGTAACCTTACCGGGGTAGTCGATAAAAAAGCCGAAGGTGTCTTTGCCGGACACGATCATAAAATTATAAGCACCGTACAGCGAGGATTTACTCTCGGTATGGTTGGGGTCATCGGAGCATTTGCTTTCGTACACCCAACCGCGCTTGTTAATGCCGCGAATATTCTCGCCCAGACCATACAGGATGTCCTGCGGATCCATGGTATAGGAAAAACCATCCGGCTCCTTGGTTAGATGCGGAATCGTTTCCATCATGGGTGAGAAAGTACCCACTACGCTCTCGGTATCAAACGGGTGACCGTATTGCTTTTTGTAGATCAAGGCAGTTTACCTCCTGTGTGATTTTTTAGGGGATTGATTTGGTATGGTTTATGATAACAGGGGAAACGGCGTGTGCGTTTTCCCATTCATAGGGTAACTCTCTTTTTCGCGCACAGAATGTTGAAAGGGAGCCTTACGCCATGAGTATACCATGACGCCGGGCTCCCTGCAACATCAAACAGTCAAATTTTGCGCAGCTTCACGACAGCGCACGCAAAGGTATGGTTGAAGAAATTCTTATGGGATGACCGGATCGTGCGCGCCGATATCTTAATGCCTAGGGTAGGGGAGATTGCAAAGCTTAACGCACCACACCGTGCGGGTTATCGCGGTACTGCTGTGGGGTCATGCCTGCGTACCTTTTAAAGATCTGGGTAAAATAGCTCTGGGTCGGATAGTTCAAAAAGCCTGCAATGTCGGCTAAGGCGTAGTCAGTATTGGTTAAAAGATACTTGGCCTCCCGCAGCTTCTCTTTGTGCTGTTTTTACCAACGGGGGTGTTGCGGGCGGGGGCGAGAAGGGTGTATATTTATTGTGCAGCCTGTTTTACTCGGCTGTACGCTGGGACTGGCACTGCCCGGAGATTTCGGTGAAATCCCGGCGAAGATTTGGTACTTGCAAAAAGTGGAAAAGTAATCCATAATAAGAATACACAGCGACTGCCGTATAGTGGCTGCCCTGTAATGTGTCATGTAAAGGAGAAAAGCATGAGCAACGCGAAGGAACTGTATGACCGCTGGCTGGCCCAGCCGGGTTTGAACGATGCTATTAAAGCGGAGCTTGTCAGCGTGGCCGGGAATGACGAGGCCATCACCGATCGTTTTTATCGTGATCTGGAATTCGGTACCGGTGGTCTGCGCGGTGTTATTGGTGCGGGCACCAACCGCATGAATCTCTATACCGTCCGCAAGGCAACGCAGGGTCTGGCGGATTACCTCAACGCAACTGACCTGCCGAAGAAGGTTGCCATCGCCCACGACAGCCGCCATAACGGTGAGCTGTTTGCCCGCGAGACGGCGCGTGTGCTGGCCGCCAACGGCATCACAGCCTATATGTACCCCCGCCTTGAGCCGACCCCGGCGCTTTCGTGGGCGGTGCGGTATCTCGGCTGCGGCGCGGGTGTCTGCGTGACAGCCAGCCATAACCCCGCCAAGTACAACGGCTACAAGGTCTACGGTGCGGACGGCTGCCAGATCACGCTGGAAGCTGCCGAAAAAATCCTTGCAGCGATTGAGAAGATCGACTGCTTTGACGGCGTCAGGCTGGTCGATTATGACAAGGCGCTGGCTGATGGCAGCATAGTCATGATTGATGACAAGTGTCTGGACGACTTTGTTCAGGCTGTCTATAACCAGCGTGTCGGTGACGGCGCGGGCATTGACGCGCTCAAGCTCGTCTACACCCCGCTGAACGGCACCGGCCTTGAGTGTGTCAACAAGCTGCTCCAAAAGCTCGGCGTCACCCATGTGACTGTTGTGCCCGAGCAGGAAAAGCCCGATGGTGACTTCCCGACCTGCCCTTACCCGAATCCCGAGATCCGCGAGGCTATGCAGAAGGGCTTGGAGCTGTGCGACAAGGTCCACCCCGATCTGCTGCTGGGCACCGATCCGGACTGTGACCGCTGCGGCACCGCCGTGCCCGATGGCAAGGGCGGCTACCGGCTCATCACCGGTAACGAGATGGGTATTATCCTGCTCGACTACATCTGCCGTACCCGCCTTGCACAGGGTACGATGCCTGCTGACCCCGTGGCGGTAACGACCATCGTTTCCACCGATATGGCAACGCCGGTTGCAAAAAAGTACGGCGTCGAGCTGCGCCGCACCTTGACCGGCTTCAAATTCATCGGTGAGCAGATCGGCAAGCTGGAGGCCGAGGGCCGCGCTGACCGCTATATCTTCGGCTTTGAGGAGAGCTATGGCTACCTGTCCGGCGCGCATGTCCGCGACAAGGACGCCGTCAACGCAACTTTGCTCGTCTGCGAGGCAGCCGCCTGGTATGCCCAGCAGGGCAAGACGCTGCTGGACGCCATCGAGGCATTGTACAAGGAGTTCGGCTACTTCCGCAACGCCCTGTGCAGCTTTGCCTTTGAGGGTGAATCCGGTATGCACACGATGCAGAACCTGATGAAGAACCTGCGCGCCAACACGCCGGCCGAGATCGCCGGCTACAAGGTGGATAGCGCAGTGGATTACGATACCGACGGCACCGGGCTGCCCCGCGCCAATGTGCTGGAATACCACCTTGCGGGCGGCCACAAGCTGATGGTCCGCCCCTCCGGCACCGAGCCGAAGATCAAAATCTACCTGTCCGCTGTGGGTGAGAGCGAGGCCGCCGCTGATGCTGTGAACGCCGCACTGGCCGAGGCCGCAGCGGCTATGATGAAAGTGTGAAGAATATGGCAATAATCAAGTTGACTCCCAGCTGCAAGGATTATCTGTGGGGCGGCAGCCGCCTGCGCACGGATTTCGGAATCAAGAGCGACCTTGATCCGCTGGCGGAGGCGTGGGTGCTTTCCTGCCACCCGGACGGCCCGAGTTACCTGCCGGACGGTACCACGCTGGCGGAGTATCTTGCCGCCCACCCCGGCTGCCTTGGCACCGACTGCGACAAATTTGAGCAGTTCCCGATCCTGACGAAGTTCATTGATGCCAAGAATAACCTCTCCATTCAGGTGCATCCGTCCAACGATTATGCACTGAAAAATGAACATCAGTACGGCAAAACCGAGATGTGGTATGTGCTGGACTGTGAGCCGGGCGCATATCTTTACTACGGCTTCGACCACGAGATCTCCAAAGCGGAATTTGAGGAGCGCATTAAAAACAACACCCTGACGGAGGTGCTGAATGCTGTGCCGGTGCATAAGGGGGACTGCTTCTTTATCCCGTCCGGCACGCTGCACGCCATCTGCAAGGGCATCGTCATTGCCGAGGTGCAGCAGAATTCCAATGTGACCTACCGCGTCTACGACTACGGCCGTGTCGGTGCGGACGGCAAGCCCCGTGCATTGCATGTGGCAAAGGCACTGGATGTGACCCTGCGCACCCCGCCCGTCAAACATGACTTTGGCAGCCATCTGGCCCAGTGTGAGTATTTCACCGTGGATGCCAGAAAGGGCGCCTTTGCGGATGCGGTAGACGAAAAGAGCTTTGTCTCGCTGCTCATCACCGAAGGGGAGGGGACACTTACCTGCGGCGGTGAGGCGGTTTCTGTCAAGAAAGGCGACAGCTACTTCCTGCCCGCCAACAGTGGCAGCTACACCGTGCAGGGCAGCTGCCAGACCCTTGTGACCCGTGTCTGACGCATCGCTTGTGCCATCCGGCGCTGTTGAGTTGTAAACATACACTAAAATAAAGAAAAAGTCCGTTTTGGTTTTCAGGCCAAAACGGACTTTTTTATAAGGTGAAGGACAGCAGAGAAGCCATTTCTGAAGGAGTGCGACATTGGCAAACTATGGCTGTCTATGTCGGTTTACCCCGGCTGTTTGCCGATGTAGGTGGGTCCGATGCCGTTGCACTGGATTACAATCTAAGTGAAAACAGACGATTGATTGGTATCATCATGGCTCATAACCTAACATACACCAGATACGGTGATTACTATATTATGAAAATTGCTATAAGGTGCTGATTTGTGAATAATTATCCCTGTTCTGAAATTTTTGTGTTCGCATCTTCGCACGATTTCTTTATAATAGTAGGTAATACAATATAAAGGAGTCCCTTGACGATGCGAGCAATAAACCTTAAAACCAACCATCTGACAGCGCCTGTCGGTATTGACGCCGGGCCGCTGTTCTTGTCTTGGCAGTGTGCTGACGGTGTGCGTCAGACCGCCTATGAAATTGAACTGACCGCGAACGGCGAGACTGTTTGGCACAGCGGCAAGGTGCAAAGCGCCGCCATGCACGCTGATGCCCCGGCGGTGGGCGGCTCCCGCGTGCGTGGGTGCTGGCGCGTTCGCCTGTGGGATGAAAACGGTGCCCCCGGCGCGTGGAGTGAGGCGCACTTTGAGACCGGCCTTGCACAGTGCGACTGGACAGGGGAGTGGGTGGACCCCGAGACCGAGCCTATCGAAATCCCCGGGGATGATGCCATCAACGCTTTTGCACGCCCGAACTGGGAGCGCAAACAGGTCGAGAAAGAAGCAGCCGGCAAGGGCGCAGCCGAGCCGTACAAGCCCCACCGCCCGGCATCCTACCTGCGCAAGGTTTTCACCGCGTCCAAGAGCGATGCACGGTTGTACATCACGGCAAAGGGACTGTATGTGGCATGGCTGAACGGCGTGCGCGTTGGTGATATGGTTTTGGCCCCCGGCAGCTTTACCGGGAACAAGCATCTTGGTGCGCAGACCTACGATGTGACCGCTCTGCTGCATGAGGGCGAGAATGAGCTTTTGATTGCTCTCGGTGATGGCTGGCACTGCAGCACGGGCGGCGTGGACGGTGACCGCGACTTGTTTGGTGATACGCTGGGTGTGCTGTTTCAGCTGGAGGTGGACGGCCAAGCCGTTTGCGTTTCTGACGGCACGATGCAGGCAACGCAATGCGGGGCGATCCGCCAGAACGATATGCAGCAGGGCGAGGTTTACGATGCACGACTTGAGGGCGAACTGACCGGCTGGCACGGTGTGCGCACTTACCGTGATGATCTGCCCATCACCGGTATGAACACCGTGCCGATTCTGGAACACGAAGCATTCCCCGGCAAGCTGCTGCAAACGCCCAACGGCGAGACGGTGCTGGACTTTGGGCAGAATATCGCCGGTTATGTGGAGATAACGCTGATCGCCCACACCGGACAGAAGGTCAAGCTGACTTGCGGCGAAGCGTTGGACGAAAACGGAAACTTTACCCAAGAAAACTTTCAGGACCGCAACCGCCACAAGGAGGGCGGCACCGCCCAGATGCTGGAGCTTGTCTGTAAAGAGGGGAAAAACCACTTTAAGCCCAGCTTCACCATCATGGGCTTCCGCTACGCCAAGGTCGAAACCGATGCCGATTTGTCCGATGCCGTGTTTACGGCCCATGCCGTCTACTCCGATATGGCGGTGACAGGTACATTTACCTGCGGAAACGATGCTGTCAATCAGCTTGTCAAAAACAGCATCTGGAGCCAGAAGGGCAACTTCTGCGATATCCCCA
>ERZ1026880.462-NODE-462-length-20922-cov-4.487420_pt1 | contig 20922 bp, 28 predicted proteins | sample MGYA00380170_ERZ1026880 | MGnify/ENA primary metagenome ERZ1026880 (study PRJEB33269, sample SAMEA4719806) | human gut metagenome | biome: human-associated habitat; feature: organic feature; material: feces | place: Cameroon | collected 2013-10 ...
AGATTCTGCGAAGATAGGCTCAAGTGGAGATTATGCGAAGATAGGCTCAAGTGGAGATTCTGCACAGATAGGCTCAAGTGGAGATTATGCGAAGATAGGCTCAAGTGGATATTCTGCACAGATAGGCTCAAGTGGATATTCTGCACAGATAGATAGCGCTGGAGAGGATAGTGTTATTTGTTGTGCAGGTGGCAATTCCGTCGTAAGAGCAAAGAAAGGTTCTTGGATTACCCTTTCAGAGTGGAGATTTTCAGAAGAAAAGAAAAGGGATGTCCCTATTTGTGTAAAAACTGAGTATGTGGATGGAGAGAAGATAAAGGAAGATACTTGGTATAAACTTGATAATGGGAATTTTGTAGAAGTCTTATGACAATAGAATTAAAATAGAAAAAAAATGAAAAAGTTTAATCTAGAAGAATATTTGAAGAATCCAGACAGAGAGGTGTTCACGAGAGAAGGCAGAAGCGCGCGGATAATTTGTACTAATAGAAGCGGATTCGGCAAGCCGATTGTCGCTTTAATTACAACACCAACTAAGGATGAAGTTGTTACGACCTATGGGGAAGATGGGCAACAAAAATTCGGATGTACGAATAATCCAAATGATTTGTTCTTCGCTCCTGAAAAGAAAACAGGCTGGATTAATGTCAGCCGGATAGCACAAGGCAACGCTGGGGAAATCACCTACACGGGCGCGGTCTATCCGACAAAGGAAGAAGCGCTTGCGGGTTACAGCGGCGTAGGGCTTCTTGCCACGATCCAAATAGAATGGGAGGAATAGTTATGAACGGAAATTTAAATCTTTGTGAAATCTTGAAGCATTGTCCGGAAGGGACCAAATTATGGTCTCCTGTATGGGGCGATGTGTTTCTGGTAGAAATAAAGGAAATAAAACCAGGGAACCCAATAATGCCAATAGTCATAAGGGCGTTTTTGTGGGATAGTATATTTCTTTCCTCAAAAGGTAAGCTCGCTGATACAGAAGATGCTGAATGTGTAATCTTCCCGTCCAAAGACCAACGCGATTGGAGCAAGTTCAAGGGTCCGAAGTTCGACCCGACAGACTTGAAGCCGTTTGACAAGGTGCTAATCAAACGCCCGGGCGGACAATGGGGCTGCGACTTTTTCAGCGACATATCGCTAGAACCAGAAAATGAAAAAGTGTATTGTACAGGTATGATTGGTTATGAATGTATCCCTTACAATGATGAAACAAAACATTTGGTTGCCACTTCTGATGATTGCCCTGATTTCTATAAATGGTGGGAGGAATAACATGACAATAGAAGAGAAAGCAAACACCTCTAGCCCTTTTGAACCGCATGAATGGCAAGAAGGTTATGGATTGTATGAAAGTGGTTTTGCTCAGGGAGCAAAATGGATGTTTGAAAAGGCAGTAAAGTGGTTAAAGGAGAATGCCCAGAACTACTATGAGGATAGTTCAATGCATGACAATTGTTGGTATGATGATGAACAGATGATAGAAGATTTCAAAAAAGCAATGGAGGAATAGTTATGGAACAATTCAGTTTGTCAGAATACCTCAAGAATCCCACCAGGCCGATTGTCACGAGAGACGGCGACAGCGTAAGGATTATTTGCACGGACAGAGACGATGAGGACACTCCAATTATTGCTCTTGTGCGGCATGAAGGAGTTGAAGTTGTAATGGCCTTTAGTAAAAATGGCGAATACTTTTGTATGAATGAGGGGCCGTGCCCATGTGATTTATTCTTCGCCCCGGAACCGAAAGCTAAAAAGGTCGGCTGGATGAACGTATGCAAGTATGGAGACGACAAACACTTCTCTCTCGTGGGTGGTGTTATTCACCCGACACGTGAGCAGGCGTTGAAAGAAAGTCCGGATTATGTCGTGGACACAATTCAAATCAAATGGGAGGAATAAATTATGGCATCATTAAAACCAATAAATTTCAAGCTTGCAAACCGCAAGTTATATGCGCCTTCAGAGGAAGGTTGCTGTAGCAAGATTCCGCTCCCTGTGTGGACTAACGGAGTACAATGTGTAAGTTGCTGGAAGTGTTCATTCTTAGACAGACTCAGGATTCTGTTCACCGGGCGCGTCTGGGCTAGCATCAGAAGCGGCAGCACTCAGCCTCCGATGTGGATAGCGGCCGAATATCCGTTTATCGACAATCTCGAAAAGTATCAGAACGAATGAACAAGAATATCCGTCAGGCGGTCTATGCGAAGTACAACGGACATTGTGCCTATTGCGGCTGCGAGATTGACTACAAAGATATGCAGGTTGACCATATCAAGCCTAAGTGCCGGAATAACGAGACAACGGCGGAAAGGCACTTGGGCGGTGTGGGAGAGGACAGCATCGAGAATTACAACCCTTCTTGTCGCATGTGCAACTTCTACAAGGGGATGTATACGATTGAGCAGTTCCGGCGAAGATTACAAAAAGAACTTGATTATAAACACACGTTCTCAACACGGCTGGCGCTCAAGTATGGAATGCTGACAGAAATGGAATGGGATGGTAAATTTTATTTTGAAAAAACATGAAATGCAATGAACTGATGGTCGGCGACTGGATTGCCGATGATCGCGGATTCCCCGTGCAAGTTGTGTCCGTCGGCCAAAATTACCTCTATGCCAACTATGAGGGTAGCGGGTTCACAATCGTGGAGTTTAACGACATGGATAACAAGCTCTATCCAATTCTCCTAACGGATGAGTTCTTCGAGAAAAACGACTTCGACAAGAAAATTCTCCACTGGTCTGAAGGCGGTATAATCTACGAGAAGGATGGAAGCAACGGCTACAACATCGCCATCAGGATGTTTGACGCGCCGTTCGGTCCGGGCGCAAACGTTCACTATGTGCACGAATTGCAGCAGCTTTTGAGGCTTGGAGGATATACGGAATTGGCAAACAGCGTAGAATTATAATCATTATGGCAAGAATAGTTTACAAGAAAGGTCTTGAAGGCCAGAACCGCCTCGAATGTATCGAGGGTATTGAAATCGACATGTTGAATGGGCAAAAGGCGCTCATCTATCCGAAGTATTCGGAAGAGGTGATGCTTCCTGACGAGAAGATTAAATTCTGGGAAGCGAAAAAGGTTCGCCAGATTGAGGCATTAAAAGAGACCGAGACGCGCCACGAGACAGATCAGTTGTACGCACTTGGCAGTCCTGCCGCGTTATGGGTTGCCAATTTCAGGTCAGATGCGCACGGCACATTCACTCTCCCGTCACTACTGGCCGCATTGGAACTCCAGCACCAGAAGAACGAGATTGATGCGCTGGCAAAGACAATCGAAGGTGCGGATTTGTTGAGAGATCACCCCAGCGTCGTTTGGTCTTGTTCCCGTTGCAGCGAGTTCGGCGGTTGGATTGCGAATGGCAACCTCGGTTTTGCGCACGGCAACTTCTTGTACGTCTCGGGCCTGTCTGTTCCCCTCGTGCTTTACAGATAGTCTTTATTCGGCAGGAGCGCGTCCCTGCGTCCTGCCTTAAAATCGAAAACATGAAGAATTTATCCGGCAAACTCAAACACCCAATAATAGAGGAAAGAAATTCGAGCTTCAATGATGAGACGCTTAAAGACATAGAGGCGATAAATCATCTGAATAACCAATCACAGAAAATCCTGACGAAAACAGCTTGTGATTTTTGCCGCGAACCTTGGTGCTGGTTTGAAAAAAAACACGTAAACAAAGGCTTCTGTGACAAGCTCAGGCTCTTCAATACTGGTAAGAGGGTAGCCAATGAGCGTGCGCTTGTTCTCTACGAGCAAGAACTGAGGCAATTCAAGAACCTGCTCAATGCCGTTTCAAAAGATGGCACAGGCGGAGATTTAATATCAGTGGGCGGCAGTATAGCAGCCTTCAAAAAAGCGTTGGAAGATGATAAATAAAACTCAAAAGAAAGCAATTTGCATTACTGTAGCTGTAATTGTAGGGAGTGTAATAGCCGCCGTGGTTCGTATGATGAGCAAGGACTGGCTGAATGCCCTTAATCTTATAGCAATAGCATTATCATGGGTTATAATACTTAAACACGAATCGAACAATTATCATGATGAAATATAGAGTTATCAAACCACCGAGCCAACCACGAGGCTCTCAGGAGGCATTGAGACTGCTGGCAGAGTGGGAGCGCGGAGTGACCGGCAAAACGCGGAAGCGCCAGGGGCATGCAGAGGATGACCTCCAGATGCAGTGCGTCAGTTGGTTCCGTCTGCAATTCCCGAAGCTGGCGCGGCTGCTTCACCACTCCCCGAACGGCGGACGGCGTGACGCACGCGAGGGCGCAAGATTCAAGCAGATGGGAACGCAGGCCGGATTCCCGGACCTGATACTTCTTGTCGCGGCGAAAGGTTATCACGCGCTGCTGCTCGAGCTGAAGACGCGCACAGGACGGCAGCAGGACAGTCAGAAGGACTACCAGAAGCGCGTCGAGGAACAAGGTTACAGGTATGTGGTCATTCGTTCTTTCGACCAGTTCCGCGAGACAATAAAGGACTATCTTATCGTAAGCGGTTAAGCTTCAATTAACTTACTTTACTTACTTTTTGTTAACTTTGTAAAAAAATAAACCAGGAAATGAAAACAGGACACCAAAGAATAGCAATTGATCTGATAGAGATGAACACCGGACAGATTGCCGGACTGCCGTCAAACCCTAGGCAGTGGACCAAGGCACAGCTCGACAATCTGAAGGCATCCATCGAGGAGACTCCGGAGCTGCTGGAGGCGCGCGGCTGCATCGTCGACTACCACGAGGGCAAGTATGTCTGCCTCGGCGGAAACATGCGCTATGCGGCGTGCAAGGCTCTGGGCATGTCCGAGCTGCCGTGCTACGTTGTCCCTGAAGGCACGACTATCCTCAAGAAGAAGGAAATCGTCGCGAAGGACAACGGATCCTTCGGAAACTGGGACTATGACGCCCTTGCAAATGAATGGGGAGATTTGGACCTGGCAGGATGGGGAGTGTCTATTCCTCCGGAGTGGGGAGCAGCCGCAGCTGATGCAGCCGAAACCGATTCTAGGGAGGGGCAGGCGCAGGATGACGAATTCGATGAGAAGGAGGCGCAAATTGAAAAGAAATGCTCCAAGGGCGACATTTGGAGGCTTGGAGAGCACCGGCTCATGTGTGGCGACTCGACTGACGAGGCTGCGATAAAAAGACTGATGGACGGGGACAAAGCCGACATGGTTTTTACAGACCCTCCTTACGGGGTAAGCATCGGGGACAAGAACGCGGCTCTCAACAGCGTCCTGCCTTCTGGACGCTGTAGCAAGAACATCGAAAACGATACCTTGAGCGCAGATGAGTTGTATCCGATACTCGTGAAAGCGATGACGAATGCGCGGTTGTCATGCAAGGATGACGCTTGCTATTTCGTGACATCGCCGCAAGGTGGAGAACTCGGATTAATGATGATGATGATGAAAGACGCTGGGCTTCCTGTCAGGCACATACTGATCTGGGAGAAGAACTCGGCGACGTTCAGCCTCGGACGACTCGACTACGACTACCAGCACGAGCCGATATTCTACACTTGGACCAAAAAGCATCACAACTATCGGAAGGGGCAATATCGCACGACGATCTGGAAGTACGACAAGCCGAGGAAGTGCGACTTGCATCCTACGATGAAGCCTGTCGAGCTGGTTGCCAACTGCCTTAACGACGCAACGAAGGCGGGTGACATCGCGCTCGATGTGTTCGGAGGTTCCGGAACGACAATGATAGCCTGCGAGCAGCTCGGAAGACGTGCAAGATTGATTGAATTGGACCCGCATTATTGCGACGTCATAATAGCACGATGGGAGAAGTTTACAGGCATGACAGCAGAAAAAATTGAATAAAAGAAAAGTATAATACTTTGACGGAATTAGGACAATAGCAAAGGAGTGATCATGAATCAAAGACCGAACATTACGGAAGCCCAGTTCATCGCGCATTGCGACGAGCGATTGCGGCAACTCGCGGACGAGGTCCGGGGGTGCGGCATGTCATACTATGAGATAGCGAAGCTCACGGGCCTCGACTGGAGGACCATCAGGAAGGTCGCAAACGAAATTCCCGTGCGCTACGACACTATCGAGAGAATCAGATACGCAATCGAAATCAGTCACACCACCGCAATCGGTGGTTAAACGGAGGGCTTATGGCAGGCGACAAGGAACTCTACAAGAAAGGGATAGCAACTCAGTTCAGCAGCACGAACCAGCCAAAGAAAAAAGGGCGCAAACCGAACATCCTGAAGAAGCTTAAGGCATTCGGCTTGAGTCATGAGGATATTCGCGCCCTGCTGGAGAACCTCCTGATGGCGGACAAGCAGAAGGCCCAGGAGATGCTCAAGGACCCGGAATTGCCTATAATGCTGGTCGGCTATCTCTCCGCGCTCATGCGAGACATCCAGACCGGCAAGAGCATCACCCTCGAGGCAATCATGGACCGCGTAGATGGCAAGGCCGCTCAGAAGATTCAGACGGACACGACCATCCGGAATGCCGAGCCGCCGGCAATCTACTTCGGAGACGAGGGGGACAATGTCGAGGAGGAAGAATAGGGATGCTTTTTTCACCGAAATACAAGCCGTTATTTCGGCCTTTTATACCGGGGGTTCGTTACATTCTTGTGAAGGGTGGACGAGGCTCCGGCAAGTCCTATGCCGTCAACACGTCGCAATGCGTCAGCACCTATCGTGACCCTTTCCATATACTTTTCACCCGCTACACGATGACCTCTGCGGAGGTCTCCATCATTCCCGAATTCAAGGACAAGGTTGACGCGCTACAGATAGAGGACCACTTCCGCACGCGCGCAAACGACATCACGAACCTGGCGACAGGAGCGAAGATTATCTTCAGAGGCCTGCTCACGTCCTCAGGCAATCAGGTAGCAAAGCTGAAATCAATACAGGGAGTCAAGACATGGGTCCTCGACGAAGCGCAGGAGCTTGTCGATTCGGACCTGTTCGACACTATCGACTTCTCCGTGCGAACTCCGGAAGCGCCGAACCAGATCATCATGTCATTCAACCCCACGGACGTGCACTCGTGGATATATGAGCGGTTCTACAAGGATGTCCCGCCGGGCTTCAACGGCATAATAGACGACGTCTGCTACATTTCCACGACCTACCTTGACAACCGGAACAACCTCGATCCTTCGCTGCTCAGGCAGGCGGAAAAGATGCAGCGAAATGCGCCCGAAAAATTCAACAACATCTGGCTCGGAGAATGGGCGACATTGTCGGAGGGTATCATCTACAAGGACTGGAAGCAAATCAGCCTGTCAGACTTCCCCCGACATCTCCCCTGCTTTTACGGCGTCGACTGGGGATATTCGAATGACCCGACAGCCGTCGTCTGCTGCGCTTACGACATCGAAACAAAGACTATCTACCTGCGCGAGGTGTGCTATCAGAAGGGGCTTCTCGCAGGGCACATTTCACGCATAATTTACGAGGACATGGAGGCGTGGGGAGTGAGCAAAGAGGCTGATATATACTGCGACCCCGCTCGTCCGGAGCACATCGGAGAACTGCGAATGAACAACCTATGCGCCATGCCGGCGGACAACCGCAACAAGGAGGGAAGAATCGCATATCTTCAGTATTTCGCTGTCAGATATGCAGGCGAGCACATTAAATGGGAGGTTGACCGATATTCCTGGAAGCCGGACACGAAAGACAGGAGTCGATATCTCAACATCCCGCAGGACGGCAACGACCACCTCATGGATGCAATTAACTACGCATGCGTCACAAAGCTCCGTTATCTCGGACAGACAAACATTCTCGGGGAGGGATAATAAAAGCCCCACTCCGAGGAGCAGGGCACAAGGCTGATTCTGTTAAAAAGAAAAGGCGACCGCCCAGCCTTACAGGCGGACATTCAACAGCGAGCCTGCTATATCTTTCAGTGCGTGGTCAAGAGTAGCCTTCTCGTGCTCCGTGAACCTCGCTTCCTTTCCGTTGACAGCAAGCCCGTTGATTCGCTGGCAGAGCCATGAACGGGACTTGCCGAAATAATTCTTCGCGATGTACGACATGGAAATGGCAGGGAGCACGCTCGCGAGTTTCTCGCGAATGGCCATGCTCTTCGCTTCTGCGATAGTCTCGTCAAGTTGCATGTCCATGACTTCACCCACTGCTTTCGGATCCTCTGCACAGGCCGCGCTCATCTCAGCCCTGACACACTCCCGTTCACTCTCGGTCTTGGCATTGACGAACCTGTTCTTCAGGTCGTCCATATAAGTCTTGTCTATCATATCTATAAGTTTTGTTCCCCACCTTGCGGTGGGGGTTGTTAATGTTTCAGTCCTTCTACCAGTTCGTCAATCTTGTAATCCAACTCGGCCAGAAGCTTTTGAGTTTCATTTCGACCACGAATCTCTCCGTAGAGTTCCAAGTAGAAGAGCAGCTCTTTCTCGAGCTTGATTCTTTCTTTTGTTTTTCTTTTCATGCCTTTTCTTTTTTAACATTACAAAGATAATAAACTTTTGTTTATTACGCAAGAAAAACAGGAAAATTCTTCAAAAAAAAATGCAAATCTTTTCGGTCGCCTAATGACAATTTGCACAAATATGAATATATGCGCAAATATGACAATAGCCCCAATGGGGCTATTTTGGGGCAAAATTGAAATTATATGTTCGGTCTCAGTATCATATCAACAAAGGAAATTCAAGCGCTCAGAAGCGAAATAAAAGGCTTCTATGACGACAGGAGCAACAACTCCGGCAACGTGTATCTGTCAGCGATAGCGGGCTGCACGAAAGGGCTCGAGCTGCCTCCGTTCAAGGAGCTGGACCGGATGGAGATTCAGCGGTACTACAGGCAGAGCGCCCCGGTTCAGGGAGTTGTGAACTACATCGCGCGCAATGTCGGAGAGGTCATGCAGTATCTGCTTCTGACGCGCAAATCGGATGACACGCCGGTGCAGAAGCACTGGCTCGTGGACCTGCTGGCGAGACCGAATGACCGCTTCACACTTCGCAAGTTCGGCACAGCGTGGGCTGTGAACAAATTGCTGTACGGAGATGCCTGGGTTTATGCGCCGAAGGCAGTCGGCCGCAACCTCGGGGAGATAAAGGAAATGTATGTCATCCCTTCCTGGCGCATTGGCGCGCAATGGGGTGAAGGCTCGGTCCTGGAAGGCGTGAGGCTCCAGGGGCTGGCCGGAGACACGACCATCCGATTCTCTGACGTGTTCGAGAGCTTCGACTACAACCTTGACGACCAGAGCGCATTCGGAACGTCGAGGCTTGCCTCCGCGGCCATGTATCTTTCGATGATGCAGAGCGGCATTCTGCGTGAGGACACGGCCCTCAAGAACGGAGGTGTGACCAACATTGTAACACCTCCGCAGGACAAGCTCACGGGCATCACACGCCCGGCAGAGGGTGACGAGCTCGAGCGCGAGTTCAACGCACAGAAGAACATCGGCAAGACGAAGGTCCTCCGCTTCCCTATCGACGTGAAGACGCTCGGAAATGCGCCTGTGGACTTGAACATCCTCGAAAGCCACAAGGAAGCCGTTACGGCGGTTTGCTTCGCGTATAATCTGCCTGTTGACCTCTACTACGGACAAAGCAAGTATGAGAATGCCAAAGAGGCGAAAAAGACCATCTTCGAGATGAATGCCGTGCCGATGGCCAACGAATTCGCGGAGGACCTGCTCAACTACTGCGGCCTGTCGCAGGAGTTCTCGCTCGAGGTGGACACTCAGAGGATAGACGTGCTGCAGGAGAAGCCTGCGGATGCGCTTGACGCGCTCGACAAGATGAACGCCTCAGTGAACGAGAAGCGTGAGGTGATGGGCTACGAACCAATCGCGGAGGCCTGGGCGGACCAGCCCATGATTCCGCTCGGGGTCCAGTTCGGCAACGAGAGCGGCATTGACATAAACGAGCTCGGCAATGCGTAGGCGGATAGATCCGGCGGTGCGGAGACATCAGGACTATCTCCGTCTGAAGGCGCTGAAGGCTGCGAAGATTTACGAGGCGCGGTTGCGTCGCTTCCGTCGTGCAGAGGTGAGGAGGGTCCTCAGCCTATGCAAGGATTACGATCCTACTGAATGGGCGGGCGTGATAGATACCAGCCTTGCGGAACCCTACCTTCAGACTGTAGAGAGCGGCCTTCTCAAGGCGGTAGGACTGCCGCACGCGAAGAGCGTCGTGCGCGACATGAACAAGGCGAAGGCAGAGTCTAGCGAGGTGCTGGAGAGCATGTGGCTGAGCGGAATCGAGCAATATGCGAATGAAAGGGTAGGAGACATGATTGTCTCCGTTACCGGGACGCTGAAGGACGACCTCGTGAAAATCCTTCAGGCGAAGATGGCTGACGAGGTGACGGGAATCGAGAAGCTCACGCTCGACGTGTTTGCCGGGTATAAGGAACTCGAGCTGTGGCAGGTCCGGCGAATCATCCAGACTGAAACGATGATAGGTCTCGGGAAGGCAGGCGACATGGCTGCGCGGACACTCGACGTGAAGTTCACAAAGCAGTGGAGCATCAGCGGCCTGGGCAACACGCGCGAGACGCACATTGAGGTTGACGGCACGATAGTCGGGCAGGAGGAGCCTTTCAAGGTCGGAAGGAGCTATCTCCTATATCCGCATGACATCAGCCTCGGTGCAGAGGCTGGAGAGATAATCAACTGCGCCTGCACCGCAATCAGAAGACCTACATAATTCCACTTCCATAATCAGTTTTTTTTTGTTTGTTGCGGGAGTCTCGAGTTCACAAGCTCGGGGCTCCCCTTTTTGTTAAACAAAAACGTGTATATATGCCTGTTTAAGTCTTTGCCTTTCATTGAATTAATTTCATCGCGTAACGTTATCGCAAAATGGAAATTCAATTCAAAAACCACTCCGGCGGAATCGAGGTGAAGAAGGAGAAGGACGACGGCGCATTGTCAATTCGCGCCTATGCCCTAGCCTTCGGGAACATCGACAGCTACGGGGACATAATCAAGACGGGCGCTTGCGACAAATGGCTGCTTTCTGACGACAGCAGCCGCTGCGCACTCTGCTATCAGCATGACATTCACAACGTCATCGGCGTAATCACCGCAAAGGGCGTTGACGACAAGGGACTTTGGATAGAAGCTGACATCCTCCCTACACAGCAGGGCAAGGACGTTCAGATTCTGATGCAGGCAGGCGCAATCAAGGAATTCTCAATCGGCTACTATGCCGAATCGTGGACATACGGCAAGGTTGACGGCAACGAGGTGCGCTATCTCGAGGAAATCAGCATCGTCGAAGTCTCGCCGGTAACCAGGGCGGCAAATCCGCTCGCAACACTAACCGACATGAAGGCCGAGGACATGGACGGGCAGCTGTCAGCAATGTCTGACTCCCAGCTCGTGAGCCTTCAGGGTGCCGTCAAGGAAGAAATCGCAAAAAGGATCATCACAAAACTTTAATTACTATGCCAGAATTAACATTAGAGCAGAAGGCTCTTGAACTCCAGAAAAAAATGGAGGATGCGGAAAAGAAGGCCGAGGAGGCCGCAAAGGAGGCGAAGGCCGCGAAAGAGGCGGCTGAAGAGGCCACCTCCAAACTGACAAAGGCCGAAGAGGCGCTGGAGGAGAGGAAGAAAGAGGCGGAGAACCTTGACAAGACTGTCCAGGCGCAGCAGAAGGCTCTCGAGGACCTCGGCAAGAGGCTCAAGGAAAAGAGCACGAAGACGTTTGACGACATCCTCCGTGAAACCCTTGAGGCACACAAGGAGGAGATGGAGAAGTTCGTCAAGGGCAACACTTACGGCAAGCTCGCGTTCAAGCTCTCGACTTCAAACATCACCAGCACATCACTTGCGGTCCAGCTCGACCAGAACATTCATGCCGACAGGCTTGCGGTGAACACCTTCCTTTCAGTGTTCCCTCACGTGACCAGAACCGGCAACACGATTGAGTGGCTTGAAGGCTCTGACACTGACCAGACTGACTACGTCGGCGAGTTCGCGGCTCCGGCAACGGCAAACAGCTACAACATTGCGGGCAAGACAAGGAAGTTCGCAAAGATTGCATCTTTCATTGAGGTCTCTCAGGAGACTGAAGACTGGTTCAACCTGGTCTATCAGTGGGCAAGGTCTCGCGGTATCGCAAGAATCCTCCGTAAGGCTGATTCCCTCATCTGGACAGGTGACGGAGACGACGCTTCAAAACCGACACACGCTTACGGACTGAAGAAGTCCGGCTGCACGGCATTCGCCGCTACAGGAGCGAAATATGAAAGCGCAACAATCGCGGACGTCATTCTCGACGCCATCGCGCAGGCAAAGGCACAGGGCTTTGCTGCTGACGTCGCAATCGTTCCTACAGCACTCGAGGCGCAGATTCGCGGCCTGAAGGACAAGAACGGCAACTACCTCTTCAATCAGGTTACCGGAATGCTCGGACAGGTCCGCATCGTAACGTCAGACCAGCTCGGAGCGACCGAGATCGTCGTTGCTGATTCGTCATGCTGCGAGATTGTCGATAGAGGCGAATATGAGATGGAGCTCGAGCGTGTCGCTGACAAGGACGGCTGGAGAGTATGGCTCAGGAAGTCATTCCAGGTCAAGGTTCCGGCACCGGAGAAGAAGGGTATCATCTACGTTGCTAACGTAACCACCGCAATAGCAGCGATTGCACCGGCAGCGTAAGCCATGCCGGCTGAGATTCGGAAGCCCGAGCGTGCATCCCGTGCGCCAAGAATCGGCGAAGTCGTCGTGTGTGAGGTGGTAAAGCCGCACGACGGCATCCCCGCCGGCGAAAGGCGCAAGGTGATCGTGAGCGAGGCTGTGAGATACATGCTCAAGGAAGGATTTTGGAAAGTCATTCAGTAAGCAAATCATGAGTTTATCTGTCATCAGAATCATAGACGACAAGCGGTCATATCTGCTCCCCGTGCTCAAACGTTACGTGGGAGCAGTTGACGATTCACAGGATGCAATCCTGCAGCGCATGCTTACGACTGCGGCGCTTGAGGTTCAGGCGCACGCGGACGTGAGCGTCCTGCCGTGTCAATTCGAGCTTAGAATCGAGAACAACACTGATAGCGAAGTCAGATTGTACCAGACGCCGTCGGAGGTGTTGTCTGTGAAGGCTGCTGACGGGACAGACGTAGATTACACCATAGACGGGCGGAACGTGCGCACAGCGGGCGTTTACCCGTCACTGGTGATAAACTATGCCACCGCGCCGAAAGAAGCCGAATACGGGCGGCTTTTGCCGCTTGTGTTCCAATATGCCACGGCGCTCTATGACGGGCAGACGGATGAACTCGTTAAAATTCTTTCGCAATGCTGAGGGAACCGCGCAATGCGAGGCGATACTCGCAACCTGTAGAGCTGATGTTTAGGGAGCCTCAGACTGACGGCTACGGACATGCGAGCCTCGGAGAGCCGAAAGTGGTCCTGAAGGCTTTTGCTTCCGTTACGCAGATGAGTTCCTCGAAGGCGATGCTGACATTCCAGCAGGCTAACATTGTCGGAGTCGACATAGAGATGAGATGGACGCCAGCCGCGTTCAACTGCATCAGATGGCAAGGGCATGACATTGCTTTTGCAAGCCCGGAGAATGTAGGCAACCGCAACAGGATCATGCGAATTTCAGGGTATTATCAAATTGACAATCCTTGAAAGTATGCAGGTAGATGGCTTCATAGTCGAGAACTTCGACGAACTCAAGCGGGCATTTGAGGCGAACAACCGGATGATGCAGAAGGCATGCGACGAAGCGCTGTCAAGAGGCTCGATGAAGATTGTGGCGGAAGCTCAGAGGAACCTGCGGGACAACGGCACGAACACAACGGGGCTGCTGAGCAACAGCGGAAGGGCGGAGAAGCTCTCAGACGGCGAGTATGAGGCAGGGTTCTTCGCACAGGAAGGCAAGGGCTACGCGGAGTATGTCGAATATGGCAGGAAGAGCGGCGGCATGCCTCCTCCGAAAATCCTGACGGCATGGGTGCGGAAGAAGCTTCGTGTGATGAAGGAGAAAGACGCTGAGCGGATTGCCTTCGCAATCGCGATGAAGATTGCGAAGAAAGGAACAAAGGCGCAACCTTACTTCAGCCCTGCCGTCGAATCACAGAAGAAGGCGATACTTGAAGAGCTGCAGAAAGCGGCTGAACGTATAATCAAAAAAGGCAAATGATAGAGATTGACAGACATTCACAAGCATGTGACGAATTGTTCCGGCATCTGACGCAAGCGATGCAGAGGAAAGGCGTCATCGTCGGAGGTTCGGCAGGTTATCCGCGTGCCGAAATCGTCTCTGTCAACGAGCAGAGCGTCCTTGACAAGGGCGGCGAAGTGCGGCAGGTCCTCGTGACGATTGACTCGATGTCCAATAAGGGACTCGGCGAAGCCTTCGAGATTAATCAGAACAACCTTGACAGGATTAAGGACGCTGATGATTCTACTTCGAGTTATCAGATTCTTGGCGTTGCGGAAGGCAACACGACGGCAAGAGAGGACATGTCTGACACGCAGGTAGTCTTCTACAGGGTAACTAATAATTTAACATTTTATCTAGCAAAAAAGTAACATGGCAAAATTAGGCAATGTGAGGAAGTTCTACCTCACGACCGGCATGACCGGCGGCACCTTCACGTGGCTGAAGGGCGAGCAGAACAACGGCTTCAACCGCACAGCTGAGGCTATCGAGGTGAGCGACAAGCAAAACAGATGGGCACAATTCCTTTCTGGAAAGTTGGGCGCGACCGCGTCTGTAACAGTTTTCACAAATGACGCGGCAAGCGAGATGCAGCACAAGATTATCAGTTCGCTCCATAATGGCCAATCTATTTACGCCTTCATAGGCGAACTTTCGGGAGATACCGGCAGTGAGACACCTACTGAGGGGGATATGTTCGAAGCCATCATCACCGGCATCAGCGACACTAACGACTATGGTTCTGTCGCGTCTCGCTCAATAGACCTGACGGTCACAGGAGAACCAACACACTATCCAACAATCACAAAAGAATAGCGAATGTCGGCGGAGTTCAAAATTGAAATCAGGGAAGGCGTGGCGGTGAACATCTTGATTACGCCGCGCCTTTTCATATACAAGGGGCGTGAGGGAGTCACTCTCGAGGCTGACGGGGAGAGCCTTCCTGCAGTCATGGCGCTCTATGCAGATGTGCTCTTTTGCGGAGCACTGAACTGGTGGGAGTTGTCCGGCAAGGATGCTGACGACTTCGAATACAAGCGAATCGACTTCCACGTCTGGGCGACAGAGCATCAGGAGGAATTCGGGCGCATAGTCGCAAAGGCAATCAAGCTGCTTTCAGGCAAGAGCCTTGCCGAGCTTGCGGCGATTGAAAAGGAGAAGGAGTCAAAAAAAAAATTTCGCTTTGGCTCGATTACGACGGCATTGAGGCGTTTCTGGTCGGGCATTGCCGGAAGACGGAAGAAGAAGCCGGCAGGACAACGATGAGGGAATTCCTCCTGCTCCGGGAGGCTGCGGAAAACGAGGAACGGAGGCGATGGGAGAGGGCAAGATGGCAGATGTTTCTCGCTATGAGGATGAATCCTTACGTGAAGCAGAAGCCTTCGACACCCGCGCTCTGGGTGCCTTTCGGGTGGGAGAAGGAAGCGGAGGCCGCAAGGGCAAAAGACGGAGACTGGAGCGTCACGGCTGACGAAAGCAAGGAACTGAACAAGATGCTCGAAGATTTTATAAATTCAAGATAAGATGGGAAAGATAGGCGACCTCTGGGTGAAATTGAAGCTCAAGGCTGACGAGTACAAGAAGGGCCTCGAAAATGCCAAGAAAGAGACTAAGGACTTCGGAACTTGGGTGCAGGCGAATTGGCTGAAGGTCACGGCAGGGATAGCGTCTGCGACTGCGGCGATAAAGGCGTTCTCAAAAGGAGTCGCAATCATTGCGGACTTTGAGAAGGCCAACTCAGTGCTTGCAGGAGTCCTCGGCAAGACAGTCGCTGAAATAAAGGCTCTGTCGGATTCTGCAGAGATGCTCGGACGCTCCACGGCGTTCACCGCCACCCAGGTGACAGGCCTGCAGACGGAGCTTGCTAAGCTCGGCTTCGGCGAGGGGCAGATAATGTCGATGCAGAAGGCTGTCCTCAATTTTGCCACAGCCCTGGGCGTCGACCTCTCGGAGGCGGCGTCATTCACCGGTGCGACGCTGCGCACGTTCGGGCTGAAGGCCAGCGACGCGGAGGACGCGCTGAATGTCCTGGCAGTGGCCTCAGACAAGTCCGCGCTCGGGTTCTCGGCACTTAGTACAGCCATGCCAATCGTCGGCCCTGTGGCGAAGTCCCTGGGCTTCTCGCTCCGCGACACGTCCACGCTGCTCGGCGTACTGGCGAACTCCGGCTTCGACGCATCCAGCGCGGCCACCGCACTGCGAAACATATTCCTCTACCTCGCGGACAGCTCCAGCAAGCTGTCGAAGGCGATAGGCAAGCCGGTCAAGACGCTTCCAGACCTTCTGGACGGACTGGACAAACTGAAGTCGCAGGGAATATCGGTGGGCGAGGCCCTGGAGCTGACGGACAAGAGGGCCGTTTCAGCGTTCAACACATTGATAGACGGCACTGCATCAGCGAGGGAGCTGCGCTCCGCGCTTGACGATGTGAATGGCGCCGTGGATGCGAAGGCACAGGCGCAGATAGACAACATCAGCGGCTCTGTGTCCCTGCTGAAGTCTGCATGGGAAGGGCTTATATTAGGCATGAAGAACAGCAAGGGCGTCATCAAGAGCGTTCTGGACATGTTGACAAGGATACTAGAGAAGGCGGCTGGGCTTTTCCGTGGCACTCGCGTGCAGAATTATCAGGAGATGTATGCCGATGCGGCTACAAACGTCTACAAGGGCGGAGGCAAAGAAGAGGCCGAGACTTACATGCAGAATCAGCTGAAAGCGAAGCAGGACAAGGTTGCAGAGCTGCAAGCTCTCAGCCAGGAGACGGTCAGCCCGTTCGAATCGACGCCGACCGCCGCGGCGAGGGCTGCAAAAAGGAAGCTGAAGGACGCGCAGGAACAGCTGGAAGGAATGAAGGCAGCGTATGCCGCCGTTGCCGACCAGATTGCAAACGATGCTGTCGCAGATGCCGTCAACACTGCAGGGGATGGCGGCACAGAGACTGCGGATGCGCTTCTCGAGGCGTTCAAGAAGGCGCTCTCCAAGGACAAGGTGCAGGATGCGATGGCCCAGTTCCGCGCTCAGGTGGCAGAAGAAGCGGAAGTGATAGCCGCTGACGAGGAGTTTCAGCAAATGGCGGATCCGCTGGAGGAATTCGAGCGGACACACGCGGATGTGCTCGACAGAATGAACGACAAACAGCGGACATTCGCAGAACTCGCTCAGGAATCATACGCGCAGGCGGCTCTCGCTGCGTATAATTACGCGATATCGGAGCAGGAGTCGATGGATATCGCACAAGATGCGGCTGACACGGCAATGGAGAGTTTGGAAGAGCGAATCCAGAAGGCGGACGAGTTGAATAACATGCTAGCAAATGCTATCACTAGAAGTATATCTGACAGCATGCAGGCGTTTACGGATATGCTGTTCGGACTGAGCGATGCGGACGCCTCAGACGTTCTTGGGGCGCTACTTCAGCCGTTTGCGAACACGTTAACACAGCTCGGAGAAATGCTCATTTTAGAGGGATCGGGCATTGAAGCCTTCAAGGAAGCAATGGCGTCGCTGGATGGTCCAGTTGCAATAGCCGCCGGTGTCGCACTCGTAGCACTCGGTGCTGCTCTGTCTAGCGGAATCAAAGCCCTGGGCTCCTCAGGCGGTTCAAGCGCGATGTCAAGCGGAAGCAGCGCAACATCAAACGCCAACTCCGACACGACAATATCGACGGAGATGACGATTTACGTGAAAGGAAAAATCTCCGGCAAGGACATTCTCATTTCCGGAGACAACGCAAAGAAATATTACGGAAGATAGAAAAATGGCTCTTTACGGACTCAAATATTACAAGAATTTTAGCAGCATGCAGGAAGCAGGCGGCGAAAGCTTCAAGCTTGAAATTTATCAGAAAGGCTATCTGAGTGCTACGCCTCAAGAGATAGGAGCCTGGAAAGGGCTGACACTTGAAATTGACGGGGACGATGATCCTGTCTCTCCTATCCAGAAAACGATAGCGACCTTCTCGATGGTTGACGCTTCAGACATGAAAGATTCGTTCTTCTATAAGTTCGGGAATTGGCAGGAATTCTACACCCCTGACAGCACGATGTACAAGGTGGTAATTTCACGCAACGGAAAGGAATTCTGGAGCGGATATGTCACACCGGACAACTGGACGGAGTCACTCGAATATCGAGGAGAAATAACAATCACAGCGCGCGACAATATCGGGCACCTTCAGGACTTCGATTTCGACATGCAGGCTAGTCAGTCCGGCACGGCAACGCTCATGGAAATAATCAACGCGGCAATGGCAAAGATAGACTTTCCAATGACGCTGGACTCGAAGCTTACAACAATGAGCAATTCTGATTACAAGGCAATCGTCTATGACGAAGCTCCGTTGTCGTCATTCCGCGTCAACGTGAGCGCCTTCGAAGGCAAGTCCTGGTACGACGCTCTCGAGGATATTCTGACGTCCCTGGGGCTCTGCCTTCGCTTCGTAGGCGACGGCAAGTTTGTGCTTACATATCTGCGCTACCTCCCGTTGCTTGGCAATCAGGGGGTGGCGGCGCTTGCTTATCAGCCGGTCAAGTTTGTCGGCGGAGGCACAAGGACGTTGGCGCCTGCATACAAGAAGATCATAGACACTATCAAGTTCGATTACAACTCAGAGATAGCTTTCGATGTGACAAAAGGACTTGATTTCGCAAGTACGATAGACACATACAATTACACCCTTCAGTCGTCAAGGTATGCCGCTGACAGGCTTCAGGAGAAAGGTTCAATGCCCAAATATTCCGTCGTTGAAAATTCCAGCGACGGCTGGCAAATTTCATCCGGCTTTCATGACGCAGCTGAATACAAGATAGGCTCTGACGCAGAGTCCATCTTGGGCATAACAAATACAAATGCCGCCTTCCTGTGCGCAAATAGTGACACTAAAATCACCCAGATTTATAAAATCGGAATTGTCAACATCCCTGCCGGCAAACTTACGCTTGACATTTGCCGGTGGGCGCTTCACATTATCAAAGGCACAATGACGATAGATTGCAGGCCTTTACCCGCTTTTCTGAAGTCGATTGACTATGCTCTAAAGTACCAGGTTGGCAGCACGTCGTACTATTGGGATGGCTCAAAATGGGGAAGCAGTGTCACGATTCTTAAATACAGTACATTGCCTAGCGGTCAAACAATATATAATAGTGTCGCTGTTACTGATAGCATAGAAGTGGACTTTTCGCTTCCGGACAATTTATCCTCTATTCCGAAAGGCGGCGAATTGTCATTGCTCTTTGACGACATCGTATTCGTCAAACAACCAGAGATAAAATACAGCAACTATTTAGGAGTTTATCTTGGTCTCAAGGGCATAACCCTCGAAGCATCGAACCCGAATGCAAAACTTGACTCTGACGTCGTTACAACAATCAACGATGAGAGCTACAATGTCACGGACAACATCGAGAGCTCCGTCGGCGCTCTGAGCCGCAATGTTGAATGGCATACTCCTCAGAACTATCCGAATGCTATCTATTACGAGAATGAAGACAGGCTTGTGGTCCCTGTCGGCTACAATATGTCCTGGGATGACGGCTCTGCCGGCGAGCCGCTGCCGCTCCTCCGTCATCGTCAGATCTTAATGTATCATCACCTCCCTATGCAGCTGCTGGAGGGTGACTGCATGCCTGAAAGCAGGAAGGCCTGGGACTTCAACCGCGCGATCATCTACAAGGGGACATTTTTCCTCCTGCAGGGCGGCGTTTACGACTTCGTCTCAGGAATCATGACAGGCGCAAGGCTGAGGCAGTATCAATTTTATGAGGACCTGTGGGATGCTAAATCTCAAGAGAATTAAAATAAAGAAATATGGGAAATCTTAGGAAAATCAGAATCGGCACGGACATCATCACGATGCTATCCGTCAATATTTCCGGAAATCCGGTAACCTGGAGCGACAAGGACATAAGGCACGTGTTCGCCTTCTCAGACGTCCAGGGGCAGCCGGTTGCGGAAATGGCCTTCAGGTCTGAGGGCCAGAGCCTGCGCTGCACCTACGCGGCGAAAGACCAGAATTATACCGGAACATTCCGCGTGATAGTCGAGTTTGCGGACGGGACTTCATTCGCATCTTCGCTGGACGTGCCCGCATTCGAGATAGTGCGCACGACGGAAGAGGCTGACGCGGAGGTGGGAGAAGTGGTCCTTGACATCGACGGCACAATGCGCTTCTATTCACTATCAGAAGCGATTTCCAAAATCGAGGGCGCAACAGCAGCCGCCAACCAAGCCGCCAGCACCGCCGAGACCGCCGCCACGAACGCAAACGAGAAGGCGAACCTCGCACAGCAGGCCGCGGACAATGCGAACAAGGCAAAGGAGAACACCGACAGGACAAACGAAAATGCGCAGAAGGCAGAACTTGAAAGGAGCAGAGCCGAGACGGAAAGGCTTTCGGCGGAGACGTCACGCAGGAACGCGGAGGCGGCAAGGAGGCTTAGCGAGACCGCGAGAGCGCAGAACGAGAAAGGCAGGGCAGGCGCGGAAGACGCAAGGGTGAAGTCCGAGGACGCGAGGAGGCTGAAGGAACTGGAGAGGCAGGGCAACGAGACGAGACGGCAGGAGGCCGAAAGCGCAAGGGCGAATGCGGAATCCTCACGCGCGGAGGCGGAGAAGGATCGCGATTCGTCAGAGGCGTCGCGCAAGGATGCGGAGACCAAGAGAGCATCTGCCGAGAGCGGGCGTGTGACCGCGGAGAAGGAGCGTGTGACGGAGTTCTCGCGTCTCAAATCTGAATCCGAGACCGCGACGGACAATGCCGTAAAG